>Ga0123353_10001662_pt1 | contig 27359 bp, 18 predicted proteins | sample TergutLab28metaG_3_FD_92763 | JGI IMG/M metagenome (GOLD analysis project Ga0123353, IMG submission 92763) | Labiotermes labralis P3 segment gut microbial communities from Petit-Saut dam, French Guiana - Lab288 P3 | ecosystem: Host-associated > Arthropoda: Insects > Digestive system > Gut ...
ATACTAAAACTTATGGTTCTTGATCTGCCTAATGCAACAGGTGTGCCTGATGTTTTCATAATTTCTGTCAAGTTATTAGAACACAAAACAATGCAATCTCATTAGGGCCATTTAATGTCAGTACTGTAAACACAAAGAGTGTGTTCTGATGTAAAGGTACACACTTCTGTCAATGCTTAATTACTGGCCAATGACAACCTGCCTTCAGGTGAGTAAAACCAATTAATCCCAATATGAAGTTACAACTCAGGCCAAGCGTTATCAGTGTGTGCTACTGAGAAGACAAGCATTTACATGAGAAGGCATCCAAATTTACTTTAGCTTCCTAATTAGAAGGAAAAGACTGCAATAGTGTTAAAATGCATGTCAAGCAGTGGTTGTCATAATGAGTGAATACGGTCTGATACACTGTCCAACATGCATATTTGTCTGCATCATATGCAAACTGTGGTTATGGTACTAAGTGTCAGAAACATTTGTCACAAATTTCCTAGAGTCACCATTTAAAGCACAACAGGCATACACAGACTTCCTTCTGGGGCACCACTTGTAATTATGCTTTCTGTATGGAGCTCTGCAGATGGTGGCATTAAATCCTCATTATTCATTGGACATTACAATGGGGAGGAACAGTAGCAGAAAGGTCTTAGTAATTGTAGACTTTCTACTGGAGCAGGGGGTTCAAAAATTCTGGACCCAAGATCACCTGGCCAACTACATTTTGTATGGTCCAACCTGATATTTGTGGGTCTTCAGTATGGAACTTGCTTCATGCCATCTTTCCTGCACCTATAAGTTTGAGTTGGCTCCTAGATTTTTGGATAATAAGTGCATCCATTTAACAAGGAGGTATTCACAAAGTAAAAAAATGTATTCAACAATGAGGCTTGGTTCTGGCATTACCAGCAAACCTATGGATACTGGGGGACTAATCAAGAACAAGGATTCACAATTGTAAAAAACCTCCTGATAAAAACATCAAAGGTGATTTCCAGTGAGCCAAGAGTTCTGGAATACTACTGGGGGGAACTAACACTACTATCAAACCTGCAGAAGAAAAAGACAGTCAGGGGCTTGTGGCCTCAGAAGGAGACCAACTTTACCAGGCAAAAACCAGAAAAGCTAAAAAAAAAGGGGGGGGGGGGGGGAAGGAGATTAGCTGGTACTGGCTGTACAGAACCTTTGGCATCTCAGAAGTCCAGCAGGCTGCCAAGGAGAGAATTAAGAAAAGCACAAGAAATACTGGTAGTCAAAAGCTGGAGAGAAACATTCAAGCTCCATCCTTGGGAGTCCTCAACACACAAAGAGGTAAATACAAACCAAAAGAAGCAAGTGACAGGATGATTAACAAAACACTGTCACCTGAACAGACACTTATTCAGTGGGGACTAACAAGCAGGCTGATCTGTGCCACTTTAAACACTAACCTTAACTGCTCTTAAGGAGAGATTCTAGACTTGTATCATGATCAACTGGTAGCACCCAGCAAAAAACCAGGCTGTTACTGGCCAGCAGTCAGGAAGTAACACCTGTGTGTAACAGTGTGTAACTCTATTTTGAATGAAAATCTTTAAATGCATATTTAGGGCTTCATGTAATATAACATTCCTAAGTTTCCAATGCTGACCAACTTTTAAATTGGTCCATAAGGTGGTGCAACAACCCCATCAAAATCCATTCATCCAGAACAATTATCATACAAAGAGCACACAGTATTTGAGGTTATAGAAAATTGTGCTCATGCTATGCAACAGGCACATTATTTTGTCTGACAACCATCACCATTCAATTCCTGTCAGCCTGCTTCACTTTCAAAAGTTTCATATGCAAAAAATGTCATCTGTGTAGGTGCGTCACTTATGTGTACAAGAAAGGAAAATATTTCCAACACCTTCTTGAAATATGGTGGATAAAAACCTAACATTAACAGTAAGATACTTAAGTAAAATGCATGAACCTCAGCTCATGGCAAACTAGAACATCACTGAGTGCTGTTTCTTGCTATCATGCAAAATGATAAAGTGAAGAGTAATGCAAGTTGTCAGAACTAACTGCAGAAATGACTGGTAAGTTCCAGTGTGTAGGCCTTCTACCAAATTTCATCAATCACAATTATCTGATTTAACATGGTATCCTCTTCACAATGAACTTGATCCAGATTGATACAACATGTCTCATAGTGCAGCTACAGTTAAAACCCATTTAAGTGATACGGCACCCAACAGGCAGTAATCTTGTATTCTTTAAGTCCTGTAATAAAATGTGAAATACTGGAGACACAGAAAACCCTCATGCTCAGCAAATTCCTGCACAGCACAGTGCCAAACTTCATTCATGCGCACTTCATTTATGGTCACTGACACGTCTGTGTGAATGGATGCAGAACATCTGGTGTGATGTATACCAGCAGTTGGCGTTCTTCCACTTTAAACGTCTACATCCAAATTGCAAATGATTGACATGGTAGGGCACAATCCAACAATGCTTTGGTAGCTCTGCATGACACTCCTGTGTGTTTATGCCATGGACAACTGACACATCCACATTCACACGCTGTTCCACTAGTTTGGACTTCCATTTCTGAATAAGGTCACCAACAAAATTTCTGTACAAAATGCACATGCACTCCCAAACACCAGCCCCATCTGATGGTAACATTTACATGTCACATGCTACATTCTCTACATCAACTTTTTTGGGTGGGGGAAGGTCCCATGACTTATGGACTACACTCATGCGTGTATGCATGTCTATATACATATGTGTAACATTTCACGTTGGAGCCCACCTGAAGGACTGATACACAGAGAGAACCAAAAGGGGAGGGGGGGGAGAAGTTATGAATAGGGTACCAAGTGCTCTTTCTGCAAGGCAAAACAGCCATAATGTGAGCTTGATCACTTTTCTCAGTCCAGTGTCAAGGTGCATCAACATAAAATACCTCTTTTTTCCCTTGTACTTTCATGACACAATGCTTACTTACACATAGGCAAACTTTGCCTATTCAGTGATAAATTCCAACTTTGCAATAATGTACATAAATAAAAGAGTGAGGCTATACATATAAGTTCATATTTTCCACGACAATATGAAGAATTTTAAGCAGAACTGCCAGGATTATCTCCAATAAATCACATGCCAGCAAACTTAAAAACTCTTAAAAAGGAGTTCCGTAGTTAACTCACCTCTGTGTATCCCATACTCATAAGCTGGAGAAGTGCCTGACGCAGAAGAGATAAATCTTTTTCAATTCCGTTGCAACCTGAAGCTGCACTTACTCCACTGTGACCAGAAGCAGAACTTACTCCACTTGTGGTTGAAAGAGATGAGATAGTACTTGCAGCACTTGATCCCAAGTTCTCTCCAAGATTGCCAATATTGGCAAATGGCAACAACGAGTTCCGAATTTCTGCTAAGGCCTTCTGATGGTAGCCCGAGGAACGGGTTGAGGACTTGCCTGATGTGGCAGGGTTCATAGTGACGATGGACTGCTGGCCCATACTAGGCCCAGCGGGCGGGCAACAGTCACGTGCCCGTGGGCCACTGTTGCACCTCCTGCATGCACAACTGAACTGTATCACACAGTCTGAGCACTCACCAACTTCACCACTATAAAAACACCCACATTCCACTACCACTGATATCCGTCTTACTGATCACCTTTCGCTATAAAAATTTTAAAAATTCTTCTGTCACATTTGAATAGATGAACTGTGGCTTAAAGGCAGCACTTGCACAGCATGTGTCATTTTCTTCAGCTACACCTGAAAGAAAGAGGACAAATGAATAACTAATATATAAGAACTATAGAAATAATAAACCTAGAAATATACTACTTTTCCCTTCACCCTTCTCTGTGACACATGCTCATCACGCAAAGTACTACCTAGTTTGAAAGTTGAGCAGCTACTCTAGTAAGACATACAATCATGGGTCTTTTGTGCAATATGCAGATGCTCACACAGTTCTTGTGCCTTGCTTGCTATATATGTACAATGCAACGGTACATATACCCACAAACGACGGCAAAACTATATATCTAATTCAGTCAGTATGATGGCATTCAACCAGGGGAAGGCCAAATGCATCATGTAGTTTACCAAGTTCACATCCAATATTACTGATAATGCAATTTTTGACATACAATGAGAAGAGAACCTTAAACTGGCAAATCCATGTGCCAGTCATTTACTCAATTTAAAGAAAGAGCATGTCAGATTCAAGGTTCTCACAGTGGTGTTGCTAACATTTCAAGTCTCCTGGGATGTTATACTGCAACAACTGGTACACAGTTAACTATAAATCAAATGACTGTAGTGCCTTCAGGGTTAAGCACTGAGAGAAGAGAATAAGCAGCACACTATAACAAAAATTACTGGAACACCAGCAACTTCAGAATATAAGGTTTACATGTCCAAACCATATGATATAATACGCTATCTCCCAATCATCACACCAACTGCATCATGCACACACCTTTGCTGCCACTTACAGAGCGTGTGTGTGTGTGTGTGTGTGTGTGTGTGTGTACACATATGTTGCTGTAGACAACTTTGTCAACTGCTGAATATTTTGTAACAAATCCCACAATGGTGTGTCTCAAAATGAATTAAATAGTTAACTTCAAAACTACAGTGTTCTCATGTGATGAAATGTACTTTGTATTACACCAGCTCTGGATTACATTTGAAACATGTAACCTCAAATAATCAATCTTTATAAACACACAGAAGATGAAACGGATAATATTTAACACCAACCTGCTTCACTGGTTCAGGTTTATTAGCAGATAAGGTGGACACAGAATTTCTAGTTCAGTTTTACAGGGCTTTGAAGATGATAGTGTGTATGTGTGTGTACTTTATCCACCACCAATTAGTGTCTCACAGAATACCCTGTTCTCAGTACCGCATCTGACAAGTTCTTTTGCCACATGTGAAGACAGAAGCAGAGCTGCCTTCTGATACCTGCTTGAATTACAGGCTAGGTGAGTGACAACCACTCATTGTTAAAAGGCCCACCTAATACATTCATTTCCTGCACCTTATGACAGAAGAAGACCAAGCTTCCAAAACATTTTGTTTTACTTTTAAGTCAATGAATAAAGTTCAAAAGAGGAGACTGTTTCACAACAGAATTTCTAGCTCCATTTACCAGAGAACTACGTGAATACATATTACAACATGCATAAATAGAAACTGAATGTCAAAGTTATATATGTGCCTAACAGCCTACTACACCCGCCTGGCAAACTAGTTTTGTTACACATATCTACATTAAGAAGCCACAGCTTTGTTTACTGCTTTATGACTTTCTAATGGTGGTGTTAATGTCAGCAAACACTACAAACAATCCAAATTCAACATACAAAATGTAACCTAACCTAACCTACAGTGTTAATGACATACATTAAAATATGACACAAATTAAAATATATGTGAATTATATCATCTTGCATCTTATCCAGTCTTATCAACATTCAAAGCTGCTACCTTCAGTTATGTTGCCTCAGGTTATATTTTTGTTATGTTTAATAGCTTTGTGACAATTTTTGGTGCCTGCTTTTTACTTTTCACCATATAGGGTGCTACTTTTCAATATGAAAACAACTTCAGGTTACAAGTCTATAATAACAATTAAATGTAAAGATAAAGTTCACCCTAGAACAGGCCATGAAGGCACAGAGGGGAGGAAGAGGTATAGCTCTACTCTTTCTTTAACCTCGGCGCTAGAGGGGGTAGGTGGTCGCCTCACCCTGGCCGCTTTACCCCCGGGAAAGACATGGTAGCCACTGTATAGGAGGCTGGGTGGATAGTAGGCAATTACCATAAATATTATCAACATTCACAATTCGTACCTTCAGTTACATTATCGCAGGTAACATTTTGTTAACTTTAATAACTTGTGACTGCTTCTTACTTTTCATCATACACGGTGTTTTACATTTTAATATAAAAACAATTGGAGGTGACAAGCCTACAGTAAACAATTCATGATTCTATTTACTACAAGCTCACATAACTTGGATTTGTGTTACGATTCCCTTTTAAATTACATACAGCAAACCGTCAATACCCTTTTATTTCATTATGTCCTTCCTTGTATAATTTACTCTAATCATCTCTCAGTACAAGGTCTAATAATCGAAACATTTTTAACAGATCGTTCATATACGTCACTCAGTACAGTGTTAATAACCTTTTACCTCATTACGCTTTTACATGCAAAACTTAATCTCATGCATAAAAAAATCACCACTCACAAATTATCGTTACAATTTCATGCGTACAATTTGGATGGCAATCAGTTTAGGCGGATCACCTCTGGTTGAAACCTGCGAAATGTACATGTATACGACATACGACAGAACCGTAGGTTATACCAAGTAACAACAGGGGCTTGAAAAGTCTTACGCCAACTGGAATGATGTCTAGTACTTTTAAGTGCAAAACAAATAGCTATAAATGCGCTTACTCAAGTACCTGAAGCACCTAATGTTATTCAATCTCAACATGTTAACTCCTTTATGATTCAAAATTACACTGCATATATCGATGTGGGTTATTAAATTATTCTGCACACTGCGTCTACACAAACATTTTCGACGATATCACTTTTGTCACAAGCTGCTGTCGTGCTTAGTGTGTTATTTGTGTACACTATACACATACTGATCCGAAAAGCACTGTATAATTTAGCATACGATCATTGTAGCGGAAAAAATATCGCCACACAAGAAAGAAAGACGCAACCGTAACTCGCAAAGCCAATAGTCGCCATCTTGAAGTGCCACATTCCGAAATACCAAGCTGACAACATTTTTTTAAGTCACATTGGTGTGTACTGCTAAATGCAATTTCAGAGTGATATCCTTTCACATTGTACATTACAAAAAAGTTATTTTCCGTCGGTGTCATTTAAAAATGTATACAACACACATAATTTTAGGCTGAAACGACAGGTCCAATTTCCAACGCTAACTTTGACCCTCCGCAAAAACCGATATGTCGAGAATGGAATGCGTCTATTGGGAGAATCTGTAACACATCAGGCAAGGAATTTTATACAGCTTGTTTCGTTATCTACTTATTTTTTGTTGCATGCCATATGCATTTACGAGAAAAGGATCTTAAGCTGATTACATTGCTACATTAATGGGTTTCAGTTTTTCCTTAAAATAATGTGGGAGTGGTCACAGGATGTGCCTCAAACAGACCGTCACTCCCGTATTACGTGAATGTGACGTTAGGCGCAGAATAATGATGCAAAGTGCTAATAAATTATCCCACAGAGATGTTCTTCACGCTACTTTGCATCTGAAATTTCGATTTTAATTTTCTCGTCAAGGAATACCGTGACCTACTAAGCCCACAATGTGTCTCTAGTGGGTAACCATATACGTAACGCCTTACATATTCGATACATGATGCTGAAATGACGTTAACAGCAAGTAATAATAGTCATAATTTAGGTACTCTGATCAACGCAATATTTTTAACCGCGTTATCGCAAACTAGTTAATACAGTGCAGGAAATTATTGCTTCTTCTACTGACCACTAACCATTAGCGAATCCGTCTAATTTGTATTGAACTTCAAAATCCATTGTATTTGTCCACAAGAAACACAGCTTTATATAAACATTACTTGTTCCAATTAACTGCAAAGATAACTGTAAATAACTATTTCGTATTTGGTATTATTCCTCCTACATGTTTCGTCCCGTGAGCCCGTCTACAGGGAGAACTTAGTTTCAAAGGGATGCATTTATGATAAAACGTCGTCAAATATGTGCATAAATACAATTAACTAACAGTATATGTGGCAAAATATTGCTAAAATATAGAAAATATAATATTACTGTAGATGTTTTTGTTTACGTTACTGTACACATTTGTACTCAGGTAGTTGACTAACATTCATGTCAGCGCTGACATACCTTTTCCTTAGTCAGGAGATATATCCGGGTGTTGAGTGTTGATATTTCCTCAACAGCGGGCCACAAAGTAAGCTTTAGGTGTAGTATGCGAGTGGGAGAAGAAACTTTGTTGCATACAACCATATTACATTGTATTACGTTTCGCTTTTTTTTTTCCAGGGCCAGTAGTGGGAATTATGCATGTGACATCTAACATTCTTACAGCGCTGCCGACAATTTTCGTCTTCTGGGATAAGACGCGGTGTAAATTAATAAACAGGTACCTGCATTTTAGAGGAATAACTTTCCCTATATGTAGTATAGTCGTAAAGTGTAATCTCCGAAGAAAATACTGAGTATTTTACATGGTAAACACAAGAAAAGCGAATGGAATAGTTGGCCAGCGAGAGGCGCCGCGGCGTGTGATGGGAAAAGCGGAATGTGTAAAGAGGTAACAAAATGATTTTTAGATTACGGTGTGACAGAGATCTAGGGTGAAGAGAAAATAGCCGAGATGAAGCAAGATTTTACTGCATGAAGTTCTTTGCACTTGCTGCAAAGACATGCTGTCCTTTGTAGGCTGTTTTTAAAAATCTCTCTGCCGTCGTGGCTATCCGTGACTTTTTCGTATGTGGGGTTGCTGTCTTCTTTGCTGACAGCGAAATCTGTTATGGGTTGTTCTTTAAAATCCTTTCTATCATTCTATTTTACCTTTGCCATAAAGTTCTTCTCCATATTTTGGTTCGATAATACTCTAAAAATCTTCTAAAGTTACGTTACCGTGATCCGAACGCAACCATAACTCTTAGACCATGAAACCGAACTTACGAATATGAGCCGAAGACACACAGCCTTTTGTAGCAAACCTATAATCTTGAGAGCCACAAGATTAGTTATGTGTTACAATAATCTTTGGAAAGGAAACGCAAGTAGGGCCTTTCGAAAGAACATGTGATTGTTAGGTACCGAATTGTGGCTATGACGACGAGAGTGGTTGGATTGGCATATTTTTGTAGCCATAGCACTAGCAGCACGTATGGAAATAACGCTTGATTTACCCTTACAGTGTTAACCCTTTCGAAATGGGGAAGGTATTATCCGTTGTTCGACGGAAGGCCAATCGTTTTAACGTTGAAAGCAGAGCACATAGAGTTATTTCGAAGGATAAACCAACACCAGCACCCAAACATCCATCGGCAATACAGGAACTAGAAACTATTAAATCAGGTTGAATATTAATGTTTTAATATCCATTGCTGTCTTGTCGATATAACAAGCATGGAGAAGTAACGTTTAGTAGGGCAGTGTGTCCTAACCTAGCTTTTATTATGTGCTGTAGATTATCCTCATATTCTCGAAGAACAATCAAGAATGGATTCAAAACTGGATGACAGATTAAAGCAGGTGTTCGTCCGTTCTTATGATCCTATTGTAAGTATATTAGTAACGTATTTTTAGTATAACTTTTTTTCCCCCCTTTGAATTGCGACCTTGCATAATGCGATATTTTGTGGTATAACGTACAGTAGTGCAGGCGAAATTTTTGGATTAGGTCGTTGCACAACTTTAATGTCGTGCAGTAATAAAGTACTGAAACTAAATAAAATTTTCCTTTTTAAATCACATACCAAGTAATTTATTTGAATACCAAGGAATCAGCAAATTTACTCCCCATACCACTATTTTTAAATTGTTGTAGTGTGAAGTGAAAATGATGGAGATATAATTCTACAGAATTTATATCCACACAAGACGCTTCTCCCCTATCTAGGCGCTACATTCCACATAGAAAAATGGTTACATCTGCCATAAATTATTATAATCGTATCTTCTCCCATGAATTTACTTTAAATAAAATCCACATTCTCCTGTTCTGAGGTGTACAAGTCTGGCTTTGAGCCAAAGAATGATTCCTGTAGTTAGATTTGACATAGAATTCTTGTTCACTAAAGCCGCCCCATACCACCAACATGTTCCACATTGTCTGGAATAACCCAAATGAACCACTCCATGATCTCATTATCCTAATAGAACAATGTGCCAGCATCACATTGTTGCATCAGAAAAAATTCTACTGAAAAGTAAATGGTTTTACTATGAGATCTTTCTCTCCTAGCCAGCATATTCATGACAGTCATCAAGGAAGATACCACTGGAACCAGCTGAATTAAACTGATACACTGTCACAGATATAAGATTTGTTACTATATGGCAACACACCATGCACTGTAAAAGATGTGATGACCGCATGAACTCTATATGCCCCAAGATCAAGGTCGCTGTGGAACTGGAAGTATACTGCCAATTACTATTTCTTAACAGCTTTGTTTCATGCCATGTGGACAACACCAAAACTGTCAAGCCATCTCAACTTTGATTGCACATGAAGTGAAGAAAGTTGGCTTCACCTCCTGACCACATGGTGTCTTCCCACTGAATATAACAATGCTTCTTATTTCTGCTATATATTTTTCCACTTCATCCTCCTGTCTCACATTCACCTTGAAGATGGCAACTGCAGTGAGAAAATTTTGGAACAGCTTCAGCAATTGATTATAATATAGGCTGCAAAAATGTGTGGACAAGAATATTCACAAGGGGATGTTTGTGTGCTAGATTCATTACCAGCTGTATCGTCATGAAGCAGAGGAACAAAAATACCACGCTACTAGTTCAAAATACACGCTTATGAATTCATATTCCAGGCAGGGGTTAAACCAGATGTTGGCAAATGTGTATTTGGGCTTGTAAGCAACTGTTTTCCATATACTCAGATGAACTGATGAATTGAGCTTGTGCAAGAAATTAACATTTAGCATTTGGTGCACAACAACATATTAAGATTTATATTCAGGAAGTGGGGGCATGGACTGGATTGAGCTGGCTCAGGATAGGGACAGGTGGTGGGCACTTCTTAATGCAGTAATGAACCTTCGGGTTCCATAACATGTGGGGAATTTTTTGACTAACTGTAAACCGGTTAGCTTCTCAAGAAGTACTCTGCTCCATGGAGTAAGTAAATAAGTGCACAGAAACATAACAGCCTGCTAAACAAATGATGTAATTCCAGGTTTGAGTAACATTTCTTATTTGGTGAAAGACTTAGATATGTATCCACCAAATGTGCCCACAGTGGATTCTGTGATATTGCCAGTATCTCTCACTATTGTACCAACTAATGAAAATGACAGACCACTTGGTATAATATTTGTTAACGTGAGAGGAGGGAGTCTTTTTTTCTCATGTACATTTATGCCCAGTGCTATATGTCAATGTGAAGCAATGGCATATACTGGCATCATAGTACAACATACATTTTCATTGATTCCTAACAGGTTGAAGAGCCAACAACTAGTAGTTCTCACTCTCTTCCACAAGATCGTAGACCCTTTGAAGAGACTGAATTTGGGTATTCAGAGCCAGTAATGATTCCTCAGGGCCGATTTACTCTCAAGCAAGCAATAAAGTTCATTGCTGATCATCAGGCAGATCCTAACACTTGGACAGCAGCAGCTATAGCCAAAGAATACAACATTACACAAGATAAAATAGGTATAATGTGTACAGAATACATGTAATATTAATGCAGTCATAACCCATATACTGAATGCCACTGATAGATAGGACAGATTATGATTGCCCTAAATTTGGAAAGTTAAAAGTGTATTTCAGCATGTATTCTCATATTTCTTAATTGTTGGAAGAAATTATAACTTAATGTGATTATTTATAGTTTACTTCTTCTGTTGCCCTATTTCAATAGTTCACTTACAGCATTTCACTACAAATTACATGTAAGTTTATCTGGAGCTGACCACATTTGTGTAAGTAACGGTCATCTTGGTCCATGCACATTTATACAGCACTGAAGCATCTGACCATAATGGAAATGCATGGTGTTTATCGGGATGGTTAAGACTTTAAAATAGTAAACAGTACTGCATTGTAAAGGGTTAAAGTGTATCTTGTTCAGAACAAGAACTCCACTTCTAGTGTAATAAAAAAAGGGTAAAATGATCCCTTTACAGGCCTGGTGTGGCCCAGAGGGTGGGTAGAGGTATAGCTCTACTCTTCCATGACATTAAAAGGGGGGTGAGTGGTCAGCAGCATGCCCTGGCCACACTTTACCGCTGGAAAAGACCCAGTACCCATTTTACAGGAGGCTCGGTGGGCCCCAGGGCCGGTCTGGACAGGCGGAAAATCTTGTCCCCACCAGGATTCGATCCTGGACCATCCATCCCATAGTCAGTCACTATACCGACTGAGCTACCTGGCCCACACTTCTAATGTAATACTGTTACATAATGCTATACTTTCTAGTCCATGTATGAGTGTGTAATAAACATACTCAGTCTGAAGCTAGAAAAGGTTCCTTCAGAATGCTTTCCAATTAGGCAACAGACTGGATGCCAGGATTTAAAAAGCAGCCAGAATCACCCTTTTGCCTGATGTCCCTGTCTTTTCAGAAACAGGGATAGCATAGCTGTTACAGTGATCAGACTATAGGCTGGACAACCAAGGAACTGTATGATTCCCAGCAGGTCAAGGATTTTGCTCCTCTCGAGTGTTCAAACTGGCTTTGGAGCCAACCCAGCTTCATGTGCAATTGGTACTGTGCACTCTTTCCCCAGAGAAAAAGAAGCCAGTATGTGTGAAGCTAACTGTTCATGTCTATCAGTGCTGTGTTTAAGGTGTGGAGTTCAAAAAGCTGCCACATTGAAATGAGAAGGAAGATGCATTGACTTACCATACCATATTCACATGCTTCGGTGCAATATTTCACAGGCTATGTAATAAAATGCTGATGCTTTAAAATGTATTTTGCACTTTGAGGAATTTAAAAAGTGTAGCATTGGTATCCAATAAGATATGCATAGCAGGCTCAAGAAAATGACTCAGTTTATTAAAGATTATTAAATGTAGTACACAAAAATGAATGTGCCAAGCATTACTTTTTATTTTATGCATCCTAGGTTCAGTAGAGAGTTTTTTCTTACATTCCAATTTAATTTTTCTTTTAATACAGAGAAGATCCTGTTGTATTACCAGACATTTCAAGTTCATGTTCCTGAAGTTAAAAGTAAGAAGACTTCTAAAAAATCATATGTGGAGACAAAAGAGAGACAGAAATCACAGGAAATGCTGGAATCAAAAGAAGAGGAACCAGAACATCAAAAACCAAAGTGAACTTAGAATCTGACTGTAGAATTGATGGAGAGTGCCTAATTCAGTTAGAGAACTTTCAATATAATGTAGCAGTTAATACCATTTAAATTATTTTGCCACTTGATAAGCAAATGTATGTGCCACATAGAAGCCAATTTGTAAGGGATGTCACATGTATGACTTTAAAATGTTACTGTTATTTGACTGTCATACAGTTTAGAGTGTGATGTAAAAACTGTAGGAAAAATCCAGTATAAAACAGCTGTGGGCAGATTTTGCACCAGATGTGTGTTTGTATTATTAATCTAGTCTTTCACTTTGTTGGCCAAGTATGTATATATATTCCATGTGGTATTATTACACAAAGTAGCAGTGTCTGTTTACATGAAATATATCTCCATGTATAACTCTATTCAGGAGTTTACAGTACTTGAAGTAAAATGTTGTTGATTCTGGATCAGTACTGTTCATTCTACAAGTATATGGACTCCGTGTTTGTAAGATATTTTTATTCTTATGTAATTCAGTCCTTCTTTCTGTTGCCTACAACTTTATACTTGAGTGGAAAATGATTCCAAAACATTTAGAAAAGTAACACAAAAATAATTTAAAACATACTATTGGTATCACTGTCTTTATAAACAGACTCCCATGTTTTGTATTTTCGAAGCTGAAAAACTGATGTTTCATAAGATGTGGGGCATGGTGGCCAGGTAAGTTATTTACGGTAATATACTTACAAATGAATCATTTGTAAAGCAGCTCAAACAAGTACATATTTTACTTTACAGAATTCTGCCTAATGGAATACTTTTGTAGAACACATTATGTCTGTAAAGGGAGGGGCGGGTGTACGTATTCTCTAACATGCTCTTTTAATAAAATAACTCCATGGAGCAGAGTCCTTCTTGAGAAGCTAACAGGTTGTCATCTAGTCAAGAAATTCCCTGCATTTTATTCAAGCTGAAGGTTCATTACTGCATTCACAAGACCCTGCCACCTGTACCTATTCTGCACCAGATCAATCTAGTTCATGCTCCCCCATCCCACTTCTTGAAGATCCATCTTAATGTTATCCTGCCACCTATGCCTGGGTTTTTCAAGCAGTCTCTTTCACTCGGGTTTCTCCACCAAATACCTTTCTCTCCTCTCCCCCACATGCTACATAGCCTCATTCTTCTTGATTTTATCACCTGAATAATTGGTGAGAAGTAAAGATCATTAAACTCCTCATTACGTAGTTTTCTGCACTCCCCCGTCACCTTGTCCCTCTTAGGCCCAAATATCCTCTTCAACACCCTATTCTCAAACACCCTCAGCCTATGCTCCCCCCTTAATGTGGGTGACCGAGTTTCACACCCATACAAAAACAGGCATAAGTATTGTTCTGTATATCTTCATATTTATATTTTTGGAGAGCAAACTCAAAGACATAAAATTTTGCACCACATGATAGCAACTATTCCCATAAGTCTATTCTTAATTTCTTCCTGAATGGAATTTTGATCATTAAGGTTGTTCCCAAATATTTGAACTGTTCCACCCTTTCAAAGGATTTATTACATATCTTCATATTGTGCTTTTGTCCAGCATTCTGATCTTAATGAGATACGGTGCCATGTACTGAAGTTTTCTCAGCATTTACTTCTGGACCTGTCTCCTAACTAGGGACTACTAAAGCTTCTTTGTTTTTCTTTATAGTATGTACTCTCCCACCCACTATACTGTATTAACATCACCAGCGTAAACTAGAAGCTGATTTGTACCATTCAACTTGAAGCCCTGCTGGTTCACGTCAACCCTCCTGATGGCATAATTTAAGGCAAAGTTGAAAAGCGGAGGTGATAAAGCATCTCGTTTCATACCATTATTAAAGGAAGTATGTCAGGCAAATGTTTGCCTACCTGGACTCTGTTATGTTTAATTTAAACACACTTTTATTAGCCTTACTAGTGTCATGCAGATACCAAACTCAATGAGAATGTTATACAAGACCTCTCTCCTAACTGAATCATAAGCTTTCTTAAGTCTATAAACAGCAAATGCACTGGTTCATTGTATTCCCATTTTTTATCAAGTATTTGACGAATGCAGAATATATGATCAGCAGTTGACCTGCTGTGTCAAAATCCATATTGATGATCCCCAATAACTTCCTCTGCATTTGGAGTTTACAGCAGATGTTCGATAAAAGTTTTTACATACTTGGCAAAAGTGATATGCCTCTCTAATTACTACAATCTGTTTTTTATCACTCTCCTTATGAATAGGTAATGACTGACTCATTCCCCTACTCAGGCAATTCCTCCTTATTCCAATAGAATTAATCAGTGTACAGATCTCAGAATGAATTTCCCTGCCTCTGGTTTTAATCAATTCTGCTGAAATCTGATCCATACCTGGTTATTGGTGTCTTTTTAGCTTTTCAACAGCCATCTCAACCTCAAAGGCTCAGGCACTAGTAGTTCTGTTGTGTGTATTTCAGTCTGCCTAATGTCATTAACCCCATGTACATTCAACAGAGAGAAAATTGTTCCTTTACACTATTGTGGGAGTCTGCAACCAGATCAACCTGCTCATCCTATTGGCTGTAGGCTGGTAACCCTACTTATAGAGTCCCTGATGCCTCTTCACAAGTCTCTAATATTCCTTCTTTTTGTTCCTGCAATGTCTAATAGTTTCATGTCTTACATTATTTGTATTAAATACCACTGCCTTTTAGTCAGTTTCACACTCAGCTCCACAGAGAAAACAAATATATTGAGTATACTTGAATGCCATCTCTTATCCATTGATACATGATCAGTCTTATTGTGAGTCTTCCCATCAGGATGTGCATCAGAATCTCCTAACAGAATTTTCATATGGTAATTAAGAAAATGATAAAAAAAACCTGCTCTCATTCCTCATAAAAATTGCCTTTGTGTATCACTTTTCTGTACACCCACTAAATCTAATTTATACCTTGCTAATCCCTGATAACTGACTTATACAGGCTCCTCACAGTCCATGTTCTGAATCTCATGTCTGTAATACACTCTGTTACAAGCACTTAACCTAACAGTAAAAGTGTATGGCAAGTAAAAAAAAACCAGATGTATTGTATTCTGAACCCAGTAGAAGAACCATGTCATGTATAGTACTACTCTCCCATTCCAGATCTAATTAAAGAGGCAATGAAACACATTTAAAAAAAACTGTCACCTCATATAATGTGCAGTCACGTTTTGATGCATTAATCTATAAAAATTAAGTCACATTTTCAAACATCTGCCAGTAACAATCCTGAAAGTTTAAAACAGTTGCGAATCTAATAAACCTTAAAAAGGAAACAAAACGTGAAGAAAATCATGTTAGTTAATGTATTCAGTATAACATGAGGTTCCAGAGTAAGGGCTGCAGAAATACAGTTGTACACTTCACACAGGCACATTAATGGAGACCAGCAACAGTTATAAAAAAGTATAAAATATATATACTTATATCAAGCACATTCGTGTTCTCTTTTTAAGTACTTTTTTTAAAAGTGGCTAGTATATTTCAACAGCATCCCTCAGTGCTAGTAGCAGTACATCAGCAGAATCATCTAGTCAGCCTATTTCAACTTCTACTATTCCACTGTGTGACACACTTCACAAATACAAGGAAATGTAAAACGTGACAGAACACACTGGAGCCTTATACTGATTTGTTGACAGAGAAGAGGAAGGCAAGTGAAAAAATCAAAGCTTGACTCTTCTTTAAAAAAAAATAAGCACAAACAATCCAACTGAAACATCACATGAAACCACTCCAGACCACAACAGTTTAAACAACACAGAATCTTCCTGTCCCATCTTCTGAAGTTAGGATGATTCATTCTTTTTCATCACATCCATCTCCTTAAAGATTACACAACTGCTGTTCCCCCAATCTATCACAGTATTATCCCATTCCAATGTACCATGATAACTGTTTCTTACTTTATAAGTCACTTCCATGTGTAACGTACATAAAAATATTTAACCAACAAGTAGTCATAATAAGAAACTAAGATTTTGTCAGATTTGAGTAAAGTTGGGAATTACCCGTATTTAGACTAATACACATTAATGTCAAACATATTTTACTTTCACTGCTCAACATTTTACACCAGTTACTCCACCTACAAAAAATGTTTAGGTATACAACTAACTTAACGCAGTAAGATCATACAACCTTGTCCCATCGCCAAATAGTTCCATCATCACATACACACAACAATACTGAACCATCACGACTGAGACTAGTCTGCCGGATCGCTGCCACACATCGGGGATGCGTCAAAGTTGTGCACCGAGACTGAGTTGGATCACTCACATCCAAGTCCCAAACAAATGTCCGTCCCACTTGATTACCAAGTGCTAAAATCTGCAATGAGAAACAAACTGTTTGTAAAAAATCTGTTTTCCACAAAATCATTTCCTCAACATAATGAGAGAGTTTAAACAGCATATTAGCTCCTTGCAGCAATTCATTTTGTACAAAAATGCAAATAAGGGAAATCTAATTGACTGAGTTGACTCTATCAGAGTGGGGATGGAGTTAAAGGCAGGCAGAAAAATCCGTGGTGCATCTGGTAGCACTCAAATTTGCAACCTTACATGAGGGTGTCCAGTACCACAATTTTCCATTAAACCTTTCAACTCCCCCCCCCATGTCTAATGTTTGATGCACAAAATACTGAACATATTCTCTTCAAGTACAGTACACTATTTAGTCTACCTTCTGCCAGAAATCCATTGCAAATCTGACAAACCAAATTTCACACTCTTTATACTCGAAGCGGTGAATAATTGTGACACTAGTGTCATTTGATCGAAGTTCTCTGTCTTCAAGACGTCCTGGTTTCCAACATACAATGCAGTTCTCACATGACTGTAACATAAAAAATATATTCTAATTTTTTGGCAATACAACAATTTTTTTACCGTGAAAACAACAGGTGCATGAAACATGTAAATGAAGCAGTATACCTTTGATAAGACAAAGTCACCAAGCCATCTGACACAATCTACATAATTACGGTGAATATCACGTGTAGAGAAATCTGGGAAGTGTTCCTTCAGAGAGTCAAATGGCCGCAGGCTTCGAGCTGCATTGAACTGGTATGATCCACGGATAGCCTCTCTCATTGTTTCCTTGTCCAACCGCCACAGTTTCAAGGAATGATCCATTCCACATGACAAAATGCGATCACCACATAGGTCAAAATCCTATGACAAAATGATACTAAAAGTATGAAAGGCACTTAAAACTTAAAATACAATAACAAGTTAAAAACATGGTACACTATATTCCAATCTAAATCTCTCTCTAACGTTTACCAAACAGACTTTTAAATTCAGCCAGCTTACCCACAGCAGGATGCTCTTCTATTCAATTGCCAGTCCTGCAGCTTGTCATGTTAAGTTCCACTGAGAACATTTTTAAGCTAAAAAGTTTATAAGGTAAGTATACTGTTAAAAATCATTCCATTTATCGTAGTATATATTTTTAAAAAATCCATCCATTCATATGTATCTTACTCTAAGATCCTTTCATTTTAATATTCAGAATTGACTGACTGTAATATGCTTCCACTCATATGTCACACAATAGTTTTTATTGTGCCAATATTCCGCTGTCTGTTGGAGGATATGAATCCTTAACAGTGGTCAGAATCTGCCTTAAAATATTTTCATCAGTGGCTGCTCTAGGAATTCACAGCAGTATACAATGCATGGGCTCTCTTTGCTGGCAAATACTTAGTCACATCCCTCTCCACTGTGATAAACCACAAAATATTTCTGGCAATATTTAAACCACGTACAAGCATTTCACACCCACACAGTGAATAAGCAGAGTTCACTTCTTGAAAATGTGAAATATCAAAATAAGACAGTGTATTCCCTCTCAGCCATGAAGAAATATGTATTGTGGGAGACAGTATTTCCATAGAGTGCTTGAATATACAATATATAAGGCAGCTTAAGAATTTCATTCTGAATCACAGAAAATGTTCAGAGCAGTGTGTGGCCATTTCACAATCCTTTCAGTATCTAACAGTATGCAATGTCTATGGTATGACAACTGGTGAATGATGAAGAGACAAGCACTTCGACATGGTTATGGACCAATCATGATACTACTCGTATTTTGGTATCTGTCTACACGAATAAGGGAATCCACAAGAAACCTCAATCTGGATGGCCAGTGTCCTATGTGAGATTCAAATCAGGCACATACCAAATGCAAGTCTTGGTGCACACCATTACACCAACATTCTCAGTCTTACAGCAATGTGGTAGCACTGGAAGGACATTCAGAAAATGGTTTTCAACAGTGTTTCTGGGCACTGATTTTATATTACACGTGCAAAGTCAAAAGGCAAGTGTACTTAAGATGATAACACTTACTAATGTATAGTAACATTACATGACCAGTACCAATACGAACAAATGCACAATAGTGATTTGGTGTAGTTTAATTACATCAAAATCTGTTCATACTGATATTGTATTCATATGATTAATGCATCGAGTATGGACCACATAAAATTACATGATCAGTGTAATTGCACTGAAATGCAAACAGGGTGTTACTTCATGTAAGGTTTTCCGTCAATGACTATTTTGTTGCGATTATGGCAATTTAATAATCTCAGTATTAACATGCTATCATTTTTTTCCATTTAGTGGTTAAATTCATTGCTCCCTAAAGAAAACATGAATGGAGATTTCACAGGATATGTCACACTTAGAAGTACAGTAGAATTCCTTTAATCTGGCACCCACAGGACCAGACACATAATCAAACATTACAGATCATCAGACAATACCTATACCACTATATGTTTTTACATGTAATTGTGGGTCCTTTAAAGTCTGCAGCCAGCCCTCAGAGAATGTGCACCAGTCAGTTATATTCACTTAATCATAAAAATACTTAGCTTTTTCAAATATCGTACGCCCAGTCATGGATTTTCCTGTACTGATGTAAACCATTTAAACAATACCTTGTACAACTGGACTAATTTAGGCCCTTTTAATGTCTGTTACTTGACGTCATTTACACTTTCACTTGACGACATCAATGATCATAACTGGGCCTTACTTGTTTACTTACTTACTCCATGGAGCACAGTCCTTCTTGAGAAGCTAACAAGTTTTCAGCCAGTCAAGAAACTCCCCAAATTTTATGGAACCCGAAGTATCATTACTGTATTCACAAGTTCCCACCACCTGTCACATAAGTGGGCCTCCCATTTCTTTACATCATAGATAGCTGACAACCCAATGTTGTATGAAGGCAAAAAACTCCCTTCAGCTCTCAAGCTGCCCACTTATTTCAAATTTCTCCTCAGTTACTCATCTTTGGATCCTCTGAAGCCATTATATAATAGTTCAACAAACTCAGTAAGATCCAGATGACCCAATACAAAGTCACAGAATTAGTACACAAACTGGATGTTATGGACGGCAGACTTGCTGGTCTTGGGACCTCTGTCCTCAACTCCCAAAAAATCAATACTGCTAGATCAAAGGAGTTCTAATGTATTTATAATTACTCTTTTAATTTTAAAATTCATAACACAACTGCCTATCAAAAACTATTTACTTACAGCACTAAGGACTTCATCTCGATGGCCCTCAACACCACCAAATATTGCAATACAAACATCTGTCTTGATGTTCCACAACCTCAAAGCATGATCTTTTGATACAGACAACAGTAAGTTAGGATCACGCGGATGAAATTTGAGCTCATTTATAGCATGGCCATGACCTGTTTAACACAAGGTACATGTATTACTGACAAGATGTGAACAAAAACAGTAATAAGTCAGCATTACCAAACAACTTCCTAATAACGGTGTTACAAAAGACTGTATGCCTGAAGTTTCCAAAGAGCATGGATTGTCACATGGCCTAAAAAAACAGTGTCTGTACATACTACTGCACCTGTATACCTTGGCTTTCATAAATTAAACAAAGTGGTACAGGCAATCTTACAATTTTTATGACATTTCTATATCTTAAAAATGAAAATTTGGATGATAACATATCTTTTGCAAGTACAGAGTTCAGCTTCACTTACGATCATGTATATAACAGGTTGTTAATAGTTAATACACCATGACTACTGTAGCCATTCTGTATTATGGGGTGATATCTTAATTTTAATGACATTTCTCCATTCTTAAAAATGAAAACTAGGATGACATGTCTTCTGCATATGTAATGTTCATTTTGATCTTTGATCACATATACAATACCCTGATGAAATAATGACTATAGCAGCCAACCCATATCTCTTTTTATGCAATTTTACTCGCACAATTTCACTTTAACACAACTTGAAAATTAACACCACTTTTCGAATTGACGCAATACGGCATACACAAAACGCGATAATTTTTAGTTTAAAATGATTTGGCATGGATTAAATTAGGTCCCACTTGTCTTGCATTTGAGGCTACCAGAAAGTAACGTCAATGTCATGCCATCAGATTACGCTGGCAATATAAACACACAGCTAGTGCAATTTTCCCTTCCTCAGCACTGGCTTTTGGTAAGAAAATGAGTGAGAAATGTAAATTTACATAACCTTGTGCAATACAAGTGAAAAATCAGCAAAACACAATCACTACTAAAAAGATATTAGACATAATATGCCAACTTTTAAAAAGGTAACAAATTATTGACATATGTCATAATGTTAGACTAATTCATAGTTGTGCATGTATAATTCTTGATTATGCTGATGGAGTTAAGGAATTTGCTACATCAGGAACTAAAGTGTTTGTTGGTGTAGCAAGACAAGCACAGTCATATCAGAATGAACCATACCAAAAACTATGGATGTGTGTCTCTTGCATTTTTATTGGATTAGGAATAAATATATATATTGTATAGAAATGTATATATACGGGATGCATTATATATATATATATACTCTACATCTCTGTATGTCCACTAGGGTATAGTCATACAATATACAGAATGAGGCTGTCAGTGCCCTAATCTCCAGGAAATACACTGTTGTAAATGGGAATTTTGTGTTCTATTTGTGCCATGTTTTTCAGGAACATACCCCTGGCATAAAACGAGACCTGCCTATGCAGGGTGCAAACAGTAAACACAACCCACAGGGTGAATACAAAATCATACAACCTACAATGTCTAACCACTTTTCAGAAAGAAAAATAAAGTCTACACAGAAGTTAATGCAAGCAGCAACAATGGTACATTCCAGTGTGGGGTGGTGCAAACATAGTTTTGAGCTATCTACAGACTATTAGTTATGTGTGAACACTCAATGAAAAGTTAAGTAAGCTACAACAGTAATGATTGTTCCATGCTGAACATTATTTTAAGCACTAATGTTCCACACACTGTTAGAATTTAAGAGAAGAGTGCCCACAGATTTTCAAATACCAAATAAATTTATGCTGCAATGTTTGATTGCACATTATTCTCTTCTGAGATGTAATACCACATCATATGGTAGACATGCACTGATGTTACAGAGCACCCTGTTGCCTAGTATAATTCATCTACCTTGATGACAGAGGCAGCAGTTTCTTCTAAAATGTCAGTGCATATCTACCAAATCATGTAGTATCACATCCCAGAAAATGACAATATACACTCTTTGTTGTGGAAACCTCCCACCTTAAACAAGGTCTGACCATTGCCAATAGGTAGCAGCCATAACTTCAAGAATTAAGTGCAGCAAAAGAGAAAGTAACTTTCAACAGATTTTGTGAACATGTGTAATGTATGAAGATCAGTTGGACCAATCATGTGAGAAATAAAGAAGTATTACATGGAGTCATGGAGGAAAGGAATATCCCACATACAACAAAAAGGAGACAAGCTAATCAGAATGGTCCCATCTTTAACAGGAACTTACTTAACACATTATTGAAGGAAAGATTAGAAGTGATGGGAAGATGAGAAACAAGGCATAAGCAGCAACTGGATGACCCCAAGGAAAAGAGAAGATAATGTAAATCGAAAGAGGAAGCACTAGATTGCACTCTGTGAGGGACTCACTTTGGAAGTAGCTATGAACCTGTCAAATGACAAGACTAGGGAATGAATAATGTATGATGCATAGTGGATGAGTTCAATTAATAAAATGTCAACCTCAAAGGCTGCATGACCTTTTGTCCACTCTGTACAAGTGACTTTCCCATGTCACAATGATACCTACATGAATTATACTTTGCTGCAAATAAAATCTGACCATAAGTTTAGTCTGTAAAAAATATGGTAAGACTGTGGTTCCTGGATATGGTAGCAAGGATCACTAATATCAGGTATTAATTTGGTCACATTCTCACCAATGTAATGTCGTACACAAGACATTGTTGCTGGACTGAAGATACGTATAATACCTCTGGAACCTGCTACAGCCAGTAATGGCTTTCCTGAATCTTCATCAAATGACCATGCACAAGTGTAGTAATTTTCATCAAGCTGGTATCAAGTTAAGAATAACCAGTACGTACAAATGTTGCTGAAATAACACAAATTCCTCCAGAACGTAGACACATGATTTTGTATACTGCACATAACAAAGGCTTCACCATGTGTGTGCGCATGCGTGCACTTCACTCCTCATATACCATATTTATCTGAATGCAAGATGAGGTTTGTTCCTTAAATTTAGGGCATAAATATGTGAGGTCTTAAATTAAAATATAAAGCACCAAAGCAGGCAGTGCCAAACCGATTCACCCTCAACCAGACCAAAGCCTGCATTGCCAAATCGTCATGTAAGATCTGCACTCTTCTAGATTATTATGCAGTTAACAGTGGGAATTCCATACTGACGCTCCAGGACAACCAATCGGCCCCATCGTCATACATCAAGAAATTCAAAAGAGAGAACACAGCATGACTGAAATTAAGTGACACAATCTTTTTTTGGGTGACTTTGTTCATCGTCCGATTTTTTAAAGGAGCAGGACATTTCGGAAGCCAGCTTGTTTTCCATTTTCAGGCAAAGAAGCACCTAACCTAGTTATTCTCAACCACTGCGCACCATAGAAACAGCGACTCGTTAAGACAACCCGTCTAGTCGCAGACTAGTAATAGGAAAATTGCTACTGAAAAATTAACTACAAGACTCAAAAATAAAACCAGGAACAATCCGTAAACTAAAAACCTTAAAAACTGGCAAGACCTAAGACTGAGCACACCAAAGATATAACAAACCAGAAAACACATATTTACAATTCCTAACATAATTAACACCATATGTGGGGAAAACTGTGAATTTTCATTGGTTCATGTAAGTTTATAAACCATGAAATACAATCTTTTGTGACCTGAAGATGGCCCAGAACAAGGGCTGAAACATGTCATCAGATGAAAATAATAACATTTAACACACTTAGTTGTGTTTTGACTCATTTAAAACCCTCTCCTTATTGCAAGAAATACGAATGTATTATTTAACTGATGTGGTTCATAATGGCATGGCAGCACATTTCATCAGCAGCAATTATGAAGGGTCTTAAGTGTTGTATACCCAATGCAATGGACAGGACTGATGTTGGTATGTTGTGGAACTGCAGTGAAGAGGGTGTGAAAGTCAGGAGTTTGTGTGAAGAAGAGGTACTGATTGTGAAGATGGAGACAGTGATACTGATTGGTAAAGGCAGATACAATCTGACACACTTTGTGTATTAAGTGTATGTGTTAATAATATTTTTCATAGCAGATGTATTATTTATGGTGACGTCATCTTAGATTTGGATACATTTTCCCTTGACAGATGTGTTTTATTTGGAGAGTCTTCAATTAGAGTCATCTTGCATTCGGGTAAATACAGTATTAAATAAAAACCTTAAGCACGGGCCAAAAGTAGACTGTGGACCACCGGTTGCCCTTAAGATTCATTCTAGTGGTCTGTAAATCCAACTTCCCAGAACATTTACATTGATTTCAGAATCTTTAATTCCCACTGTACTTCACAGTGTAATAAGATGTGAACCCCATTTTCTAATATAGTTACTTCAGTTCCTGATGTTTGGAATCTGTAGCACACATTATTGTAAATGTGAAACATAAAGTTTATTACATGGGCCAAAAGGACTCTCAGTACTCTTCAGGTGGTCTGGGAAAGAATACAACAGGGAAACCATTGGTCTAAGGTTTGCTGTTCTGTCATTATGTACCACAGCTGTTAGTAGTTACAAATAAAACCACAACATAGCAGCAACAAATAGCTGTGAAAGGTACCTGTGCTTCATTTGTTATTACAGTACTGATCTTTGCCAAAGGACATTATGAACATATGAACAATACAGCCAGAAAATGGAAATGTTCAGTTTTCCAACTGAAAGGTCAGTTAGTTTTATATGTCATTAAAAATCACAGATCAATAATTTCAAAATTGGTGTTTCTTCAACCCTTCCTTAAAAAATGAAAGAAAAAAAACACGAATCAAATCTTTTTTACTTGAATTCAACATACTCTTCTCTCTCTTCATTTAGGATGCCTATTGCCTTTGCATATCCCTCTTCTGAACACCTTATACTAACATTTCATTTCTTTTTCTTCTGAAAGAAAAGGATGGTACTGTGTCTATGCAGCTATGAAATGGGAACAGCACAAATGACATATTTCTGCAACAAAATATAGCACCACTGACATCATTACCATCATCAGTAAACGTGCTTTAAAATTTTGGCAGCACCCACAGGGTCTGCTGTTACACATATCTCTTTCCTAGTAAACTGCCTAAAATATTCAACATACTCCAAACGGTTTGTAAACCAGAACTTTTCACTTCTGTCATAGCAGAAATTCTCCACATATCTTCCAAGAATTACACATACATTGGAATTATTTCAGTATCTGAAAGGAATTGTCCATACTGCAAATAAAATATCTGCTTCTGCTTCAAACAACAAACAAGCCTTCAACCAATCTATCATTAACTTTTCACCCATGTACAAATTGCACACATCACATTAGAAGGATACATCAGGATCAGCATAACACTGCAATAACTTAATTCCACTGCCTTCTGGGCACTCATATATAGAAACACGATTGCTTCCAACAGCTGCAAATATCAAAGGCTGCCCTTCTTTTAGATGATGATTGAACTGTGCACCAAAGAGTGGCTGTCCATGATCTTCCTTCACACTAGTTCTAAGACAGATAAGAAAATCAAGTATTTCTTCTGGAATATAACACTGTCACTGGAAAAGTAGTTCCCAACATTTTGAAGGACTGCAGTGCCTTAAGGCTGGAACTACTTGCCCACCTAGACAGCATAACATTCAGAAGATTTAACTCTGAATCGGAGCTATGTCTCTTAACATGCTAATTCTCATCCATCTTCCTCCAAATGGTTAAAACAATTAACAAACAATTCTGTCCTCAAAACACTTGAATTATAATAAAAGTATTTTTCCTGACAACCTCTGTTACACACACATGATGCCTTCTATACACTGCATAATAGTCTTCTTTTCTACTTTGTGTACTTAGCCATTTGGCATGAAATACTACCAGTGTACTTTATGTTCTTCTACACATTACACAAGAGATCAAGCTTCAACCACTTAAAAAAGCAATTGGACATGTTTTATACAAAATGATTTGAAGTACTCCCTGATGGTGAACCTATAAGGTTTGAAACATGTGGGAGTTTCACTGTTTTAATATCATTATGAATGTCTAAATACCTAATGGTGTGCATTCTGTTGGTTGAGAACTCATATTACTGATTATAATGCTTGGAATGAGTAATGCCAGATCAGCTTAGGAAGCTGATCTGGCAAGTAATCTGGTCACCACTATAAGACTTGCAACTGTTCTGTGATTTAACTGTTTTGCTCTGGAAATTTACTGTGTTTTTATATTGACACTTGAAACATGACATGTCCCACATCTCTTGCTCAGTCACATACAAGATCTATAGAATGTAAATAAATTCTAGTCTATATACCATGAAGGGCTGCAAACTGCCCAGTGTTTCATTTTAACACCTTTTCACCTCCCTCCTTTCTGACAAAGATTTACTTTGTAAGTATCAGAAACATAGGCCTCCAACATTGCATCAAAACTCACATTGTTGTAGGTCTCATCTGCCAAACATTACAATCAACAGGGACACTGAAGCCTGCCTTATGGGTGCATCCACCTTAGAAATCAGCTGCTTCACCACTGCTACTTGAGTGAAACACAACTGAAGGCAAATGCCACAAAAATGTAATAGTGTAACTTTTGTGTGAAAGAAGATTATAAAAC
>Ga0123353_10001663_pt1 | contig 27345 bp, 24 predicted proteins | sample TergutLab28metaG_3_FD_92763 | JGI IMG/M metagenome (GOLD analysis project Ga0123353, IMG submission 92763) | Labiotermes labralis P3 segment gut microbial communities from Petit-Saut dam, French Guiana - Lab288 P3 | ecosystem: Host-associated > Arthropoda: Insects > Digestive system > Gut ...
ATCAGAAAGAAATAGTATGAGAAAAACGGATTTAATCCTGCTTCACGCGCCGCATGTTTATGACTACCGGAGCATTCCGCAGCTTTACGGTCCCGTCAGTGACCTTGTGCTGTCTACGCCGGTGTATGAAATGTATCCCATCGGCTTCTCCAGCATGGCGGAATACCTTGAACGCGCGGGATATCATGTGCGGCTTGTGAATATCGCGCTACGCATGATAAAACAACCCGGATTCAATGCTGAAGCCTTCATACAAAAAATAAAAGCTCCGGTATTCGGTATAGATTTGCATTGGATGGTGCACGCACACGGCTCCATTGAACTGGCAAAACTAGTGAAAAAAATACACCCTCAGTCAAAAGTTATTCTCGGTGGATTCTCAGCTTCTTACTATTATCAAGAATTGATTGCTTATCCTGAAGTTGATTATGTAATGCGCGGCGACTCTGCTGAAGAACCTATGCGTTTGTTTATGCAAGGAATTCAAACAAAGCATATGGACAATATTCCAAATCTTGTGTGGAAAGACGAAGACGGCGCCATACATGACAACGGACTGACGTTCGTGCCAGACAACATTTCAGATGTAATGCAAAATCACTACACCGCTATAGCGCGCTCAGTGCTTCACTACTTTGACATGACAAGCACCATACCGGTCAAAGAATGGCTCAACTACCCCGTAACCGCCGTGCTTACCTGCAAAGGCTGTGACCACAACTGCATATTCTGCGGCGGAGCTAATACGGCCATGCGCAAAACAGTAGGCCGTCACAAAACAGCCCTGCGAACAGCGGCTGACATGTTCAAAGATATACTCAATATCAGCCGTCTAAGCCGCGGGCCGATTTTTATTCTTGGCGACATACGCATGGGCGGAGAAGAACGCGCCTATGAGCTGCTCCGGCTTATTGAGCAAAAACCAGTCAAGAACACTATTGATTTTGAGCTGTTCAGACCTCCAAGTATGCCATTTTTAGAGGCCATCTCGCGCGCAAAACCAGGCTTCGCTATCGATATATCGCCGCACTCGCACGATATAAAAGTGCGCCGAGCCCTAGGATTACCATACAGCAATGAGGAACTTGAGGAGAGCATCGCTAATGCTCTTAAGTTAGGCGCGTCGCGTCTTGAGATCTATTTTATGATAGGCCTGCCGGAGCAGACGCCCGAGTCAGTTAGTCAGACGCTAGACTACTGCGAATACTTGTATCAAAAATTTGGCTCGGATAAGCGCATATTCCTGTTCATCGGGCCGCTATCGCCATTTCTTGACCCGGGAAGTTTGTGTTTTGAAAACCCGGAGCGCTACGGATATAAAATCATTCATCGCACGCTTGCCGAGCACAGAGCAGCACTAACGCGCCCTAGCTGGAAAGAGACTCTCAATTACGAAACGCGCTGGATGAGCCGTCAGCAGATAGTTGATACAACCTACGCCGCCGTTGCGCGCCTGACTCGTATCAAAGAGCAATATCACCAGATTACGCCTGAGCTGGCAGCCGCTCAGATCGAACGTATCGACCAAGCAATAGACATGGAAAAGGATATTGATTCCATTGTACAATCAGGTGATGAAAGCCTCTTGCTAACGTTAAAACCCAAACTTGATCGTATCAATGGCATGGAAGTAGTAGAGCGCCATCAGCTCAAACTGCCCATAGGCGCTGTAAAATTGCGTTATTTCAGTTCATTGTTACAAATCTTAAAAAGGCATTAAAATACTATCAGTCGGACATTTCACGAATCATAGTATTAAGGCAATGAAGCATAAAACCTTTCATATAATTTCGCTCGGATGCGCCAAAAATACCGTTGATGCGGATTCCATGGCTACGCTCTTAAACCGCGCGGGCTACCAACTGGTAACAACGCCTAAGCAAGCGCATATTATAATCGTTAACACATGCGGTTTCATCAATACAGCCAAAGATGAATCATACAGTGCGCTGGATAAACTTGCCTCGCGCAAAAAACCGGGGCAAATACTAATAGCCGCCGGGTGCCTCACGCAACGCTACGATGGTGAAGTCAAACAGAAAATCTCCGGCGTAGATGCCGTCATCGGAACACGCAGATGGATGAGCATTGTCGAGCTTGCCGACAGCTTATGTGCAGATAAAACGCCTGTGTCTGACGTCATAATAAGTGAACCTGCCGCCTTAGACGAGCGCGGCGCGCAACGTTTTTCAATACAGGGTGCCAGCGCTTACCTCAAAATCGCCGACGGGTGCTCGCGAGCGTGCGCCTTCTGCGCAATCCCCATAATAAAAGGGCCCTCTGTAAGCCGACCGATGGAATCTATTATAGCCGAAGCCAAGCAACTCCGGGAGCTAGGAATTCGCGAGATTGTTCTCATCGCCCAAAACAGCACCGACTATGGGCATGATCTTGGCATGCGTAATGGGCTAGCGCATCTGCTTACCGAGATGACTAAGGTTATTCCTGATGTCGACTGGCTGCGCATAATGTACGCTTATCCGGGTTTTGTCACTGACGAGCTGATTCAGGTAATGGCTACAAATAAACAAATCGTGCCTTATCTGGACATGCCGTTACAGCACGCACACCCTGATGTACTGCGTCGCATGCATCGCCCCGCAAATATTGACTGGGTATATCAAACACTGGATAAAATGCGTAAGTCTATGCCTAATCTGGCATTGCGCAGCACTTTCATCATTGGATATCCCAACGAAAGCGAAGATGAGTTCAAGACACTGCTCGATTTTATTGATGAAATACGTTTCGACAAGCTCGGCGCTTTCAAATTCTCTTTTGAGGCAGGCACGCCAAGCGAAGCACTCGGAGATACCGTCAGCGCGGAAATAAAAGAAGAACGACTGAAACGCCTAATGGAAGCACAGCAAAAGATTTCTTTTGCGCGCAACAAGACATTCATCGGAAAGCAGCTAGACGTTCTAGTTGAAGGCGCAGGCGACGGCATTTCAGTAGGACGCAGTTACCGCGACGCTCCGGAAGTTGACGGGCTGGTACTGATAAAAAGCATTGTCCCTGTAGGCGATATTATTCCTGTGCGCATCACCGAAGCCATGGCCTATGACATGAGCGGAGTAGCAGACAAACGCTAAATATACTTCCCGCGACCTTACGACCGGGAGATTCACTGCTTCATAACAACTTAAAGTTGTTCTGCTCTGAGTCGGCTTTGCCTTAATTCGTGATATATGCCTCTATGGTATTTCGGTCAATGCCAACTGTGCTTACAAGATATCTTTCAGACCATATACTGTCAGCGCCCCGGTAAACTTGTTTTATTAATGAAGTTATCAATTTGATGTTGGCAGCTTTGGGCAACTCAAAGCGAAGCTTGAATTACCAGTTTGCTACGACCGCCTGATATATTTTGTGTTCTTACCCGTACCTACCTTGTCCGCCGCTCCATTCCTGACCATCGCCGCGAGGGCCGCTTCCACGGTTGTGGGGCTGACGTCGGGTAGGACGTAGCATATCTCCTGCTTTGAGATCGGCAGGAGGCTATTCAGCACTGTCGCTTCCACACGCTCCCTCTTGTTCACCTTCTTGGCGTGTACCACGGCGAACCGCTTGTCAAGCTCTTTGTAGCAGTACAGCAGGGCGGCTACGAAGTTCTCGATAAACGGATAGTAGCTGTTCGTGTTCTCATGCCAGCCGTCTGAGGAAAGGCGCAGAGCTTCGTAGTAATCCCGCTTGCCATTGTTGATCTGTTCTTCGAACGAGATATACTTTCCCGCGTCAAAATCGTTCTTGTATAGCAATAACAGGGAGAGCAGGCGACTCATCCTTCCGTTGCCGTCCGCGAATGGATGGATGCAGAGGAAGTCGAGGACAAAACACGGGATCAACAAAAGCTGATTCACGCTATAGTTGCTTCTCGCGTCCATGAAAGCGATGACAAGCTGCTCCATCGCGGCAGGGGTTTCGTTTGCTGTGGTCGGAGCGAACCGAACCTTCCGATGGCCGATCGCGTCCACTTCCATAATGACGTTGTCGCTCTGCTTGTACGCGCCGCCGCTCACGGGAGCATAAGACAGCATCATTTCATGTAGCCGTAGGATATCGCGCTCGCGGATGTCAAGGCTGTCATGGTTTTCGTGTATCAAGTTGAGCGCATCACGATACCCGGCGATCTCCATCTCGTTATGATTGAGCGGCGCGCTGTTTTGGTTGACGATCTCATGGACGCGCTGGTCTGTAGTAATGATCCCTTCGATAGCGTTCGATCCCTTGACAGACTGTACCTTCGCTATGCTTTCAAACCGAGTGAACGCGTCGGGGTAATTCATCTTCATTAGACTTTCCCGCGCGCGCAATTCCGCGATGGCGCTCATCACGTTCACAAGGCCGGCGGGGAGCATTCCTTTTTCTAAAAACGAATAGTCAAATCTTTTCATATCTGACCTCCCATTTAATACTGCACATATTATTAGTTATTATATGCAGAATATCAATGCTATGCAAAGTTATTATGCATAATGTTTATACTGTTATATGCAGAATCCTTAATGATTTTTGCCTTTGCTAATAAAATATACGATTAAAGTAGGGCAAAATCAATTACAAAAAATTCGATTACGGCTTAAAAGGATGGGATTGATGCGAAAGCATTGTTGGCAGATCGCGGTTATGACGTAAACAAGTTGATTGAGTTGGCAAAGTCAACAGGAATTGAAGTAGTAATCCCACCGAAGAGAAACCTTAAAGGGGTATTCGCCGGTTGGGCAGACGCCAGTGCTAAAAGTGGAAGCGAAGAGAATGAAAATCAACATGCTATCAGTCACTTCCAGCCGGGGAAAACTGCGCTTCATGCTATACAAAGACAGTATGAATGGGAATAAGCTGATAGGGATTTAGAGCACAGCATACGCTCTCATACGAAATCAGCTCAGCTTAATCCGGGCAAAATAATTTCTTTTTCAAAACTCCGACTACTTCTTATGCAGCTTAGCGCAATGTTTATTCGGCGGATCAATATATCTGCGGCAACACTCTTCATTTTGTCAGTTCCCACACTCACAAGCTGTTCTAGAAATCATATAACGGGAGTAACCGGCGAGGCTCTTCAGGTACAATACAGAACGTTCGAATACTGTGCGCGGACATCAGAGAAATTGGTAGCGGGGGTTGGATTCGAACCAACGGCCTTCGGGTTATGAGCCCGACGAGCTGCCACTGCTCCACCCCGCGTTAACAACCCAGTAAGTATAATCTTCATTAGGAAAGCTGTCAAACAAAACTACTATTACGGAACCATTTCCAAAACAATACGCTATGATTGACGCTTGCCAAATTTGCTGTAGCGCTCAGGCCACCAACTTTTAAGGCGCAGCAATACCTGTCTCTCAAATCCTTGTTCGCTCGGCTCATAGAACTGCCGCTCTTTAAGGCTGTCAGGCAAATTCTGCTGGCGCACAAAATGCCCCTCAAACTCATGGGCATATTTATAACCCTTGCCATAATCCAGTTGCTTCATCAGCTTGGTGGGAGCGTTACGCAGATGCAGAGGAACCGGCGCGTTGTGCCCTTGGGTTACCTCCCGCTTGACCCTGGAATAGGCCGCATACAGCGAGTTGCTCTTGGGAGCTGTAGACAAATACACTGCTGCCTGTGCCAGCGCTAGATTACCCTCCGGCATGCCAATAAAATGCACCGCCTGTTGCGCCGCCATACACACAACCAGCGCCTGCGGATCAGCCATACCAACATCCTCAGAAGCAAAACGCACCAGACGCCGCGCAATGTATAAAGGATCTTCCCCGGCTTCTACCATACGCGCTAGCCAATAAAGCGCCGCGTCCGGGTCTGAGCCGCGCATGGTTTTATGTAATGCTGAGATGATATCGTAATGCTGCTCCCCATTTTTATCGTAAAGAATAGCGCGGTGCTGTACGGCATCTTCTACAACGGGCAAAGTCACAAAACGCTTACCGTCTTCATCAGGCAAAGTGGTCATAGCGGCCACTTCCAGTGCATTGAGCGCAGTACGCGCATCCGAATTAGCCATGGCAACCAAATAATCTAGAGCCATCTCATTAACTTCGACATTGAAAGCGCCCAGCCCGCATTCCCTATCTGTTATAGCGCGCTTGAGAATAGCGCTGATTTCCTGAGCCGAGAGAGGTTTTAGGACAAATACCTGCGAGCGCGATAAAAGCGGCGAAATTACCTCAAAGGATGGGTTTTCTGTCGTGGCGCCGATGAGTGTTATTGTGCCGTCCTCTACATATGGCAATATGGCGTCTTGCTGCGCTTTATTAAAACGATGAATTTCATCAATAAAGAGCAGTGTTTTCTGCCTAGATAGCTTGCGCCGTTCGCGCGCTTCATCTATCACCCTGCGCAAATCAGACACGCCGGCGCTGACAGCTGAAACCGCGCTGAAATGCGAATTAATTGCCCGCGCCATAATGTTAGCCAGAGTTGTCTTGCCGGAGCCAGGCGGACCCCATAGAACCATTGACGGCAGATTGCCTGAGTCAATAGCGTTCCGCAGCACATGTCCTACTCCGATGACATGCTCCTGCCCCACAAAATCGGATAATGTTGTCGGCCTCATGCGTGCCGCAAGCGGCGCTTCTTTGAGCTTATCTTTCTCTAGCTGAAAATCGAAAAGGTCCATATCCACCTACCGGGTTCATGCATTAAGCATCTCTTAGCGCTCTAACTAGGCATCCATATTTGCCGGGCGTCCACTATTTCCATACCTCCAGGCAATTCCAGCTCCACCGAAGATTTGGTAAAAAAAGCCAGCCCTTTATAACTAGTAATATAACGAAACCCACGGTTTAGAAAACCGCCTTGAGCAATCACAACCAAACCGTCGCGATTCTTGCCAAGTATTTTCAGAAACTCATCAGGCTCAAGACGAATAAGAACCCCCGATGCTTTGACCGCCTGCACTAAGGCTGCATGCGCGGCAGCCGCCGCACCGCCCCCGCCATAAGACATATTGTCCTCCATTTAAATTATTTTCCGCCTCGCGAGCGATGGCATCAATGGTAGCGCTTAATCTCAAAGCGATATAAGCGAATCTTCTCATCGGCTCCGATATCCGCCTTGCGGCGGCAGATATCTATTTGCTGCTCCGCCGTATCTACCCCTTTTAAATTGGGCAAGAGCAGCCCGCGCCTAATCCCGCGTGCAACAATCACGCCATAACGATATGGATCAAGCTGTTCCTTGCTTTCAATTTCCTCAGGCTCAGTCAGCACATCAACGCTGATCTCCAAATCTCTAAGCTCTTCCGTTTTCACCGGCTCAAAACGCGGGTCTCGTGTGGCAGCACTTACGGCATTCATAATAATTTCCTCAGCTACATTACGCCGCGACGGCTCAAATGTACCAATACAACCGCGCAGCTCTCCGCCTTTATACAAAGAAACGAACACGCCTGCCCGCGCTTGAGTCTCAGAGGTTAGATTGGATGGCAAAGGAATAACAAGTCCTTCTTCCACATATGCGGCTATTGCCCTGCGCGCAAGTTTTGCCAAAGGAGACATCGGTATACTCGGAATAATAATACCGGCGTAACCAACCACGCTGGAACAGTCGCCGGTTGCCTCGCCTGACGTCGTATAACTAACCAAATCAGCCCGCTGCGCTCCTAAAGACTTAGCCGCCGCCATCAACACTGCAACCGGAGCGCAGCCGCACATAGTGATATTTCTCTCTGCTTGGCGCTCGAGTAACGCATCCACATCAAGTTTTAGAATAGCCTGAATAGCGTAATCATCTTTAGCTCGCGCTTGCTCCTGTGACTCATAATGCGTCATATCGCTTGACGCCAATATCACTACCTCTTTCCCGATATCGTTCATCACATCCGCAATCTCAGCGCCAATCTCCTTATATGCGACGGCAGAAGCCTGCGACAACACAATAGGCACAATTTTGATATCTTTTTTGAAATGCTGCAGGAAAGGCAGATGCACTTCAATGGAATGCTCTCGCAAATGTGCCTGAATATCTTCCACCAGATAAGATGAGCACCCAACCAGCCTGACGGCAAGCTCGGTATCAACATCCACATAACCAAACGGCATTTCCCATTTGCCGGACGTCATGACAGAAAAAGGCTGCCCTAAGCCTGTGTGATTAGGCCCAAGAATAATGACTGTATCCGTCAGCCGCACACGCGATATAGTTGCGCCTGCCACTTTGCCTGAATAAGCATATCCTGCATGCGGGCATACAAGCCCGATGACTTCCTCTTTAACAGCAGCGGCATCGGTTAGACTCTCCACTACGCCGGCCAGCTTATCCGGTAATGCATGATAGAAAGAACCCGCCGCCACCGGCTTGCGCATCATAGCTCTCATCGCCTCACCTCAAAATCCAACAGGACTTATCCTTGAATTAGCTATACTTCTAGTTGAGCTTGTAAGCTCAACTAGAAGTATAGCACTAGACCACCGTTAATGGAACGAAAATACCGCCAATTTGACCTTGCGGCATTTGACGGCTAAACTGTGCTAAAAGCAAAAGGACAGCTGGAATTGGATAATTTAAAGGCAAACAATATCATCAACATGCTCAAGCGAGGCCTTAAACAAGACGGCTGGAGCGTCAAGGAACACGTAAAAACAGCTGGCGGATTCGTTGACCTTACAGCTGACAGAGACGGCATGTCTTTTGTCATCGAGGCCAAAGGAGAGGATAAAGGCGGATTCTACTCAACTGAGATGAACTTTCAGATGGGGCTGGGGCAAATCATGGCGCGCATGACCGATAAAAGTAAGAAGTATGCTATTGCCATTCCATATACCCAGGATTTTATAAAAGTGCTCCAAAAATATAAAACGAGCTTCGCTTTCAAAGAGCTCGGATTATATCTCTTTGTCGCCAACAGCGATAATAGTTGTTTCGTGGTGCCGCCGGAAGACGTAGCGTCTTTTGCGGAGCAAAACCACAACTAGCGTATTTTATAACGAGCACAAAATCTATGCTGGTTATCGGTCTCACCGGCACAATTGGCAGCGGGAAAAGCACCATCGCTGGCTTCCTGCATGAGATGGGGGCAATAATTATTGACGCCGACAGAATAGGGCATGACGCCTATGTGCCACGCAGCTCCGGGTGGCACATGGTAGTGGAGGCTTTCGGTTATGACATTCTCTCTTTGGATAATAGCATTAACCGTCGGAAACTGGGCCGGATCGTCTTTAATGACTCTGCCGCTCTGGAGCGCCTAAATCATATCGTGCACCCCATCATCCTTAAGTTAATAAACACTCGCCTAGATGAACTGCGCCATGCACGCGCCAAAACAATAGTTCTGGAGGCGGCTTTGCTGCTGGAGGCCAAGTGGGAAGCGCTGGTTGATGAAATTTGGGTCGCCACCGCCCCTGAGCATGTTATTTATACAAGGCTAAATGCCAGCCGCAACTTAACCGACTCTCAGATAAGAACCTGTATAGCGGCGCACCTACCGGTCAACGAACAGCTCAAGCGCGCAACTCGCGCGATAGATACAAACAGGCCGCTTAGTGAGCTCAAAGCAGAAATCGCCCTTCTCTGGGAAAGGCTCGGCTCGCCGGCAAAATAAGCCTCATTTGCTGCTAAAATACGCCAACGCCTGTTTCACTTTATCTTCCAACGCTAGCTTGCCATCATGCGGCAAGGCCATCACGGCACGCGAAGCCTCAGCGGCAGAATAGCCTAACCCGAGCAGCGCCGCAAATACTTCGTCATCATCCTCGCCAAGCGGCATTACTTTAGCGTCGGCCCAGCCGGACTTTAGTTTATCCGCTAACTCAAGCACAAGACGTCCGGCAAGTTTTTTGCCAACGCCGGGAATAGCAATCAACAATTCTTCACTGCCGCAAGCGATAGCAGGAACCAATTGCTCTGCATTCATGGTCGAAAACATTGCCAGCGCCAACTTAGGCCCGACACCGGAAACATTAATTAAAAGTTGAAACAGCTTTAAGTCATCATCTGAAGAAAACCCATACAGCAAAATCGCGTCCTCGCGCACATGCATGTGCGTATAAACACGCACCTCTTCGCCAACCATGCCAAGAGTTAATATGGTTGAAGAAGGCATGAACACCTGATAGCCTATGCCGCCCGCATTGATGACGGCATAATCAGAAGCCAGTATCTCTATTGTGCCTTTAAGCCTTGCAATCATATTAATTACTCCTCGCTAACATTATCCGCTCATACTAATAAGATCGCGCAGGCTGCTCTCGCGCAGGTGACAGATAGCCACCGCTAACGCGTCAGCGGCATCACTTGGCTGCGGCACTTCATCTAGATCCAGCAACATTTTGACCATTTCCTGAATCTGCTCTTTTGAGGACGCCCCATAATCCGCCACATGCTGTTTTATCTGCCTAGGAGCATATTCATAGACAGGAATTCTATTCTGGGCGGCGACAAGCAATACAATCGCCTGAGCCTTGCCGATAGCCAACGCAGACTTAGCATTCTCTCCGAAAAACGGGGTTTCGACAGCCATTACATCCGGCGCGAGCTTACGCGCAACAGACGAAAACTCGTCATACAAAAAAAGTAACCTTTCCGGCATGTCGAAGCGGGCATTGCACCTGACAGCGCCGTGCTCTACCAGCACCATATCATCCTGATTACTTTCAATCAGTCCATAGCCTAAAACAATAGTACCGGGATCAACGCCTAAAATCCTCATTGAGCGCCGCATTTACTTCGAATGATGCTTCTCCATAATTTCATCGCTTATGTCCGCATTGTTATACACATTCTGAACGTCATCCATTGCTTCAAGCAAATCCAGCATGCGCAATACTTGATTTGATGTATGCTCGTCAAGTGATACCGTTGTCTTAGCCACCATAGCCAGCCCGGCATTTTCTACTTCAACGCCGCTTTTTTCCAAGGCTTTACGCACTAATTCCAGTTCCGACGAATTAGTATAAATCTCTATAAAGTCACCTAATACATTGACATCTTCGGCGCCGGCATCAATAGCCTGCATAGTCAAGTCATCCAAATCCTTTCCATCGGCAGACACGCCAATCACGCCTCTCCTATCAAACATCCAAGCAACAGATCCGGTTTCTCCCAAATTACCGCCGGCGCGGGAGAAAGTTGAGCGCAACTCCTGAACAACACGATTACGATTATCACTTACAACATCAACGATGACCGCAGTACCGCCCGGCCCATAACCCTCGTAAGTGGCTTCAAACATAGTCTGTCCTTCAAGCGCGCCTTCCCCTTTTTTGATGGCGCGCTCAATATTGTCACCCGGCATACGGGCGTCTTTGGCCTTTTGTATCGCAAGGCGCAAGCGCGAATTTCCATCGGGATTACCGCCGCCAGAACGAGCGGCAAAGATTATCTCACGCGTAAGTTTGGTAAAAAGTTGCCCGCGTTTAGCGTCAGCCGCGCCCTTTTGGTGTTTAATAGTACTCCATTTTGAATGTCCGGACATAACCCCAACCCTCTTCCAAAAATGGAAGCCTCTCTATATCAAATCTTATGAAATATTTTAGCACTTTTTATTCAGAGTTGAATACCACAGCAAGAGCTGAAAAAAGCGTACTTCTCAGAAAATCACGCTCTTGATTGCCCAATTGCCATAGCCGCAGCGTACTCACGCGAATGCGATAAACTGACGTCCAGCACACTAATACCCAGCTCATCCAATCTATTGCGAGCTGCGCCAAATAGAGTTACCAACGGTTTGCCGCTTGGCGCAGATAATATTTCTATTTCGCGCGGACCAAGCTTTGGTGCATCCAGCGCTTTGATTACCGCCTCTTTTGCCGCAAAACGCACCGCTAATGATGACAGCTTATCCTGATACGCGGCAATCTCCCGCGCGGTGTAGATACGCTCCAGAAATGCCTGCCCAAAACGCTGCAAGGCATCTTCAATGCGGCTGATCTCAACAATATCAATGCCAATATGCTGCACGAGTTTGCGCTCTCTCAATAAACGATATTACCTAAACGCTCGACCTCAACCTTGGACATGGTACAATAAACTGACCGCAAAGAAAAGATACGCGCTCTTTATTTAGCAAAAAACTATTGAAAGCATTTCATGACTATTGATGACAAATTAATCCATTTGGAAGCGTTGCGCAGAAGCGCGCGCGGCGACGAGCGCATCGCTGCCCAGCACGCGCGCGGTAAGCTGACAGCACGTGAGAGAATCAACCTTTTACTTGATCATGATACCTTTCACGAAATAGAACACCCTGCCTATACACTCACAGCCAACACTTCTGCCTCCATAAGCGATTCCGACAGCGCTGTCGTAGGATCAGGAGAAGTAGACGGGCGGCCAGTATTTGTCTTTTCGCAAGATTTCACAGTCATCGGCGGCAGTATCTCTGACATGACGGGGCAAAAGATTGGTCATGCAATGGATCTCGCGCTGGAGCGCGGCACGCCTATTATCGGTATTTACGACTCCGGCGGAGCGCGCATACAAGAAGGCATAGCCTCGCTATCCGGGGTAGGTGAAATACTGCTGCGCAACGCTCGCTGTTCCGGAGCAATACCGCAAATCGCCGTTGTGGTCGGACCAAGTGCAGGCGGCTCCGCGTATTCCCCGTCACTGTGCGATTTTGTCTTTACAGTCAAAGACATCACTCATATGTATATTACCGGGCCATCAGTGGTCAAATCCGTCACCGGCGAAATCATAAGTCACCAAGAACTGGGAGGAGCTGATATCCATAGCCTAAAAAGCGGCGTAGCACATTTTCTTTATGACAATGAACAAGAATGCTTCAGGCAAGTCAGACGGCTAATAAGCTTCATACCTCAAAACTGTAACGCCAAGCCCCCGACAGTAAAAACGAATGACCCGTTAGAACGCTGCGATGAAGCACTGCTTAATATTGTGCCAGATGACCCGCATAAATCTTACAACATGAAAAATGTTATCACTGCCATCGTGGATAACCATGATTTTATGGAAGTACAGGCACAGTTTGCATGTAACATTATCTGCGGATTTGCGCGGTTAGCAGGTAACTCCATTGGTATAGTGGCACAGCAGCCATCGGTGTTAGCCGGCGCTATTGACATTGACGCGTCGGTAAAAGCGGCTCGCTTTGTGCGCTTCTGTGACGCTTTTAATATACCGCTTGTGAGCTTGGTAGACGTGCCGGGTTTCATGCCCGGCTCGAAACAAGAGCACGCCGGCATAATTCGCCACGGCGCCAAACTGATTTATGCCTATGCCGAAGCCACCGTGCCAAAGCTCGCCGTTATCACGCGTAAAGCTTACGGCGGGGCATACATTGCGATGGGCTCGCGACATTTAAAGAGCGATATAAACTACGCATGGCCGGATGCTGTAATCGCCGTCATGGGCGCCGAGGCATCTGTTGATATTATCTTTCATAAAATGATTGCCGAAGCACTTTCATCCGATGATGCGCGCCGCAAGTTGATTGAAGAATACCGCGCTCATTTTGACAACCCCTTGCAAGCAGCAAAGCTCGGCTATATTGACAACATTATTGACCCGCGCCATACGCGCCCGATGCTGATACAAGCATTAGAAACACTGCGCGGTAAACATCAAAAGCTGCCGCAGAGAAAGCATGGGAACATGCCTCTGTAGTATTTAGGACGATATATCCATAGATAGCGTCCTTTTGGCATGCGACAGAGTGCTGTCAGACAAAGCTGAAAAAGGAGCCTTAATATGCCGTATGACTTTAAAAAAGATCAAAAAGAACTGTATCAACCCAAAAAGGCAGTCCTTGTCGATGTTCCGAAGATGACTTTCATCATGATAGACGGCACAGGAAACCCCAACACATCTGAAACATATAAGACAGCTATAGAAATCCTGTATGGGTTGTCGTACAGCATAAAAATGAGCCCGAAACATAATTCTGCGCCGGCGGGTTATTTTGATTATGCGATTCCGCCGTTGGAGGGGCTCTGGTGGCTTGCGGGCGCTAAAGCAATTGATTTTACAGATAAAAACACCTATTGCTGGACGGCGATGATACGCCAGCCGCATTTTGTCACGCAGGAAGTATTTGAGAAAAGTAAAGCGATGCTATCAAAGAAAAAACCGGACCTTAATCTCTCCGCCGCTCGGCTTGAGCCTCTCACAGAAGGACTATGCGCCCAAATGATGCACACCGGCCCATACGACGACGAACCAAAAACTATTGAAGCACTGGCGCAGTTTATAACAGAAGCCGGCTGCCGCAACGACATTTCGGACGCGCGTCGCCATCATGAGATATATCTCAACGACCCAAGGAAAGTCGCGCATGATAAGATAAAAACTATAATCCGGCTTCCCGTCAAAAGAGTATAGTTTGACGCCGACGGCAATTGTTACATGCGCAAAATGGTGTATTGACTCGCTTATTTATGATATGATTATGGCAATCAATTTTACCTTGGAAAGGACGCCATGGGTAAGACATTAGCTGAAAAAATATTAAGTCAAAAGCTTGGCCGTGATGTCAATGCCGGCGATATCGTTGTAAGCCCGGTTGATTTGGCTTTCGCTCAAGACACCACAGGTCCTCTTACAGTACGCGAGTTTCAAAGCAGCGGGTTCAAAACACTAGCTGATAAGCGCCGCACGATGCTTTTTCTGGATCATGCCGCCCCATCGCCCAATGCGCAGCTTTCCGCCGACCATATGCTTTTGCGCAGCTTCGCGCGCGACACCGGATGTATTATTTCAGACGTTGGTGCAGGCGTATGCCATCAGGTTGTAGCTGAAAGCATGGCGCGGCCCGGAGACGTCATTGTTGGAGCCGATTCACACACAGTAACCGCAGGTGCGCTCGGCACTTTTGCCACCGGCATGGGCTCGTCTGATATAGCGGTTGCTTTCGCCTTAGGTAAAACTTGGTTTCGCGTACCAGAGACAATACGCATAGAGGTAAAAAATAAGTTCTCTCAATTCGTCACCGCAAAAGATCTCATACTGCATATTATCGGCTTAATCGGCGCCGACGGCGCTACATACAAAGCCTTGGAATTCGGTGGCAAAGCCATTGAAACCATGTCCATGGCCGGTCGGTTAACCATCGCCAATATGGCTGTCGAAGCGGGCGCCAAAGTCGGACTGTTCGCCTCAGATATGACGACAGAAAAAATGCTGCGCGAAATGGGCAGACCGGAACAATACCGCTCTATTTCTCCGGACAAAGACGCTGTTTATGAAAAAGTTATTGAAATTGACGCGTCAGCGCTTGAGCCAACTGTTTCCCGTCCGCACACAGTGGATAACATCGTGCTATCCAATAGTCTAAGCGGTGTACGCATTCATCAGGTATTCTTGGGTACATGCACAAACGGACGGCTGGAAGACTTCGCCTTAGCTGCCAGCATACTGCGAAACAAAAAAATCCACCCTGACACACGGCTTATTGTAGCTCCGTCCTCCAAACGCGTACTACTACAGGCCATGGATGCCGGCTATATGCGTATTTTCGTGGAAGCAGGCGGCACAATAATTCCGCCCGGATGCGGAGCCTGCCTCGGTCTGCACCAAGGCATACTGGGAGATGGCGAAGCCTGTCTTTCCACCGCAAACCGCAACTTTAAAGGACGCATGGGCAATCCAAACTCTTTCGTTTACCTAGCCAGTCCGGCGACAGCGGCGGCCACTGCTTTAAAAGGCGTAGTCGCCGATCCTAGGGAGGTGCTCCAAAATGTTTAAAGGCAACGCTTTCAAGTTCGGCGATAGTATTTCTACCGATTTAATTGTTCCGGGCAGATTGGCACACCTGCGTTCTAATCTACCGGAGCTGGCCAAACATGTGCTGGAAGACGCCGATCCGACATTTGCTTCACGCGTGAAAGCAGGAGATTTCGTAGTGGGCGGCGACAATTTCGGTTTAGGCTCATCCCGCGAACACGCCCCATTAGTCATTAAGATGGCCGGAGTGAGCGCGGTGCTCGCCAAAAGTGTAGCGCGTATCTTCTTCCGTAATGCCATTAACAGAGGGTTGCCGGTTCTAATCTGCGATACAGATAAAATAAATGACGGAGATGAACTGGAAGTAGATATGAGCGCCGGTACCGTTAATGATATTACCAATGGCATAGTGCTTACTTTCAAACCTATTCCGGAAGCTATGCTGGCTATATTAGAAGAAGGCGGGTTAATTCCCTATATCCAAAAACACGGTGATTTCAAGCTGGATTAAATCACGGTTGACCGCATATCGTGCCGTACCTGCCTCTCGCTGAAAAAGGAGAGGCGGTCTCTTTTTCAGCGAGTATGCTATGCGTTACAGTTTATTGTAGAATGGTCAGCGTAAACTCACAAAGGAGCAGGTTGGATAACTATGGAATCTCATAATGTAACTCTCATACCGGGCGACGGTATCGGTCTTGAATTGACCGATGCTACGCGCCGCGTGCTAGAAGCCACAGGAGTCAAATTCAATTGGGATATAGTGCATGCAGGAACAGACGTGATGGCCGAATACGGAACACCTCTTCCGGATCACGTATTGGAATCAGTTCGAAAAAACAAAGTGGCTCTTAAAGGGCCTATCACAACCCCTGTCGGCTCAGGTTTCCGCAGTGTCAATGTTGCGTTGCGTAAGGAACTAGAGCTCTACTGCTGCCTGCGCCCATGCAAGAGCTACACAGGAACGCCCACGCTATATAGCAATGTGGATCTCGTAGTCGTGCGTGAAAACATGGAGGATCTCTATGCGGGCATTGAATTCGAGAAGGACAGCGCCGATGCAAACAAGCTTATCTCTTTTCTGGGCGGCTTGAGCGCTAAAATTCGCCCGGACTCGGGCATCAGTATTAAGCCGCTATCCGAATTCGGATGCCGTCGTATCGTGCATTTCGCTTTTGAGTACGCCCGCGCAAATAAGCGCAAGAAGGTGACCGCCGTTCATAAAGCTAACATCATGAAATTCTCAGACGGTCTTTTCTTGGCAGTAGCCCGCGACGTGGCGCCGGCATATCCGGATGTTGAGTTTGAAGACCGCATAGTGGATAACATGACCATGCAGTTAGTAAAAAAACCCCAGCAGTTCGACGTGTTGGTCTGCCCCAATCTCTACGGGGATATAATCTCAGACCTATGCGCCGGGCTGGTAGGCGGTCTCGGCGTGGCGCCGGGAGCCAATTTAGGCGATGGCATAGCCCTGTTTGAACCAACTCACGGCAGCGCCCCCAAATATAAGGGCATGAACAAAGCTAATCCTATGGCCATGATACTCTCCGGCGTTCTTATGCTGCGCCATATCAATGAGTTTGCCGCCGCTGAGCAAGTGGAAAGGGCCATTGCCGCCGTAATCGCGGATGGTAAAAATGTCACTTACGATCTTAAATCTGAAGACCGACAAGGCAGCGCCGTAGGCACATCACAAGTAGCCGACGCCATAATTGATATTATGGGGAAAATATAACCTCACAAGTCAGTGTGTGTTCCGACTAAGGAGAAACAACATGAAAAAGACCAAAATCAGCATAATAGGCGCCGGCAATGTGGGCGCCGGTTTGGGGCAGCGCCTTATAGAAAAGGATTTTGCCGACATAGTGCTGGTAGACATTGTGGAAGGGTTACCTCAAGGCAAAGCCTTGGATATCCTAGAATCCGGACCGATAGTCGGTTTTAGTCATTGCATCAGCGGATCTAACAACTATGCCGATACTGCTGACTCCGACGTCGTAGTTATTACGTCAGGCGCCGCGCGTAAGCCCGGCATGACGCGTGAAGATCTGCTTAAAATCAACACCGGTATCGTTTCCAGCGTGACTAAAGAGGCGGTTAAATACTCACCCGACTGCGTCATTATAGTGGTAGCGAACCCGGTAGATGCCATGACATGGGTAGCATATAAGACATCCTGCTTCCCGCGCAGCCGCGTGATTGGGCTTTCCGGCGTACTTGACGGAGCACGGTTTGCGACTTTCATCGCGCAAGCAACAAATGCTCCCGTCACCGATGTTTCATGTTACGTGCTGGGCGAACACGGTGCCGGCATGGTTATCTTCCCGCGCCTTGCAAAAGTAAACGGCATACCTATCACTGAGATTTTACCAAAAGAAACTATTGACACGCTGACGCAAAGAGCTATTAACGGAGGCGCGGAAATTGTAGGACTGCTTAAGACATCCAGTGCTTTTTATGCTCCGTCAGCAGCTGTTGCGCGCATGGCAGAAGCCATAATCAAAAACACACAAGAAGTGCTGCCATGCGCCGCAGTGCTGTCCGGCGAGTATAATCTAAAAGACGTCGTTATCGGCGTGCCATTGAAACTGGGACAAGGCGGCGTACAAGAAGTTATTAGTATTGAACTTACACCTGACGAGTTGAGCACTTTAGCCGCATCAGCCGAGGCAGTTAAGAAACAGATCGACACTATTACTATATAGCAATAATTTATAGGATCAATCTGTCTACCATGCTAAAACGTCGCATGTCATGTTGTGCTATAATCCAATGGAATTGAGGTATGCATATACCGGCACAAAACAGTGCTGTTATCATTCCCTCATTTTCTGAAACAATTCATCAAGCCTGTTTGATGAGATAAACAGAATTAATAAATGCCAGTAAAAATCGTAACCAACAGCACATCCGACATCCCAAAAGAAATTGCGGAAGAATTAGACATTACTATTGTTGCCGAATACGTCGTATTCGGCAACAAATGCTATAAGGATCGCATTGATATCAGCGAAGATGAATTCTATGAAAAGCTGATTCACGACCGTATTCGTCCAACTACCTCGCAACCTACGCCGCAGGACTTCCTTGAAGTATATAACAAATTAGGCAAAGACGCTGACGGCATCTTGTCAATTCATATCGGCTCGCATCTCTCAGGCACGATCCGTTCCGCGGAGCAAGCTAAAAAGCTTACCTGTACCAAATGCCCCATCGAAATCATTGATTCCAAAACTATTTCCATGGCGCTGGGCATAATCGTCATCACTGCCGCCAGAATGGCAAAAGAAGGCAACTGCTTCCAAGAGATTGTGGATGCGGTCAATGAGATGCTTAATCATATCCATGTACTTATCATGTTTGATACTCTTGAATACCTTGCGCGCGGCGGGCGCATAGGCAAAGCTAAAGCCTTTGTCGGCTCCCTGCTCAAAACAAAACCGCTGTTAACTATTAGAGATGGCGAGTTTACGCCTGTACTACAGGCTTACGGCAAAACTAAAGCTAAGATTAAACTCATCGAGTTTGTCTCAAGATTTGAGAACATTGAAGAGCTATGCGCCGTATACAGCACCAACCGCGAAGAAACTGTGGAATTGCTTAAGAAAATCACCTTTTTCCCTAATGAGCGCATCATTCTCTCGCGCTTAGGACCGGTCATCGGCGCCCATGCAGGCCCCGGCCTGATTGCTATCGCTGTAAAAACGAGATCAAGCTGTTAGATATCCTCCGTGAATTAAATCGGCGCGGCTTAATAGCCAAAGCTCTTCCCTTAAGCAGCTAAAGTTGCCTCTTCTTAGTCATCCTACTATACTCATAAGTATGCCCCCTTTTGAAATAACCTCTGCTTTTCAACTAACAGGAGACCAGCCGCAGGCTGTGGAACGATTAGTTAAAGGCATTGACTCAGGCTACCGGCACCAAACACTGCTTGGCGTTACAGGCTCAGGTAAGACATTCACCATGGCTAACGTCATTGCCCGCTTAGGTCGTCCGGCGCTTGTAATGAGCCATAACAAGACGCTGGCCGCACAGCTCTACGCAGAGTTTAAAGAATTTTTCCCGAATAACGCCGTTGAGTATTTTGTCAGCTATTACGATTACTACCAGCCGGAAGCCTACGTTCCTTCCAAAGACATGTATATCGAAAAAGACGCCGATATCAACGAAGAAATTGACAAATTGCGACACGCAGCTACCAAGGCGTTACTAGAACGGCGCGATGTGATTATAGTTGCCTCCGTGTCCTGCATATACGGTCTAGGAGAACCAGAAGAATACCGTAATTTCATATTTAATGTTCAAAAAAACAATGATTACCAGCGCCGCGACGTTCTTAAGCAGTTAGTTGCTATGCAGTATGAGCGCAATGATACGGAGTTAACCCGCGGCAAGTTTCGCGTACGCGGCGACACGCTTGAAATACTCCCGGCTTATGAGGAAATAGGTCTGAAATTAGAGTTCTTCGGGAATACTCTGGAACGTATCACTTCTTTTGATACGCTTACAGGCGAAATACTCTCGGAAGCAGACACGGCAAGTGTTTTTCCGGCCAAGCACTTTGTCACCTCGCACGATAAGCTGCATAAGGCCATTATCGGCATTCGCGAGGAGTTAACTCAGCGTATAACCGTGCTAAAAGAAGAAGGCAAACTATTGGAAGCAGCGAGGTTAGAAGCGCGCACCAACTATGATTTGGAAATGCTGCAGGAAGTCGGCTACTGCTCAGGCATAGAAAACTATTCTAGGCATATCGCGGGACGCGTAGCCGGCAGCACTCCATGGACGTTACTAGATTATTTCCCGAAAGACTACATTACTATCATCGATGAGTCGCACATGAGTATTCCGCAAATTCGCGGGATGTACCGCGGAGACTCAGAGAGAAAGCGCACTCTTGTCAATTTCGGCTTCCGCTTGCCATCGGCAATGGATAACCGCCCGCTCTCATTTGACGAGTTCAAGCAGCGCATAGATCAGGCAGTATATGTCTCCGCCACTCCGTCAGAGTATGAGTTGACCGTAAGCAGCCAAATTGTAGAACAACTGGTGCGCCCCACAGGGCTGCTAGAACCTGCTATAGAAATTAAGCCCGCCGACGGGCAGATTGACAGCTTGTTCGATGAAATAAAAAAACATACTGACAATGGCATGCGCTGTCTGGTGACCACGCTAACCAAAAAGCTGGCGGAAAAGCTGGCGGACTATCTGGCTGAGATGGACGTCAAAACACATTACCTACACTCTGAGATGGATACTTTTGAGAGAGTGGAAGTGCTGCGCGATTTGCGCTTGGGCGTGTATGACGTCGTGGTCGGCATTAACCTTTTGCGCGAGGGGCTCGATCTGCCTGAGGTTAGTTTGGTTGCCATACTGGACGCTGACAAAGAAGGCTATCTGCGTTCAGAACAATCGCTTATACAAACTATGGGGCGCGCCGCGCGCCATGTTGAAGGACGCGTAATTATGTATGCCGACCGCATTACCGGCAGTATGCAGCGGGCTATAAATGAGATAAACCGACGCCGAGCCATACAAGAAGAATACAACCTTAAGCACAACATCACTCCGCAGGGCATCAAAAAGGGCATTAAAGACATTACCGAACGCGTTAGGGCAGCCGGCAATGCAGACGAAACTCTCCCCAAGTTCATACCGAGCGCAAACATGTCGCATGAGGATAAGGCAAGAATTGTGAATGCCATGAAAAAACAAATGAAGCAAGCAGCTAAGAATCTTGATTACGAAAAAGCAGCCCTGCTACGCGACCGCATCACAGAGTTGCGTCGCGACCTAATCAGTAAGCCGCTCGCTAAATAGAATTAAGCGCAACGCCATCTAGAATGCTAAGAAAAAACTGAGAGCATGCACTCTTAGCATTCTATAACGTTAGGGAAAAACCTCGTTTAAAAATTATCATCCCGAGGAACTTCGGCGCCGCCGTCAGGCATACTATCCATTTCAGCCTTAAGCTGGTCATAAAGCCGTGCCGCACGCGGATAGCCGATACCGAGCTTGCGCTGTAAGAAAGAAGCCGACATCTGGTTGTGTTCATTTGCCAGCTGGCGCACGGTATCCATGAGCGGGTCACCCGGTTGGCTTTCCTTTTTGGTAAAAGCCGGAGCCGTTGCGATCTCAGACGCATTTAGCGGCGCGATCTCCTCTTTTTTCTGACTATTCCAAAAATAAACCAAGCGTTCTACCTCAGCGTCAGAAACATAGCATCCCTGCAACCGTTTTGGTTTGACCGCATCTCTCGGCGCATAGAGCATATCACCGCGTCCAAGCAGTTTTTCAGCGCCAACAGCGTCCAAGATTGTGCGCGAGTCCACCTGTGACGTGACCGCGAAGCTAATTCGCGTCGGGAAGTTAGCTTTTATAAGACCGGTTATAACATCCACAGACGGGCGCTGAGTAGCCACAACCAAATGAATTCCGACAGCGCGCGCAAGCTGCGCCAGGCGGCATAATATATGCTCCACTTCATCAAAGCCAGCCATCATCAAATCGGCCAGCTCATCTATCACCAGCACAATGTAATGCATCTTATCTTTGCCAGACTTGCTCTCATTGTAAGCGTCAATATTGCGCGCGCTTACCGCTTGCAATTTCTTGTACCTGTTATCCATCTCCATATTAAGCCAGCGCAACGTGGAAAGCGCCTTGTCCGTATCCACAACTACAGGCGCTGCCAAATGAGGCAAACTGCTAAATTGTGTTAGTTCCACGCGTTTGGGGTCAATCAAAATCAGCTTGACGTCATACGGCGTATTGCACATGAGAATACAGCATATAACGGCATTGAGACACACCGTTTTACCGGATCCGGTAGAACCGGCAATCAACAAGTGCGGCATCTTAGCTAGGTCATCCGCTACGGCCTCGCCGCCGGCGCCTTTTCCTAAAGCCATAGCCAATCTCGTCTTCGCTAGCAGTTTTTGAAAGCTATTGGCCTCAATAATTCCGCGCAGAGTAACCGTACTATAAATCTTGTTGGGAACCTCCAGTCCTACAATTCCCTTGCCGGGCACGGGAGCCTCAATACGAATGGTAGGCGCGGCAAGGGCAAGGGCTAAATTATTAGACAAGGCGGTAATGCGCTCCACTTTAACACGCGTGCGAGAAAGCTCCTCATCGCGCACGGTGACATTGCCGTCGCTGTCCTTCTGATGTACGCGCTTAGTTTTAATATCCCATCCGGGCTCAATGCCAAACTGCGTCACGGTAGGCCCAACATTAATCTCCGTAACCTTACCCGCTACGCCATAGCTAATCAGCGCGTCCTCTATCACCTTCGCGCGCTGTTGATTATCCGCGTCGCTAAACTCCATTTCCTGCGATTTATCAAGCAAATCAATCGGAGGCAGTTTCCAGCCGTCCACCTCAACTACATCAGTAGATTCGCCGTATTTGCGCCATATATCCTGCGCTACCTGCTTATCACCGGTTTTGACACCGGCGCCAACCGCAGCCAGTGCGGCGGATGTTCTCTTAGCCTGACTATTCGCAGAACTTTTGTCTTTGTCAGCGCCTGAATCACCAAATTCAACCGCGTCTGACGCAGTACGCGGCAATACTCTCTGGCGCGAGACTGAAGCAATAGTTGAAGCCTTTTCCTGCTTAGGTTTAGGTGCCGGCATTCTAACCATGCCAACCAGCCCGTGCCAAACAGCCTTGACAGCGCGCCAAACAACAGCCGGCAATAACAGCGCCAGGGCCGCAAGCAGCAATGCTACTAATCTGAGTATGCCGGTTATACTGCCATCGCTTACAATACTCCTGCCTACACTGCCGCCAAGCGACATAAGCCCCAGCACTCCCCAGATGACAAATACCAGCACAATAGCGCCAAGCCAACGATACCAATAGTTCAAAGTCCAACGCTTGGCGAACCCGGACAACCGGTCGCGGAAGAGAACGCATACTGCAACAATGATTCCTATAAGCAAAAGGATTAAGCCCCAGCCAAGCATTCCATATGTTCCGTTAATAAAATTACTCGCTACGCGCGCTATATTGCTCCATTGCCAGATCAATAATGCTATAACGGCAACCAGCAAAATAACTCCAAGCAGCCATAGCCAAATGGACTTTGTTGCGCGTTTTTTACCCGGTTGAAAGCTGTTTTTTGTTTTGTGATTATCCTTTGCCTTAACTTGTTTTTTCTTAGTCTAAAATCCTGTTTTTTAGCCATACCCAACCTCTACACATGCATTTGCACAGACAAAATCATGGGGCGGCGCTTTGTTTTATCATAAAAATACTTCTCAAGGGCATTCTTAATTTCATTATCGATAAATCCGCTGGTTACGGAATTGATATCGCAGCGATTTAACAAATCAGCTACCAACTCACATCCCGAACTCAATAAATCCCGCGCCTCAGGCACATCCACAAACCCGCGCGTTACGATACCGGGGCGCCCGACCGGCTTGCCGGTATGCTTATTGATAGCAACGGATAACACCACAATACCATCGCGCGACAACATCCGACGATTGTGCAGTATGGCGCTGTTCACATCGCCAACAGACAGTCCGTCAACATAAACATTGTCTGATGCGACCTTTGTTGCAACCTTTCCGCTTGCCGAGCTCAATTCTAAAACGTCACCGTCTTCAAGCACAAAGGTATGCGCCGCGCTTAAGCCAAGCGACTGAGCCAGCTTCGCATGCAGCGTAAGATGGCGGTATTCGCCATGTACCGGCACAAAGAACTTCGGCTTGGTAAGATTAAGAACCAACTTGAGCTCTTCCTGGCTTGCATGTCCATGCACATGAGCCTGAGTACGGCTGCCATAAAACACCTGCGCCCCCTGCTTGAATAGGTTATCCACGGTACGATTAACCAATGATTCGTTGCCGGGTATCGGCGACGCCGAAATGATGACGGTATCCCCGGGCACAATACTAAGATGCGGATTAACGCGGCTGGCAATACGTACCAAGCCCGAGGTAGGCTCGCCCTGACTGCCGGTTGTCAGCACCACCACCTTGTCGTGCGGAGTGCGCGACAACTCCTCCACGCGCCCCATCACGCCGGGTGGCAATTTCAAATAGCCTAAATCCGAGGCAATACGCACATTATCAGACATGCTACGCCCGATAACAAAAACACGGCGCTCATGTCTGGCGGCGGCGTCGATAATCTGCTGCATACGTGAAATAAGAGAAGCGAACGTGGTTACCAACACACGGCCGGCGGCGTTAGCAATAATGTGGTCAATAGCCTCTCCCACCACTTGCTCTGACGGCGTATACCCGGGTAACTCAGCGTAAGTAGAATCCGCCATAAGCAATAGCACGCCTTGCGAGCCAACTTGCGCCAAACGCGATAAGTCTGTTGGCATTCCGCTAACAGGAGTATAATCCAGCTTGAAATCACCCGTATGCACGATGGTGCCCACCGGCGTACGCACGATAATCCCCACGGCATCGGGTATGCTGTGGCATACGGGGAAAAATTCCACAGCAAAACATCCCGTATCAAAATGACCTCCCGGCGCAACTACGTTAAACTTGGTTTGCGCCAGAATTTTACGCTCTTTTAGCTTAACTGAAATCAGTCCCTTGGCAAGTTTAGTGCAGTAAATTGGCACATTAAGCTGAGGCAGCACATAAGGCAGCGCGCCGATATGATCCTCATGGGCATGGGTAATGACGATGCCGCGCACCTTGTTTTGATGCTCCAACAAATAACTTATATCCGGAATGAGCAGGTCAATACCAAGCATTTCCTCATTGGGAAACATCAGTCCCGCATCAATGACTAAAATATCTTCGCCGTATTCCACGGCCATCATATTCTTACCTATTTCCCCCAGGCCGCCCAGAGGAATAATCTTTAACTTCTCTTTCGACATTAATCTTCCTTACAGCAACTTAAGTTGCTGAGACTCTTCCTTGTGTGACTCCTGCGCATGGCTAGCCTCGCACTCTTTCTTCAGCTCAGCCAGCAAGTCGGGGATTTTCAGCATATCAGACTGAATAACACTGCGCAGGCTGCCCTGATGCAACGCCGCCGCCGGATGGTACATAGCGAAATACAGTACGCCGTCTTTTTTAACAGCTGTGCCATGTATCTGTCCGATACTCATACCCGGCATGAACATACCCATGGAGTAACGACCCAGCGTAACGATCATCTTCGGCTTAATGATATCAATCTGGCGTTCAAGATACGGCTTGCAATTAGCGATCTCCTGCGGCAGAGGATCACGGTTGTTCGGCGGGCGGGTCTTGATAATATTAGTAATATACACCTGCTCCCGCTCTAAGCCGATAGACTTCAGCAATTGCGTCAGAAACTGTCCCGCCGCCCCAACAAAAGGCCTCCCCTGCTGGTCTTCATACCATCCGGGAGCCTCGCCAATAAACATAATCTCAGTGTTATTCGCGCCTTCTCCGGGTACGGCTTTAGTCCGCAGTCGGGAAATTTCGCATTTATGGCAGTTACATATAGTTTGATATAGCTCATCTAGAGCGGACATAGCGTTGTGGCCAAGCATAATTTAAGTTATAGATTATGCCTAATGATAACATGTACAATATGTCAAGTCAATTTGAATTAGCCTTGGGAATATCTTTCTCAAACTTGTCCGTCTCGCGCAACGCCGCCAGCAATTCCTCGTGATACGTTTTATTCGGCAGCGCAGCAATAAGAATCCATACCGGCATCCCGCAAAGCAAGCTTCTTATCTTCCAAGCTTCAAAATCATATCCTTTACACTTAGCGACTTCAGCGAACCATGATGCGACAATAATCCATATCCAAATAGTTAAAGCAAGTAGTCCGATTATTGCTATTAAGACAAGCGGACCCATGCGCATCCCCTCCCCATACATGACAAATATTGGTTCTTTGACTATACCACTATTTCGGCAAGCACTTCAATGCATGGCAGTCATGCGGCACGGGACGCTGCGTCCCTACAACCTATTCATCAAGGCTAATCTCTATCACAGACCAATTAACAACATCAAAGGTGTACCACCAGGACGCTTGATCTCCCGATCTGCATGTAATATCTAACTCAACAAAAATGCTGTCGTTATCCATGAACTTAAGATTTTTTACTCGCGTCTTTGATATATCATTCTGTTCAATCCCTAGTGGGATATTTATCCATATCCATTTCTCTTCCCATAGTTTCCCTTCCCGGAAAGCATTCTCAACATCAGCTATAATAAGTCTCACCTCATTACCATATGTAGTTCCGCACGAAAAAGCTAGGTATTTACTATTGGGCGACCAACAGAAAGCAGGTATAATACCGCTGGTACACCCTGTTTTGGCACCTGTTTCGAAGCTTTGTAATACTATTCCCTGCCTAAGCCTATTATAAGATACTTGATATTCCTTATTCGGAGAGACGCTTTTATTCACATTGTATCCTAACTTGTCCAATAAGAACATACACATAAGCGTTAATACTACGCCTACAACGACAATGCCCAGCAACTCTAAAGAAGTCTTCTTAGTCATGTAAAATCATCCTTTCCTTACAATAAGCAGACAAATCATGCGCGAGGCGCTCCGCTTATTGGCACATCTATGAATTTGATATTTCAAATTTATTATCATAAAGCCAGCACGATGCCACAAACAGTATTATTATCGAGACACACTGGATAATCCATTTTGCGGCTACGGCAATTGGTAAGTACTCTACTTGTGCCATTATCACGCCAAGGACGACATAGAGCACCGCGGCAAATGCCC
>Ga0123353_10001664_pt1 | contig 27343 bp, 22 predicted proteins | sample TergutLab28metaG_3_FD_92763 | JGI IMG/M metagenome (GOLD analysis project Ga0123353, IMG submission 92763) | Labiotermes labralis P3 segment gut microbial communities from Petit-Saut dam, French Guiana - Lab288 P3 | ecosystem: Host-associated > Arthropoda: Insects > Digestive system > Gut ...
AAGAAAAACGTCAAGGGTGAAAAATTTTTTCTGCGGAAAATATTTTTCATGAACTCGCAGACGAATTTCCGAATTCGTCCGCTCGCCCTTGACTTTTTCCTTTCGTGGTTTTGTTGGCTAATCAAGCAAATGTAAGGTTTTTTATACCGCAGTTTTGCGGTGCGAAAAATCAAGCATGAACGGAAAATAAATAAGAATTTTTGTCTTGTTTTCTTTTCGGACATGTTGTATAATAAAGGTAGAAGAAGGTTGTTTTCCCGTATGTTTTTTATAATGCCAATTTTCGCCAAGGTAACCGTGCCCCACTGCGACAAACCCGCGCACGTAGCGGTTGTGCCGTTGCAAAAAGAGGTAAAGAACGGGTTGCGAAAGCCGATCCGCCGCGCGTAAACGTTAAAGACCTCATCGACGATCCGGCTGAGATTTTCATAAATTTGGGCGCCCTCGCGGTAGTATTGGTCGTATTGGGTTGAGTTGGTGACGTCGAAATTATATCCCCGGCTGCGGTACCATTCGGTGTAGACACGATTTATCGCGAATGTGACAATAGCGTTTATGTTAGCGATAAGTGAGCTTGGCGGCCAGGTCGCGTAAATCTCGCTGGAGGCGACGTTTTTTAAGTAATCTGTGAAACGCACCCGCACGTTTCTGGCGGCCGTATTCGTGGGGGTGCCGAGATGTACCGTGATATACGACGGGATCAAAACCTCCTGCCGCGCTTGGGGAACGGCGGCCGCGAACGCTTCCGGCTGATCGGAAAACTCATCTCCGAGGCTCCGGGTAAACGGCAGTCCGTCAGACGGAAACAGGTCCGCGGAAAAAAGTTCCCCCGGTGACGTATATGGGAAGAATCCGCCCGCGGTAAAACTTCTTGTCGGACTCTCGTTCTCCGGGGGGATTTCAGCCTGAAGCCATTCGCCGTCCACAAACATGCCGTGGGGCGGGACGACGATGTTGACCGTCGAATCCGGCGGCTCGCTTTCCTCCAGCGGCTCCATATTAACGGGAAGGATGGCCGTTTCCGTGTCCAATATCTGTACGTTGCGGATGTTCTCCCCGCGATAACCGTCGGCGCGGACGATCACGTTCCAAAGGGAATAAGTAGGTTCCGTGTTGTTCGGGTTGAGTGAGGCCGCGGCGTCGGGAGCGTCCAGCGAAAGCTTCTCCGTGTTGCCGTTTTGGTCGGTTTTTACGTCATAAATTGTATTGCCTTGCAGGTCAAGTACCCTGACCCGCGCGTCCCCGACCGGGAGAGCGCTGTCGCCGGTCTTGACCTGTACAATCAAATAGCCTGTGCCCATATTTCCACCTCGTCATAATAGTAGTAGTATATAGTATGACTGAGGGAGGAGAATGGTTCATCAAAAAGGTAAAAAAGAGGGCGGCCGTAATGACCGTCCTCAGTACATCAGTTTCAACAATTTAATGGTTGTTTCCCACCCCGAAAGGTGGTGAGGCTCAAAGAGTACATAATCCTGATTATCGTAGTCATGATATTGCTGGACCGTATCCTCAGCCATAAAAGGAAATAACCGCTAGCCCTCACAAAGTCAGCGGTTATTTTCATCCGTTCTCTTTTTAGGGGGCAACCGTCTGCGGTTACGCCACCTTTTTACTCTTTCAATATAGAAAAAAAGAGCTTGTGATGTCAAGCTTTTTTTCATTTGTGTGAATTTTATGTGTTTTTCCTTGCGAAATAAGAGAAAATAGTTTATAATATAGGCATGTCATCAGAAATTTTTTCACGCGCGTCAATGCTTTTAGGCGAGGAAAGTCTCATACGGCTGTCAACCCGGCACGTGATCCTGTTCGGGCTGGGCGGCGTGGGATCGTATGCGGCGGAAGCTTTAGCCCGGTGCGGGGTAGGGGAGCTGACGCTGGTTGACAGCGATACCGTGTCGGCGTCGAACCGCAACCGCCAGCTGTACGCGCTTAATTCAACGGAGGGCCGGCTCAAAACCGAGGTAGCGCGGGAGCGGATACTCGACATCAATCCCGATTGCCGCGTGCGCGTCATAAGCGAATTTTATCTGCCGGAAAACGGCGACGCCTTTTTTCGCGGGAATTACGACTATATCGCCGACGCGATTGATACCGTCAGCGCGAAAATCGACTTGGTCATGCAGGCAAAAAAGCGCGGCATACCGATCATTTCGTGCATGGGCACGGGCAACAAGCTTGACCCGGCACGATTCAGGGTGTCGGACATTTACGCGACTGAGGTGTGCCCGCTGTGCAGGGTGATGCGGCGTGAGCTTCGGTCGCGCGGCGTAGACGGACTCAAGGTTGTATGGTCGGATGAGGAGCCGATGAAGCCGAACCATGCGGAGGGCGGACGCGTGCCGGGGAGCGTGTCATTCGTGCCGCCGGTGGCGGGGATGATTATGGCGGGGGAAATTGTGCATGGCCTTTTGGCCATGAGGGACCAGGCGTTTGGGATTAGGGATTAGGAATTAGGAATTAGGAATGGTCAGGCAACGTGGTGCGCTAAATGTAGGGCACGATGTTGCGCTTTGAATTTCTCAACCCCTCCGGCACTGTGTGCCACCTCCCCTTATATGGGAGGTTTGGGGCGAGCCGCCATCAAAGCCGCCCCTGCAAGGGGAGGTGGCGCGAATGCGCCGGAGGGGTACAAAAAATTAAACATGTTAAAATTTTGATCAACACAAATGTCTAAAAGAGCCAAAAATCAAAATAAGTATAACGCGCCAAATAATGAAAAAAACGGTGAAACTAATAATGAAGCATATAAAATCCATAAAACCCTTAACGGCTCTGCTGCTTGTACTGGCCGTTGCCTTGTCCCTGCCCGCCTGCGGCGATCCGTCGGACGGCGAGGAAAATACCACAGTGCTCGCTTCTCCCAATTCACTTTCGATCAAGTACAACGAGATGAAAATGGCTTATGACAAGTGGGACACCCTCGACCCGTTCAAGGCCACAAGCGCGATGAACCGCAACCTCATCCCGCTGATGTATGACAGCCTGTTCAGTCTCAGCAGTACATACGAGGCTGTCCCGCAAATCGCGAGAAGCTGGAGTATGAGCGGAACATCGGTCACCGTCACGCTGAACGACGGGATCGTGTTCAGCGACGGGAAAACGCTGACGGCGGACGACGCGGCCTATTCCTTTGACTGCGCCAAAAAAGCCAAGGGTTACCGGGGGCGGCTCGAGAATTTCAGCTCGGTTACGGTGACGGGCAGCCGGACGCTTGTATTTACGCTCAAGGCGTTTGACCCGTGCGCGGTGTCGTGCCTGAATTTCCCTGTCGTGAAGCAGTATTCGGTTCAGACGGAATACGATGATGTGGCCGACGTAAAGCCGCCCGTGGGAAGCGGCCGGTATGTTTTACGGGACGATCTGACGCTGTCGGCGAATCAGTCGCGGTTCGGCAGCTTTTGGCCGCAGATCACGACCATCCGCCTGGTATGCCAGGACGACTCAAGCGCGCTGCTTTACAGCCTTGAGATCGGCAATGTGAGCTTTGCTTTCGACGATATGAGCGGCGGATCCTATAAACGCATCAGCGCGAACAGCGCCGAATACCTGATGAACAACCTGGTGTTTTTGGGTATGAACCAGGAGAATCCCTCTCTCAGGGACGCGGCGGTCAGGCAGGCCGTTATGCGCGCGATCGACCGTCAGGGCGTGATCGACAACTCGTATCAGAGTCACGCGGTGGTGGCATGGACGCCGTTCAACCCGCGCTGGCACGCCGCTTCACAGTACGATTTTCAGATAAAGTACGACGCCGGGAAAGCGAAAGCCCTGCTGGAGCAGGAAGGCTTTGATAAGATCAACAGCTATAATATCCGCAACGACGGCTTGCGCAGCCTGACTTTCAGGCTGATCGTCAACACGCAAAACCATTTTAAGTGCGTGGCGGCGCGGAATATCGCGAATGGGCTGGCAAAGCTGAATATCCATGTTCAGGTCGTACAGCTTGAGCCCGAGGAATTTTTCGAGGCCCACGGCGCGGGCGATTACGACTTCTATATCGGCGAGGTCAATCTGACGCCGAACATGAGCCTTTCGCCGTTTTTCGACTATGGCGGAGCCGCCGCCCGGGGCATTTACTCGCGCAAGGCCGCCGACACGTATTACGATTTTCTGGACGGCGAGAGCAAGCTGACGGAGTTTGTCACCGCGTTCAATGAGGACTGCCCGTTTATCCCGCTGTGTTTCAGGAAAGGCGTCGCGGCGTCCGTGCGGAATTTAAACGGCGCGACGGGGTCGTGGTATGGGGATATTTACCGTGATATTGAGGATTGGGCGTTCGAGTAATTTAGATGTTAGATTTTAGACGGTAGATTTTAGATGTGATTAGGTTGCGTGCTGCGTGTTGTTTATATTTTGCTGTTTTTGGAACCTCTAACCCCTCCGGCACTGCGTGCCACCTCCCCTTGCAGGGGAGGCCTTGGCAATTACTCCGCACGCTGCCAACCCGCCCCTGCAAGGGGAGGTGGCGCGAATGCGCCGGAGGGGTTGCATAATGCACGAATGAACAATCTGCGAACGAATCCAAAGTAGGGGCGGTTGTTTTTGGGCATAAATATTTATAGGCGGAAAAACCAATATAATTTTCACGCGGCGGGCGATTGATAATCGCCCCTGCATTTTACGCACTGCGTTGCCTAACCACGTCTAACGTCTAACGTCTACAATCTAGAATCTAGAATTGGAGTTTCTTATGATCGGAATCGAAAACCATCTCGGCACCATTGAGATATCACAAAACTACTTTTCCAAGCTGATCGGTCATGCCGTGTCGTCGTGCTTCGGTGTGGTCGAAATGGCCAACACGGGCCCGCGGCAGGAGATACGCTCGTTTTTCTTCCGCAAGGTCAACTATGCGGACAAGGGCGTGTTCGTGCGAAAGGATGCTGGCGGGCTGTCCGTCGATCTGCATATTGTCGTGACATACGGGCTGAATATTTCCGCTATCGTAAAAAGTATCGTGAAGAAAGTTCGCTATACGGTTGAGGAAGCTACGGGGCTTGAGGTGCGGAAAGTGAATGTGTTTGTGGACGGAATGCGTACCTAGGAATCAGGCGTCAGGAGTTAGGGCTATTCTTGGAGGTTACGTTGATTTGATAACAGGCAAAATGATACGGGACTCGATTATTTCCGCATCCAATCATATAGCGGCCCGCCGTGCCGAGATCGACGCGCTGAACGTCTTTCCTGTGCCGGACGGCGATACGGGTACGAACATGGCGATGACCCTCAGCGCCGCCGCCCGCGAGGCCTCGATTATGCCGGACAGCGTGGACGTCTCCCAGGCGTGCGAGCGTATAGCCGGGGCGCTTTTGCGCGGCGCGCGGGGAAACTCGGGCGTGATCCTGTCGCTGATTTTCAGAGGGTTCGCGAAAGCTATGAAAGGCGTGGCCGAGGCTGACGGCAAGGACATAGCGCGCGCGTTAGTAAGCGGGCGCGAGGCGGCGTATAAGGCTGTCATGAAGCCGACAGAGGGCACGATGCTGACGGTGATCCGGCTGGCGTCGGCCAAGGCGGCGCAGGCGGCGCGGGCCGGACTTGACGAGTTAAAGGTGTGCGAAGCGGCCTATGCCGCCGCGAAGAAAGCGCTTGCCGACACGCCGAACATGCTTCCCATTCTAAAAAGCGCCGGGGTCGTTGACGCGGGCGGACAGGGGCTTGTCTATGTGTTTGAGGGCTTCAAAAGCGTGCTGGAGTCAGGCGTGATTATTGGCGCGGCTCAAGCGGGGACGATAAGCGCGCGGGACAGTGAAGTACGCGAAAGTACGGTCGGCCCCTTGATCGCCGCGGAGGATATCAAGTTCGCGTACTGCACGGAATTTCTGGTAAACCGTGAGCAGCGGCAGGTCTTTGACGAATCCGAGCTGCGCGGGTATCTGGAATCCATCGGTGACTGCGTGGTCGTCGTGGCGGACGAAACGGTCATCAAGGCACACATTCACACCAACGAGCCGGGCAGCGCGATACAAAAGGCGCTGGCATACGGACAGATCACAAGCGTCAAGGTCGAAAATATGCGCGAGCAGCATCAAAACGCGTCCTGGGGCGTTACTCCGACGGGGCCTATGCGGGAGCCGGAATCGCAGTCAGCGCCGGCTGAGATGAAGAAACGTTACGGCATGGTGGCTGTGGCGTCGGGCCGGGGACTTGAGGAAATTTTCCGGGAGCTCGGTGCGGACGAGGTCGTCACGGGCGGGCAGACGATGAATCCCAGTATGGAGCAGCTGCTTAAGGCCGTTCAGGAAACGCCTGCCGAGCACGTGTTTATTTTCCCGAACAACAAAAACATTATCATGGCGGCGGAGCAGGTGATTCCGCTGACGGATAAGGGCGTGAGCGTTCTGCACACAAAAACGGTTCCGCAGGGGATCACGGCGGCGCTCAATCTGGATGAGGAACTTTCGCCGGAAGAAAATCATATGAGAATGATGAAAGCGGCGGCGAAAGTCTCGACGGGACTTGTGACCTTTGCCGCCCGCGACAGCTCCATAGACGGCCAAAGGGTCAAACAGGGCGAGATATTGGGCATGGAAAACGGGAGGATAACGGCGGTCGATACGGATATGGTCGCGGCGGCGTACAAGGTAAGCAAACACCTTTACAGAAAAAACGCGACGTCGATGATCACGGTGTACTGCGGAGACGGCGTTGAACGGCGTAAAGGCGAAGAGCTTGTCAGCCTACTGAAAGCGAAATACGGCGCTGAAACAGAAATTTCGCTCATAGACGGTGGCCAGCCGGTGTACTATTTTATGATCTCGGTTGAATGATGATGAAGCTTAATACCGATATAAAATATGTGAAAGGCGTTGGCGGTAAACGCGCGGAGCTGCTTAACAGGCTCGATGTGCGAACTGTCGGCGACCTTTTGTATTTCTTTCCGAGGGCGTATGAGGACTGGAGCAAAATCACGAAGATACGCGACGCCGTACAGGGCGAGACATGCTGTGTAAAGGCTTTTGTTGACCGCAAGCCGACCGCCAAGATGATCCGTAAAGGCATGATACTTTACAAGACGGACGTCACTGACGGCACCGCCGTGATGCAAATCACGATTTTTAACAGCGAATACGCAGCCAGCAAGCTTCGCGAAGGGGAGGAGTTTCTCTTCTTCGGCAAGGTGTCGGGCGGCTTTATCACGAAGGAAATGAGCGCCCCGCTGATTGAAAAGGCGGAGGGCGGCGAGCGTATCCGCCCGGTTTACCGGCAGACGGAGGGACTGTCGTCGGCGGTGATCGAAAAGCTGGTGCGAAGCGCCTATGAGGCGGCGCAGGATGAGTTGACGGAGCGCCTCAGCGATTCCCTGTGCGAAAAATATGTGCTTTGCGGCGTCAGGGACGCAATATGGAATATTCATTTTCCGCAAAACGCCGACATGCTCGGCCACGCGCGGAGGCGGCTCGTTTTTGAGGAGCTTCTGATTCTGCGATTGGGTCTGACGGGCCTGAAAAATAAAAGCCGTGCGACGACGGAGCTTATGCTCAAAAAGGATTACAGCGAGGAATTTTTTGGCTCATTGCCTTTCAATCCGACAAATGCCCAGCGAAAGGCGACCGCTCAGGCGGTTAAGGACATGTCGGGAGCCGTCTCGATGAACCGTCTTTTGCAGGGGGACGTCGGCTCGGGCAAGACGGCGGTTGCGGCGGCGCTCGTCTACAGCGCGGCTAAAAACGGGATGCAGAGCGCGGTCATGGCGCCCACGGAAGTCCTCGCGGCGCAGCACTGTAAAACGATGGAGGCGTTTTTTTGCGGCACGGACGTTTCATTCATGCTGATGACAGGTTCAACAAAGGCGGCGGAAAAACGTGACATAAAAGGGCGGCTTGAGAGCGGCGAAATCGACCTGATTATCGGGACGCACGCGCTGATTCAGGACGATGTGCGCTTCAAAAATCTCGGCTTTGTCGTCACGGACGAGCAGCACCGATTCGGCGTCAGGCAACGGGCGATTTTGGGGTGTAAAGGCGAAAACCCTCACACCCTTGTCATGTCCGCGACGCCGATCCCGCGAACGCTTGCCCTTATGATATACGGCGATCTGGACATCTCCGTGCTTGACGAGCTGCCGCCCGGAAGAACGCCTGTAAAGACCTTTGCCATTACAGGCGACAAACGCGTGCGGGTTTACAATTATATCAAAAAGCACCTGGATCAGGGATTGCAGGGATACATCGTCTGCCCCCTTGTGGAGGAGGGCGAGACGGAGCTGGCCGCAGCGCAGGAGTACGCGCAGGGGCTGTCCGCCGGGGCGTTTATGGGATACCGCGTGGGGCTTCTGCACGGCCGGATGAAGGGTGCGGACAAGGAGCGGGTCATGTCGGATTTCGCGGCGGGAGCGATACAGCTGCTCGTCTCGACGACGGTCATCGAGGTTGGCGTGGACGTCGCGAACGCGGTCATCATGCTCATCGAGAACGCGGAACGGTTCGGGCTGTCGCAGCTTCACCAGCTTCGCGGCAGGATCGGCCGGGGCAAGGACGCATCCACCTGCATACTTCTGTCCGACGCGCAGAACGCGGAAGCGAAGCGGCGGCTTGAAATCATGACGCAGACAACGGACGGCTTCAAAATCGCCGACGAGGATCTCAAGCTGCGCGGCCCGGGCGACTTCTTCGGCTCAAGGCAGCACGGCCTGCCCGAGCTGAAAATCGCCGATATGCTTGACGATTCGCAGATTCTGCGGGAGGCGGCGGACGCGGCGAAAGGCGTGATCGAGGGGGATCCGGCGCTTTCGATGCCGGAGAATGCGGGGCTGAAACGGGCGGTTAATGCGCTGTTTGCGGCTTCGCCGCAGGGGTCAGGCGTCAGAAATTAGGGATTAGGAGGCGCCGCCCTCGACGTCCCGTTACAAAAAATAAGCGCCGGGACGGATGATGTCCCGGCGTTGTTGTGTTGTGATTATTAGCCGAATTTGACGGCCAGGTTGTAGAACCGTGTATGAACATTATACCAAAAAGTGAAGCTTCTATGGTTAGAGCTGTTTTCATAGAATACTTTGGCAGTATCCGACATAAAAAGCAGAAAAATTTGAATGACGGTGGGCTTTACCACAGTGATTTCAAATGTTGCTTCTCTTCCGAGACAACTTGCATACGCATCATGTTTACCAACAGTACAGCAAAATTTTGGGGAAATATCTATGTGGTATTCGTTAAAAGAAAAACAACTTTTGTACACGGCAATTTCGTTCTCGTCAGCCTTGACTATTTCGCTTGTGCCGTCAGTATAGTTGATTTTAACTTCCATGCCCTCGACATTAAGCAAGGGGTAGAACCCTTCGCTTAACATGTAACCGTCCAAGCGATACCTGAATGACGTTTTGTTTGGCGGCTTCACTATTTCAATGCTTTCAATGGGATGCGCAATGACTTCAATATCCAATGTAAATATAGTTTCATCCCCGGCATTGAAACGCAATTCATTTATTCCGACAAACGGTTTGTCGTAACATAATTCCAGCAAATATTGGTATCTATATTCTTCAATCACAAGGACATTACCGTTGTCAAAGGTAAGCTTCACCTCAAGGCCACCATCATTGAAATAAAGAAAATCGCCATCATCGCGAGAGCCGCAATCATAGTCCAATATGTACGGGTGCGAATATGATGGGTAAGAAACGATTTCGGCCTCTACATTTCCCAAGTATTCATCAATTTTTACATCGAACGTGGCATCTGTGTCTGGTATCACACACATCGGAAAATAGTAGGTTTCACCGGCCTGAAAATAATATAGAACATCGAAATTTCCATCAGCCGAATAGTTCGAGCCGGCGAGATTTTCATAACTATGGCCATAAGTATATTTATAAACACCGATTTTTGGATTATAGTTACCCAATGAATAAATCTCGTACCAACCACTTTTTTCCGGCACAAACCTGTAATAACTATACCGGCCTGCTTTTATCTCTGCAGTAAAATTTCCCGTAATATTGATTGCGTTATCCTCATCAATATACGGACCTTGCGACAATGCCCCCGCCGTCACCATAAACACCGAAACAGCCATAACCCCCGCAAGCAAAATCGACATCGCTCTTTTTAGCACAGATTTTCTCATAATTTTTCGCCTTCCTTCCCAGCGTTTTATTAATGAACCGAGGAGGTTCATTTTTCCCCTCAAGCGTTATTATAAATGTTTTGCCCCGCGAAGTCAATCATATTTTTCCCAAACCCTTGATTTAACGCGCGTTTTGCGCTATAATAAACATCATGATAAGCTACATCTACAAAAACATATCCCTGCTGGGCTTGCAGACGTCCCGGTACACGCGAAAGCTCCTGCGGGTAACCGGCAGGTTGCTCGTCAGGCCGCTCCGGGTGATCTGGGCATGGCTCAGGATCGCTTTTATAGCGGTCGACTTTTTTGTGCTTCGATCGTTTCATTTGTTTAACCGTGACGCGGGAACCCTGCGGCGGGAAGCGCGTGCGGCGCTGGACAACCTAAAGGAGGCGTCCAGACAAAGCGGCAAGTCAAGGCTCCGCGTGCTTATGCGCTATACGAAAAAAGCGCTGCGGAAGCACCGGCATTTTTTCATGACGGCGTTCAACACCGCGATGCCGGCCGCGGCGCTGCTTGCGCTGGTGCTGACAGTTCGCGCCTACGGCGGCATCAATTACGCGCTGGCCGTCGTCTACAACAATGAAATTATCGGGTACATATCCGACGAGTCGGTGTATCTCGAGTCGCGGAACATGGCGCTGGAAAAGCTGTCCGTTGGCCGCAATGAGCTGTCGTTCACCGAAAGCGACGGGGGAGCAAGCCAGGAGTTCATGGAAAAAAGCCAGATGTTACGGCCGCCGAAATACGAGCTTGCGCTTGTGTCCGTCAACAAAATGTCGGATGTTTCCGCGCTTTCCGACAACCTGATCCACGCGTCGGACGCGAACATCACGAACGCGTGCGGGATTTACATTGACGGGGAATTTGTCTGCTCGGTAAAAAATGAGAACGACGCCCGCAGCGTGTTCAACGGTATCCTCGAAAAGACGGAGGTGAGCGGCGAAAACGAGAAAGTCGGCTTTGTCGAGGAAATCTTCTACGTGCAGGGGCTGTACCCTGACGACGAGCGGACGATGTGGGACGCGGCGCGGCTGGCGGACGTGCTGGAGAACGAGACAAAGCGCGGCAGAAAAACGGTTCCCGTACAGCGCGGCGACTCGCTTGAAAGGATCGCCGAGCAGAACGGCCTGTCCTATGCGAGAATATATGAGATGAATCCCGATCTGTCAAACAAAACGCTGAGGGTTGGGAACGAAGTGGTGATTTCCCAGGAAGTAAAGTACGTCAGCGTAAAGCTTGTGAGGATCGTGCAGCGCAACGAGGACGTCGCCTATGACACGGTCGTGCACTATAACTCCGACCTGTTTATCGGCGACACGAGGATCGTCCGTCACGGCAAAAACGGCGTCGAGGCGGTGACGGTTCAGATCACCACCGTGGACGGCATCAAGTATTCGGAGGAAGTACTGGAGCGTCGCCTGCTGATATCGGCCATCGACGAGAAAATCGAGAAAGGCACGCGCTCAAAGTCGGTCAGCGGCTCGGGCGGTTCGTACAACCTGACGGTTTCGCGCAAGGGCTTTGTGTGGCCCGCGCCGACGGCGAAAACCATTACCCAATACTACGGCGGCGGGCATAAGGGGATTGACATCACCACCAGCGGCGGCAGCGGCAGGCCGATCGTTGCGGCGGCGGCCGGTACGGTGGAGTTTGCCGGGTCGGCCGGTGACGGTTACGGCCAGCAGGTCGTCATCAATCACGGCAACGGCATCAAGACGCGCTACGCACATTGCCTATCCGGCTCGATCATCGTGCGGTCGGGGCAGCGTGTTTCGGCAGGGCAGCAGATTGCTCGGATTGGCAATACGGGCAACTCGAGCGGGCCGCATTTGCACTTTGAGGTGATGGTTAACGGGAGTTTTACGAATCCGCTGAATTATGTGGCGAGGTAGATATCGGAGGTGTACATTTTGGCAAAAAATAAAAAAGGGCAATCCCCTCCAAACCCTAAAAACCTGAAATGGGTGGTCGTAGTATTTGTTTTTCTAGGCATTTTAGTGGGCGTTGCTGTCTTTTTCGTTTTTTTAAGACTGTTTGCCCCGGATGATCCGCAAACAAGCGATCTCTATGAAATTGCCAGAACGACCGTGACACTTTTGGGCGCGTTGACGGTCGGCGGCGCCGCCGTGATTCAATACAGAAAGCATATCGTTTTAGAACATCAGGCACAAATCGAGCGCGAAGCGCGGCAAGATGAACGCGAGCAACTCCAACTTGAACGTGACGCAAGCTACAGCGAACGGCTGACAAGAGCCATCGACCATCTTGGAAGCGAAAAATTGTCCATCCGGAAAGGCGCGGTATACGAGCTGAAGCATTTGGCGGAGGATTCAGAGAAGATTCGCCATGATATTATACGGATTTTAGAAAGTCATATCAGAGAAAAAATTGAAGATAAAGCGCGTGAAATTGAAAAATCTAAGGCTAAAGCTGAAGAAAAAGCCAAAGTAAAAGTAAAAACTAAAGCTGTTGACCCACGCCCGGAAGAAGATGTTTTTATTGCGGCGAATATTACGGCGGAATTATGTAAGAGCTTTAACGATAAAGTTGTTTTAGAAGGATTATTTGCAATAGTAGTAACCCTATTTAAAATGAATTTTAAAGGCGCAAATTTAGTATGGGCGGAGCTTCAAGACGCAAATTTAAGAGTGGCGAATCTTCAAGGCGCAGATTTAAGAAGTGCGAATCTTCAAGGCGCAGATTTAAGATGGGCGGAGCTTCAAGGCGCAGATTTAGGAAGTGCGAATCTTCAAGGCGCAGATTTAAGATGGGCGGAGCTTCAAGGCGCAGATTTAAGAAGTGCGAATCTTCAAGGCGCAGATTTAAGAAGTGCGAATCTTCGAGGTGCAGATTTAAGATGGGCGAATTTTCAAGGCGCAGATTTAAGCTGGGCGGAGCTTCAAGGCGCAAATTTAACAATGGCGAATCTTCAAGGCGCAGTTCTTCGAAGCGCAGATCTGCGAGACGCAATTTTTGAAGATGAAGAAGGTAAAAAAGCAGATTTATTTAAAGCTAAAATAAACAAGGATACTCAACTGGATGAAGGTGTACGTGAAAAATATTTTCAAGATGCTATCTGGGTAGAAGAATGAGCGGCAAAAAAACACGGCGCGATGTCCTCACCGCGCCGCCGTTGCCCGCTCGTATTTGTCAAACGTGAATTGCAGCCCCTCATGCCCCCGCACCTCCGACCGCTCAACAAGCCGCCAGCTGTCGTCCCCGTCAAGGCAGGGAAAAAAGCTGTCGGCTTCTTTTTTGGCGTGAAAGCGCGTGACGTAGGCGGTATCGCAAAATGGCAGAAGCTCCCTGTAAACTGCCGCGCCGCCAATGACGAACACGTCGTTTGTGCCGAAAGACTCGAGCGCGCACAACAGCTCGTCCGTCGATCGCACGACTGTGACGCTTTCGGGCGCGAAGTCCGGGTCACGGGACAGGACAATGTTGACGCGGTCGGCAAGCGGCTTTTGGTTCGGCAGGGATAAAAAGGTGTTTCTGCCCATGACGACTACTTTGCCGACGGTCAGCGCCTTAAAGCGCTTCATGTCCTCAGGCACGCGGAAAAGCAGGCGATTTTGGAAGCCGATGCCCCAATCGTCTGTGGCGGATAAAATCAGGTTCAAGGCGAGTCCTCCTGAGTCAGCCAGAGTCAAATCGCTATTGGGATTTTATGATTAAATTCACTGTATTTGTAGTCGATCAGCTTAAAGCTGTCAACGGTGAATTTGTAAAAATCATCGACGCTCGTGTCGATTTCAAAGCGGGGAGCGGGGAGAGGCTTGTTCCTCAGCATCTCCTCGACCAGCGGAATGTGCCGATCGTAGATGTGAGCGTCCGCGACGACGTGTACCAGCTCGCCCGCCTCAAGCCCAGACACCTGTGCGAACATGTGCACGAGTACGGCGTACTGGCAGACATTGATGTTGTTGGCCATTAGCATGTCCTGTGAGCGCTGGTGCAGGATCGCGTTGAGTTTTTTGTCCGTCACGTTGAAAGTGACACCGTAGGCGCAGGGGTAAAGGCGCATGCCTTGCAGGTCCTGATGGTTGTAAAGGTTTGTCATGATACGGCGGCTGAGGGGGTTGTTTTTCAGATCGAAAAGCACTCTGTCAACCTGGTCAAATTCACCCTCGGGGTAGCTGTGCCTGATACCGAGCTGATAGCCGTAGGCCGTGCCGATACTGCCGTTTTCGTCCGCCCATTCGTCCCAAAAGTGTGAATTCAAATCGCGGATATTGTTGGACTTTTTCTGCCATATCCATAAAATTTCGTCAATACACGCCTTAAAAGCGGTCTTTCTGACAGTTATCACCGGGAACTCTTTGGACAAATCGTAACGATTTACCATCGCGAATTTTTTTATCGTATGCGCGGGCGTGCCGTCCGGCCAGTGAGGGCGCACGGAATAATCCGTGTCCCAGAAGCCGTTTTGCAGGATATCGCGCAGATTTTCGATGAGGAGTTTGTCGGCGTAGCTCATGAGTCGTTCTCCGTTTTTTGTGTAAAGCAAATCGCTTTACTTTTTGATTTTACCGTAAAGGCAAACTACTTTACACAGTTATTTTTTCGTCGCGATATAGCGTTCCATTTCACCGTGGATTTTGCCGCTCGCGCGATCCTGTATGTAGGCCGAAACAGTCGGTATCACGAACTTTATTCCTTTTTCGATGATTTCAAAGCTGCTGTCGTTGACGTAGTCGCACTCGCCGTCAACGTTCACGGCGGCGGGCGTGTCGCAGTGGACCGTGACCTTTTTGGCGCGCCGGAACATCGTGACGTCCCAGTCGAGATGCTCGCCGCGCTTGTATTTGTTGATGAGGGACAGCAGCTTCAGGCGGCTCATTTCCTTTTTGACAATAACTACGTCGAGCCAGCCGTCGTCGGGCAGAGCAATCGGGCCGGCCATGTAGCCGCCGCCGTACCAGCGGGAATTTCCGCAATAGCAAAATACAACGTCTTCGGTGAAAGGCTCGTCGTCGTCGATGGTGACAGTAAAGGTACTTTTTATCTTTTTTGTGAATGCCCATAAAAGGGAAACCGTATAAGCGGCCTCGCCGCTGAGCCACGGAATCTTTTTGAAGTCGAACTGCTTGGCGCAGACCTCGGCGTCCATGCCCATGGAGCACTCGTTGATGGCAAGCCGGTCGCCGCAGCGGATGAGGTCAAGCTCAATGGCGGTTCCGTTGACCTGCGCCTCAATGTTCACAAGCTCCTCTTTTGTTCCGAAAAGCCGGATAAAGTCGTTGCCGGAGCCGAGCGGGATCGCCGCGACCTCAACGTTGCTGTAGCCGTAAACGCCGTTGACCACCTCGTACAGCGTGCCGTCGCCGCCGCACGCGTAGATCCTCATGGGTTCGCCCGTCGCGGCCATTTCGCGGGCATACTCGAGACCGTCGCCTGGGGCTTTCGTCTGGTGAATTGTGTAATTGAGTCCGTTTTGTGAGCAATAGCCGTTGATTTCATCGACTATTTTCGCAGTGGATTTTCCTTTGCCAGAAACAGGGTTAACAACAAAAATGTGCTTCATTGTTAAAAACTCTCCTTATTTGTAATACATATATAAATCGCATTTGATCATGCCATTATACAGCTTGCGGCGCTTGTCAGCCTTGCGTCCGAAAGATTTCTCAAACGTTTCTGAGGGGCAGATGACACTGTATGACCAGCCTTTTTTGGGTGTAAAGGCTTGTCCCATTACACTGTAAAGCCTTTCAGCTTCACAGACGTCGCCGAGGCGTTCGCCGTAGGGCGGGTTGCAGATCAGCGTTCCGCGCTCGGTTTTGGGAGAGAAGTTCTTGACGTCGCCGACCTCGAAAGAAACTTTGTCCGCGACGCCCGCGCGCTGGGAGTTGATTTTCGCGATTTCTATGGCTTTTCCGTCGATATCGGAGCCATACGCGAAGAAATCGCAGTCACGCTTTTCGAGCGATTTTGCCAGTTCGCGTTCCCTACGCCAAACTGATTCAGGGATATTATCCCAGCGTTCGGCGGAAAAGCTTCGCCCGATTCCCGGCGCGATGTTCATGGCCATCAGCGCGCCCTCGATGATGATTGTGCCGGAACCGCACATGGGGTCGTACAGCGTGTGGTAAGTCCTGAGCCTTGACAGGCGGCAAAGCGCCGCCGCCATCGTTTCCTTCAGCGGTGCCTCCGCTGACTGCGGGCGGTAGCCCCTTTTGTGTAAACCATAGCCTGATGTGTCAATGAGCATACTGACGCGATCTTTCATAATGGAAAACTGGATCTGCCGAACAGCGCCCGTTTCCTCAAACCACGCGGTTTTATAGTTTTGCCGGAGCCGTTCAACGACGGCTTTTTTGATGATAGACTGGCAGTCGCTCACGGAAAAAAGCGTCGAATTGATAGAATATCCCTTGACCGGGAAAGCGTCACGCTCGCTGATCCAATCCTCCCAAGGCAGGGACTTGACTCCCTGAAACAAATCCTCGAAGCTGTACGCCTCGAAGCTGCCGACGAGGATCTGAACGCGTTCGGCGTACCGCGAGCGGATGTTAGCGCGGGCGAGAGTGTACTCGTCACCGGAGAAGAGGACACGCCCATTTTCGGCGGCGACGTTCTCGATATCCATCAGGCGCAATTCCTCAGAAATGGGACCCTCAAGGCCAAGTAGGCAGGGAATTACAAAATTGATCATATAATGTGCCTTTCAATGCGTTTATGTACATATTATAACATAAAAAAAGGCGCGTTTCAATTACAAATTCTTAATCTTTGATTGAATTTATCCGGGCAATTATAGAAATACCTAGATAATACTACTCCGCAATAAGAAACATACGCAAAAAAGTTTATTGGCTTTTCTATGTTTCTAATTGCAGAATAGTATAAATAGTAAATATATGTGGTTTACCTAAAAATTACCTCGAGCAGAAGCATTGATATGACACCAGGTGCGCCAAAAACTGCGCTTGCTCCTAAAGTGTACCAGTTAACGGCCAACGTCACGCCTGTCAGCAGACCGATGATGTTGACCGCGAACAGCGCCGCGACGCCCTGTAAGACGGTCAGGAAAAGCACCTTTGCCCCGCGCTTTGTTTTAAACATCGTGACCAGCACGGCCAGCGCGGCGGCAGAGATCAGCGAGATGATGAAAACCTTGAAAAAAGTGCTCATTTTGTTGCAGATGCGCCAATTTATGTATATAAAAAATTAGCACACCCGTTTCGCTCCTTTCCTTTTATGACTTATATTGTAATTTGGCAGCCAACATTCGCCGATCGTATCGGAGCAGACATTCCATTCTTTCGCTAGTTTGATCAAGTATTGGTGACGTGATGTTAGCGACTTAATGTCAAAGATTGACGCGTCTACAAGATCATGGTCGGACTGGTACTCAAATTGCGTCCATGCAAGCTCCAACAATTTTACAGTATTGTGTATTTCTGACAACAAATCATCGCCTGTCCGGGCATTTTTCATGGTTGGCGTCCCTCCAAACCGAATATCTTATTAAATATGTATAGTAATTCCCGGACAAATATGATAAAATAATAGAAAAAGTTTGAAGGGACTGAGGGCGATGTATCCGATGAAGCTGATTCCCGCGGTTTCAAGCACAATTTGGGGCGGGCGCAGGCTGATCGACGAGTACGGCGTCAAGACCGACGAGGAGAACGCGGCCGAGGCCTGGGTTTTGGCGTGCCACAAAAATGGCCGTGCGGTGATCGGGAACGGGGAGCACGCCGGAAAAACACTCGAGGCTGTTTTTAAGGATGCGCCGGGAATCTGCGGAAAAAACGGTGAACGCTTCAAAGAGTTCCCCATTCTGATCAAGTTTATCGACGCACGGGACAATCTGTCAATACAGGTGCACCCGGATGAGGAGTACGCACAGCGTGTGGAGAACGGCGCGGGCAAAACAGAATGTTGGTATATTTTGGACTGCGACGAGGACGCGGAGCTGATTTTGGGCTTTGAACATGGGGTGTCAAAAGAAGAATTCCGGCAGTCGATCAGCGACGGTACGCTCTTAGATGATGTGCGGAAAGTCAAGGTAAAAAAGGGCGATTTTTTCTTTATCGAGGCTGGAACGCTGCATGCAATCTGTAAAGGTGTTTTACTTGCCGAAGTTCAGCAGAACTCTGACACGACGTATAGAATTTACGATTATAACCGTAAAAATCCCGACGGGACATACCGTGAACTCCATATAGATCAAGCGGTTGACGTCACAAAGCGAGTACCGTATCGCTTTGATAGCTGTAAAGTGAAAATACTTGATAAACAGAAAAAGTGCCTTGTCGAATGTAAACTATTTTCCCTTTACAGGGTCGATTCAAGGGGCGAATACGAGTCCCGCGCGGGGGCGGAAAGTTTTGTTTCGCTGCTTGTTTTGGATGGTGAGGGAAAACTGTCTTGCAGCGGTGAACGCATGAATCTGCGCAAAGGCGACAGCATTTTTATTCCGGCGAACGCAGGCGATTTTACCGTGACGGGTGATGTTGAATTATTGGAAACAAGAATTTAGAGGATGGATCGTAAACATGGCGATTTTAAGCGCAAGTAATGTAAATATGACATTTTTAGATAAGATGCTCTTCAGCGGCGTCAGCTTTGAGGTAGGAGAAAAGGAACGAGTCGGGTTGGTCGGGCCGAACGGTTGTGGCAAAACCACGCTGTTCAAGCTCATCATCGGTGAGTTGGAGCCGACCGAGGGGCAAATCGTCAAGGCAAGGGACGCGCGACTCGGATACATGGAGCAGCACGCCTGCGTCGGGTCGCCGCGGAACATATATGAAGAGATGTTGACCGTTTTTTCCGACTTGATAGAGATGGAACGGGAGCTTGAACGGCTGTCGTCGGCCATCGAAAACGCCGGGGAGAATGGGGGCGATTTGGATGTGCTGATCCACCGTCAGCATGAGCTGTCGGAGCAGTTTGAGAGCCGCGACGGGCTGTTTTTTCGCGGCAAGGTGCGGGCAACACTGTTAGGTTTAGGATTTTCTGAGCAGGACTTCAGGCTGACATGCACGGAAATAAGCGGCGGTCAGCGGTCAAAGCTGAGTCTTGGCAAGCTGCTTTTATCCGGGGCGGATCTTCTGCTGCTGGATGAGCCGACGAACCACTTGGACATCAACAGTGTGGAGTGGCTGGAGGGATTCCTCGAGAGTTATCGCGGTTCGGTGGTTATAATTTCCCATGATAGATACTTTCTTGACAAGGTTACGACAAAAACGATGGATTTTGCCGACCGCACATTGCGGGTCTGGAAAGGCAATTATTCCGCTTATCAGAAGCTGCGGACCGAGAAAAACGAGAGCGAAAGGCGGCAATATGTCAACCAAATGGATGAAATCCATCGCATAGAGGGCATCATTGAGCAACAGCGCAGATTCGGCCAAAAACGGAATTTTATCACAATTTCCAGCAAAGAGAAGATGCTGGAAAAGAAAAAAGCTGACCTGGTTCAGTTGGAAACAGCTGAGTCAGAGGTGAGATTTCAGTTCAGGGCAGTGGTAGAAACTGGAAATGAAGTCGCGGTGGTCAAAGGGCTAAAGAAATCCTTCGGTGACAAGAAGCTGTTCGAGAACGTGTCGTTTCAGATAGGAAAAAATGACCGCATTTTCCTGCTCGGGGCAAACGGATGTGGAAAAACGACCCTGTTGCGGATCATGACGAACAGGCTGAAAGCGGACAACGGCACAGTTAAACTGGGGACTAATGTAAAAGTCGGATATTTTGACCAAAGTCTTGCTGAATTGAATCATGAAAAAACGGTGCTCGACGAAATATGGGATTTACATAGATCAATGACAATAACGGAGGTTCGCGGTTCGCTTGCGGCGTTTTTGTTTCGCGGCGAGGACGTGCACAAACGGACGGGCGAACTGAGCGGCGGCGAAAAGGCGCGAGTCGCGCTGCTAAAATTGGTGCTGTCGGGCGCAAACGTCCTGTTATTGGACGAGCCGACAAACCATCTCGACATCGGCTCGCGGGAGGCATTGGAAAACGCGCTGATCAAGTACGGCGGGACACTACTGGTTGTGTCCCATGACCGTTACTTCATCAATAAGTTGTGCACACGAGTGTTCCATTTGATGCCGGACGGAGTTCGTGAGTACCTCGGCGACTACGATGCTTACGCGGAAAAAATGAGGGCGCAGGCCGCTCAAAAACCGCTGAAGCAGGTCAGCCAAAGCGACTATCGGCAGCGCAGGGAGCGCGAAAGCGAACAACGCAGGCTAATGGGAAAAATCAAGCGGTGTGAAGAGGCAATAGATCAATTAGATGACGGTATTGACAAATTAACCCATGAACTTGCCTTGCCAGAGGTGGCGTCTGACTATGAAAAGGTGCTGGATGTGACCCATCGGCTTGAGTCGCTGAGGCAGGAGCAGGAGGCGCGGATGCTTGAATGGGAAAACTTGCAGGAAGAAAATGTAAAATTTAACGAACGCTGAGGAGGGAGATTATGCAAAAAATCAATGAAATACACGGGCGGACGTTCGCGGCTTTGCCGGAAAAAATATTGCAGGTCGGTGAGGGGAATTTCCTGCGGGCGTTTCTGGGGCCTGTTGTGGAGAGGGCGAACAGGGCGGGAATTTTTGGCGGCAGCATTGTGATAACGCCGCCAAGAAAATGGGATAATTGTGTAAAATTAACGGCGCAGGACTGCCTTTATACCGTCGTGGAGAGAGGGGTTTTGGACGGCAAAATTGTCGAAAGGGCTGAGGTGATCACGTCAGTTTCACGCTGTATCGACCCGAAAAGGGAGTGGGAATCGCTCGTTGAGGTGGCGTGTTCGCCCCAGCTGGAGATGATCGTGTCCAATACGACAGAGGCGGGAATCACGTACTGTAAAGGTAAAACACTTGACAGAGTGAGTTGCGCGGCGTATCCCGGCAAGCTGACGGCTTTACTCTTCGAGCGGTACAAAAAGCTGGGCGGTGACGCTCCGAAAAAGCTTCTGATCCTGCCCTGCGAGCTGATTGACGACAACGGCACGGTTCTGCGGGACTGCGTTCATAAATACGCCGAACAATGGAAGTTGGGCGGCGATTTTATGTCATGGCTTGAGGACTCATGCTGTTTCGCGGGCACGCTGGTTGACCGGATTGTAACGGGATTTCCGGCGGAGGAATACGAAAATCTCACGCGAAACCTGGGTTACGAGGACAGCATGATAACGGTGTGCGAGCCATATTTTTTCTGGGCGATAGCTTGCGAAAAGCCTTATAGGTCAATGTTTTCAATGGATAATACTGAGAATGGCGTCATCTTTGCGGACAACATAAGCATGTACAAAACGCGAAAGGTGCGCATATTAAACGGCGCGCATACGGGAGCGTCGCTTGCGGCGTTTTTGTCCGGGCACGATACCGTGCGGGAGATGGTGACGGATGAGATTTTTCAGCGGTATATTCTGGAAATGTGGGAAAAAGAGGTTATTCCAACGATTGATATGGACGGGCAGGAGCTTCGAAAGTATGTCGCGCAGGTGCTGGAGCGTTTTGAGAATCCTTTCGTCAGACATCGGCTTTATGATATTTCGCTTAATTCCATATCGAAATATAACGCGAGGTGTAAAGGTATAATACTTGACAACTTGGCAAGAAAAAACGACTCTGTAAAGCTACTTGCCTTTTCACTCGCGGCGCTGATTCGGTTCTACCGATGCGAGCTGAAAGACGGGCAGTACATAGGCGAGGGAGCCAAGGGGCAGTACGCGATACGTGACAGCGAGGAGGTCTGCCGTTTTATGTGCGGTGCATGGCGTTCAATTGAGCCTGTGCGGACTGTGCTGTCGAATACGGACTTCTGGGGCGAGGACCTGAGCGTGTACGAGGATTTGCTTCGTGAGGTCACGCGCTGGACGGATGAAATTTGTGCCGGCGGAGTCAAAAAAGCACTTGAAAAATGCATCGGAAAGAGTTAAAATAAATTGTACTATAAATAGGAGGTTAATATGAATATAGAAATAAGGCCTTATGAGAGAAGAGACTTTGATCAGGTCAGGCTCATCTGTATCGCGACCGATAACAGGCCGGCCAGGAGCGAAACCAGGCGGACTTTCGTCCTGAAAACGTACTGCGATTACTACATCGAGACCGAGCCGCGCAACTGCTTTGTGGCCGTTGACCTGGATGCGGACCCGGGCGGCGGGAAGGTGGCCGGCTATATTTTGTGCGCCGAGGACTACGAGGACTACGCGAAGAATTTTGCAAAAAACTACCTGCCGAAAATCAAGGAGACCGGCTGGATGAACTCCGTTATGGTGCGGGCTGAAGTGCGCGTTTTTGGCAGGCACGCGGCATTTTTTCCAGCACATATGCATATTGACATTTTGCCCGCGTACCAAAGGCAGGGCGTCGGCGGACGGCTGGTCGATACGCTTGTCGCGCACCTCAAAGCCAAGAAGATCAAGGGTGTGATGTTGATCGTGGGAAGCAAAAACATCAAGGGATGCTCGTTTTATAGGAAGTACGGTTTTTCAGAAATTGGGAAAATAGGTTCGGGTATCGAGTTCGGATTGGATCTTTGACTTGCGAAAAAAATATCCCAGTTGCTTTTTTTGTAAGCAATTGGGATGTTTTTTTGTGTAAGGAATATCAGCTGTTGTCAAAAAAGAATATATCACCCAAGGTGCCGTCCTCAAAGTAAGCGCCGGGATAGGATTTTACCAGCTTGAAATTGCCTCCCGAGTACTCATCTACCACGTTATCCCAAAAATGTACGGAGCCTAAATTCTTCGGGTGCCGCCGTAGTTGCCACTTGCCTCTGTGCATGTCGGCGGCCATGAAGAACGCACGCTTTCCCACACCCTTGCGGCGGTATTTGTACATCACGAAAAATTCCGATACAGAAAAATCGGTATCCCTGTCATTGGCTTCGGAGAATTCGTTGATCATGATGAAGCCCGCAAGCTTGCCGTTAACCTCAATGAAGTAAGCGAAACGCGTGTCCTCCAGCCAATAACAGTCAAGGTATTTATACCCATAAAGCCCAAGCTTGTTTACATCACGGAGATCATATTGGGAAAATTCGTAGTCGTATTTCTCCAAAAGATTGGAAAGTATTTCCCTGTCACCAATCTCGACCTGCCTTAATGTGACATCCATGTCAATCATCAGTCCTTTTTCAAGATCCAAAACTCGCTCATCATCATCCCGGCGACCGGCTCGCAGATCACAAGCTCGACGCATCCGTTGACAAAAACGTCGGCAGGCAGGATATAAGTGGCGGTTTCAGTATTTGGAGCCAGATAATATTTGTCAAACAAGGGATCTTGCTCACCGCCGTAAGGCTTGCCGCAGTAAATTTCTACGCCGTTCGCCGTGACGGTGTGCTTTTTCAGGAACACGGTCTGGTGCGAACGCTTGTAGGATACGCGCAGTTTGTAGTCCACACCCGGCTCAAAGCCGCCGAGTTTGCAGCGGAAAGAATAGCTGTCGTACAGCTTGACCTGTGACATGGGGATCGAGCCGTCGTTCGTGTTCACGCGGTCGCCCTGGAAGTCGAGGTACGGCTCGCCCTCCTGCCGGACGCCGAGGACGTGGAAGCCGTGCTCGGCCAGCGAGAAGTAGTATTCGCCCGGGCCGACTTTGTTGCGGTTCAGCAGGCCCTGAATGAAGCCGCCGCGCTCATTGCCGTCCAGCGACAGCGCGAAATTCAGGCGGTTTTGCAGCCACGCGCGGTCGGTGATCGGCAGATCAAGGGTGTCGAGCGTCGCGCCGCGTTCCCAAGCTTCGGCGTGGAAGCGCTCGACCTCAAGCTGCATCCCGATCAGGGCGAACAGTCGCGCCGCCAAGTCCTCAATGTCGGCGTGGAGTTGCTTGTAGCTGTCGTCGAACTCAGTTCCCAAAATTTCCAGCGCGTCCTGAATGGAGCCGCCTTTCAAGAGGCATTCGCGCGCCTCCTCGACGAGACCCAGTTCAAACAGCCTGCGGCGGCGGACAAGCGCGTCGCATTCGGCGCGGAAAATCAGCTGACAGAAGCGCCAGTTTTCAGAGAGTACAGGGAATTCACGGCGCAGTTCCAAAAACAGCTCAAGCGTATTTTCGATATGCGGATTTTCAGCGGGATCGCCCTCCCAGTTACGCTCCAAGGCGAGGATTCCGTCGGCGATTTTTTCGGCGGGAGCGTCCCATATAAACGCGCGGGCGTAGTCGAGCAGCGTGTCGCGCAGGTTCACGTCCGGGAAATAATCCATATCGCCCCAAACCATCTTGTTCACATCGTCGTTCACGCCCTCAGAGTAGCTGACCGAGCCGACGACATAAGGGCGGGTCTGGCGGTGGATGATCCTGTATTCGGTCGGGCGCGGGTTGATGCTTTCGCGGCTTAAAGCGGCGGTCACGGCGTAGTGCCAGTCGTCGCGCTCGAAGTGTACGGGGTATTCGCAGCGCACGTTGTGGGTGACGTCGGGGTAGAGGCGGATGGGGTATTTCATTGGCAGAAGGCGGCGCAGCTGGTCAATGGTGAACGCGCGGTTCGGTCCCTGAATGACGCCGTCGATTTCGCCGGGAAGCTTGTTCATCTCTTCGATGAAGTCCTCGCCCCAGGCGAACTCCGTGTGCGGCTTTTGCGCCGACGGCCACATCTGCGCGTCGGGCTTGACCTCTTTCAAAGCGCGGGCGATGGCTATGGTGCGCTCGACGAATTCGTCTCCGGGGAAGTCGCCGGGATCGCCGCCGGGCGGGAATACCACGTTGAGACGCGGGCATTTCTCGAAAAACGCCTTGCGGATCTTTACCGATTCCTCGATGTTTAACTCGTCGTTGGGATACCACAGCGACACGTCGAGGTCGAAATCGTCGGCCATTTGGGAGGCCATCAGGCAAAGCTCGTCCGCGTCGTACATCATTAGGCAATTGTGGCTCTGGCCGGGGTCGGAGTGCCCGGGGATATGCTCGACCATGTTCGAGCCGAACATCATGATGTCGAGGTAGTAGCGGCGGTACTGATCGAGAGTCCATGCGTCGTAGGCGTTGGTCTTTGAACGGTAGCCAAGCTGGTGTCCGCGTATGGACTTGTCGGGCGCGTATTGGCCGGAAATGTCCTTAATCAGCGTGATTTGTCCGTTTTTGCAGATGGACTTGCGCAGGAAGTAGGAGTAGCCGTAGATCAGCCCGCGTATGCCGGGGGCGGTGACGGTGAGTATTCCGCCGCTCAGATCGAGGGTGAACGCGTCCCTGTTCTCGCATCCGCAGAGCGCAAAGGACACGCAGGGGGCGGCGGGCACGTCGGTTATCACGGGTTCGGCGCCCGTCCTCCGCGCGATTTCGGCGGAAAACAGGGCGGCGGCCTTGCGGGGGGTTTCATCTGAAGCGCAGATTGTGAGGCCTGTGAAGTCAAAGGTTTTCATGAACTTTCTCCTTAAATCTTTTTTTCTTTTTTATCTTGCGACATAACAGGACGATACCGGTAACGGTTACGGCAAGGATACACAGGGCGGCGCCGCCCAATTCGACAAAGGGATTTGCGAACAGAAGAATCACGTTTGTGCCCGGCGAGATTGAGGGGACAGGCGCGTCCATGGGCAAATTTTCGCCTACCGCTAAAAGCTGTTCCCACAGTTTGCCGTCATTGTCATTGACAAGACGGCCGTATTCGTCGCGCTCTATCACAAGCTCGTGGGTGTCTTGCCACTCAGCGATTTCCTTTTTGTTGTCAGTTTTCCACTTATCAACAATATGCGAGGGCACCTCCGCGCCGCCGCCGGGCTGCTCGGCATAATAAGAATCGTCGAAAAACCAGGGCGGCAAGCCGATGCTTTTTATCTCCATTTTCAGGGCGTCAAAGTCAAGCTCCAGCGTATAAACGGCCTCAAAATCGAGCTGATTGGACGTCCAATCGGTGTCGTCCTCAGGCAAACGGAACGCCCATTCAACGGCGTTCGTCCGCGTGTTCAGAAACCCATGGGGCAAGAACCAAAGATTGCCATCGCCAGCCCGCCTGAACTTCCGCACCCTGCCGTTTTTGAAAGTGTAAACGCGGCAGTTGTCCATGAAAATATCGCAGGTGAGCGGTATATTTCCGTAGACGATCAGCTCCGGCACGCCGTCCTGATCATAGTCGTTCAGGGCATAGAAGATGGCATTACTCCTAAAGCCGTATGCGTCTTTTTCCGATATGAGCGAGTGGATTAAGCCGGGGTGCGACCGCAGTCTTACAAGCAAATCAAAATAAGCAACCTGCCACGATTCACTTTTCGCCAAAACGGAGAAAACAAAAAACGGCAGAACTAGCAAAAATATGGCAAAAATACAAAGAGCTTTCTTCATTTTATATTACTTTTTGTCACGCAACGTTAGCGCGAAATCCGGCACGTCGGTGATGATCCCGTCGCAGCCCCATTTCAGCAGGCTTTCGATGGCGTGCTCAGGGTTGACAGTCCACGTATTGACAATGAGATTTGCCTCATGCGCATCCTCAATATATTCTTCATTGACAAATCCGAAGAACGGATGCACGGCGTCGGCCCTGATATTTTTCGCGAAAGCAACAAAATCCTCCATGATCTCATCCGCGCCGGGGTCGTTCGGACCGTAGAGCAGACCTGTTTTGCAGGCCGGATCAACGTTCTTGCACTCGACTAAGACGGCGGGGTCGAAGCTTGAGATGATCAGGCTGCCGAACAGGCCGAAGTCCCTGACCGCCGCAATGGTTTTGCGGACGATGTCGTTTTTCTGGCGGGGACTTTTGATCTCGATGTTAACGACTTTCATGCCGCCGCACAGCTCGAGAAATTCCTCCAGACGCGGGATTTTCGTCCCGGCGAACTCCTTTGATAAGTATGAACCGAAGTCATAACGGCACAGCTCCTCAAGCGTCAGGTCGGCGATAAGGCCGTGCCCGTTCGAGGTTTCGTCGATGTCGTAGTTATGGCAGACGACGATGAAGCCGTCCTTTGTCAGGTGTACGTCATTTTCGAAGCCGTCAGCGCCCATTTGCACCGCCTTTTGGAAAGCGGGGAGCGTGTTCTGCGGTGCAACCTTGTTAGCGCCGCGATGCGCGATGATGTTTGTCATGTATAGTTCGTCCTTTCAGCTCTCTATTAGACCTCTCTTGCGTGGAGGTAGATTTCAAATTATCGTTCAGAATGCGCCATACTACTCTGCAATAAGAAACATACACGAAAAAGTCTGCACAAAAATCCATATATCAAAGTTTTTTGCTTGACTTTTTCTATGTTTCTAGGGCGTGTTTGAAAAATCCCCGTGTGTGGATTTTTGAGTGATTTTTTCGCCGCACAAGGCGAAATTTTGCAGGAATACGCCCGTATTTCGAAAAATTTTAACGCAGTGCGACGGAAAAA
>Ga0123353_10001665_pt1 | contig 27342 bp, 26 predicted proteins | sample TergutLab28metaG_3_FD_92763 | JGI IMG/M metagenome (GOLD analysis project Ga0123353, IMG submission 92763) | Labiotermes labralis P3 segment gut microbial communities from Petit-Saut dam, French Guiana - Lab288 P3 | ecosystem: Host-associated > Arthropoda: Insects > Digestive system > Gut ...
GGCTGACGCCATTAGTGACGCCTTTGATGTGGCATCTGTCGCAACCCTTGATGCTATGTCGACAGGCGTGGACGCACTCCGCATAAGCAGCGCTAACAACAACTTTAGCCCGCATGCAGGAGTCGCGGCCGTGAATCAATACAACACTTTTAATACGCCGGTGACCAGTTTTTATGACGTCGTTTCGGCAGGAAGGATTAACGCGCAAGCGGTGGCTAGAACATGAAAGATAAGATGCGCATTGAAATAACGACGGCTTCGAAATACGCTCCTGAGGGGCGTATTTTACTTTCTGAGGGGCCAGGAGGCGATTATATATTGATCGAAGAACCAGGTGGTCTCGATTCGCCTGATAGCGAGCTGTGTTCCCAGGAGCATGCCCTTTTGGATGGTGGCAGTGTTAGTGGCGGGCGCGCAAAAATGCGTCGACTGTGGTTTAAGTTCGTGATGCCTCATGGTGACCCGCATGCTGTGTCGTCTCCCTTTCCTTTGAGTCGACTTGAAACCATCACTGTCATGCGTGGCGGGCAGGTGCGCTACATTCGCGGATACCGCGACGGGCCGATAAGCATTGTGGCAAGCAGGTCTGCTTGCACGCCCGAGGTACTGGTTTCGTTTCTGTGTCCGAGTGCCTATTTTACGAACGATGTGCGGATCCGGCATGTCTTTATGGGGCTTGAAGGTGGGCTGCGCTTTCCAAGCGTGTTTCCTGTGCGCTTTGGCGCTTTGTACAGCGGCAATAAATTGCGCTGCCACAACGCGGGGGACCATCCTGCCGGCTTTGAACTGAATCTGCGGTCGAGCAAGACGGGCAGTGTTGGGATTGAGGTAGGCGAGTATTTCGCGACCTTAGTCGGTCTGAACGAGGGTGACTTTGTGACTCTTGATACGGTCGGAAAGATGCTTGTTATTAACGGGCGTAAATGTTTCGATCAGCTTGAAGGCAGCTTTCCCTTGATTGCTGTCGGTGGTGCTGATGTTGTTCTGCATCATTTCGATGGAGAGGCTCAAATTGCTTACTCAGAGATTTACGAGGGGGCTTGATTGATATGAACCTCTACTTACTAGACGAGCGTGGGCGTCGCATTGGTGCCATCAGTGAATTCGACACTCTAGTGTGGCGCAGCAACATGACTTCTATGAGGGTCGATGCCATGCTGCCACTGTCCCGGGCTGAAGACGTGTTTGCTGCACGTTATCTGCAGCGCGATGACTGCGATACGATAGCTTTCATAACGAGTCGCGTGCTCGACTATGGTGAGCAGCATGCTGTTTTAGTGGAGGCCTGCGATCCGGTGCAGTTGCTTGCGCGTCGCGTATTGTGGGGCGTGAAGTACTTCAGTCAGGTTCGGCGCGAGAAGCTCATAGTTGATGTGGTGAATGCATGCTTGATGCCGGTTGCACAGCTACCGGGGCAAGATCGAATGATTGAGCTTTTTTCACTTATGAATGACAGCGATTCTGAGAGTGTGCACATAAGTGAACTCGTCAGTGACCAGCTTAGCTGGGAGCAGTGTTACGACTGTGTGGCAAGGCTACTTGAAGATATGCCAATTCGTTTCTATTCGCGTTATGTGGATGGCCATATTGTTCCGAGTCTGTATGAGGGGGTCGATAGGTCTAACGCTGTTGTATTTTCCCCGAACTATGGTGATTTATCAAAGGTAGTCTACACGCAGGCAGATGACGAACTGTGCAATTATGCCGTTGTGGGCGGTCCTGGCGAGGGCTCGAAAAGAACGGTAGTAGTGGCAAAGGGCAGTCTAGGGGAAGGCTATGGCGAGATGTGGGTAGATGCTGGAAATGTTGGCGAAGGCTTGACTGGCTCGCAGTTGACGGCAGCATTAAAGTCTCGAGGAGAGCAGGCTCTGGCAGGCCAGGAACGGTCCTTAAGCCTGACGGGAAGAATCGAGCAGTCACGCTTTCAGTTCGGTAGTGATTATACCCTTGGCGACCGTGTGGGCTATGAGCTTGACGGTGTAAGTGCAACTGACATTGTGACTGAGGTCGAGGAAGTATTTAGTGGTAAGGGAAGCTTCATCAATATTTCGGTAGGCAAGTCTTATCCGACCGTCGGTGAATTAATAAAGAAGAACACTTAGAAGATTGAGGAGAAAGAAAATGGATGATAGAACAATTATAACCTTCCCCTTTGATGAGGTTCAGGGGATGGATACACCCTTAAGTGCTGCGGATGTGCGCGAAATGAACACGCAGCTTTTTGGAAACAAGATTGTAAGTAGGTTTATTTTTGAGCGAATTTCCCCGAGCGAATTTGAGGTAAGTGGAATTGCCTTATTGGGCGCCTATTGTCGCATGAAGGATGAGCAGCTTGATCTGAGTTCTGCACCCGTGACGGCGACATTTCTGTGCTTGCGACCCATAGTGATGTCCATGACCTGCGGCTTTGTTGCGACAGAGAGTCCTGAAGAGGGGGACCTGATCATTGCAGACATCAGTTATGCGATGGGCGGTGGCTGGACGATAGTGCCACGCAGAGTTAAGGTCGAATGTCCCTTCCCTGTGGGTGCTGTGTACACCAGTACCAGCAGTGAAAACCCGTCGCTTATGTGGGAGGGCACGACTTGGGAAAGTTTTGCTTCTGGGCGAGTGGTTGTTGGTCAAGGTGGCAGCTACACGAATGGAGCTACTGGTGGCGCAGAGACGCACACCTTGACGGCGGCGCAGATGCCAAGTCATACACATACAGTTGGCTCACATACTCACCAGATGACAGATACATCAACAACGTCAATGCTTGCGATGAATAATACAATCGCGATGGGCGGGCGTAGTGCGTGGACGAGCGGCACGGGGACACAGTATAACTCGCTAGCACGTACCAATAATACCCTTAACGCAGATTTTGGAGTGAGACGACCTGTGAACACACAAGCAGCTGGCGGCGGAACCACTGGAGCGGCGGGTAGTGGGACATCACATAACAACATGCAGCCATACATCGTAGCGCATATGTGGAAAAGAACCTCCTAGCCCTAGTGCAAAGAGGGACAACGCGGACTCAACCTACGTAAAGAGTCCACGAATCGAGAGGAATAACATGACGAATAAACTAGCACCCTCATTGGGCATCTTGCGCGATGAGGTTAGCAAAAGATGGCCAGACAGATCAAAAGCATCAGATGGTTGGATTGGGGATGCGCGTCACGCAGCTGCAGTAAGTGATCATAATCCTAATGTGCGCGGCATGGTCAATGCCATTGATATTACGGCTCAAGGTGTCGATGCAAACGCAATAATTGCCGCTGCAAAAGAGCATGCCTCAACGAACTATGTTGTCTATAATCGCAAAATCTACTCGCGAAAAGATGGCTTCGTGGCGCGTGCTTACACGGGCAGCAACCCGCACACGAGTCACATCCACATTTCTATCCTGCAGACTTCAGCCGCAGAGAACAACAAGACTCCTTGGCTGAAGCCGGTTGGAAAATACAACTTGCTGGGACATTTGCAAAGGGGCATGGGCAGCAAGGCGCGACCTCATGCCGACGTTTCGAAGCTGCAGCAGGCTTTAAAAATTAGTGCAGATGGTATTTTCGGGGCAGCAACAGAAGCTGCTGTGAAAGCATTTCAGCGTAAGTGTAAGCTGATGGCTGATGGTGTCGTGGGTGAGAAAACCGCGCGCGCCCTGGGCTGGACTTGGAGGGGAAAATGATATGGACTCACTCCTCTACCTACGCTGCCAAAAATGGTTGGTGGCAGCATCGATTCGAGCTGTAAAGACGGCGGCGCAAGCTGCTTCAGGCATGCTAGGGGCTTCGGCATTGATTGAATCAGTCGAATGGCGCTTTGTACTGTCAGCAACGCTGATGGCAGCTGTGGTGTCGTATCTGACAAGCCTCGCCGGCCTGCCAGAGCACGATGATTGTTGCTAGCCTCAAATGCGCACATGATACGCCTGCTTAGCCTATAATGATTCCGTATGACTTTTGCGCCTAGCTATGCGCAAAAGACGACCATGCTAAGGAGCGTATCAATGAAAAAGACCGTACTTATTGTAGGAGTCCTGTTGGGAGCCATGATGATGCTGACCGCCTGTAGTGGCACGACCGACGAAACGACCGCTACCGACGCAGCCGCTGGTGCTGCTGACATCGTCGAAGCGGGCGATACCGTTTCTGTCGAATACACCGGTAGACTGTCTGACGGAACCGAGTTCGATTCTTCAGCTGGTGGACCTCCGCTGACCTTCGTGGCTGGCGCGGGCATGATGATTCCTGGCTTTGACAATGCCGTCGTGGGCATGAAGCTGGGCGAAGAAAAGACCGTCGAAATCCCATCTGCCGAAGCCTACGGCGAGCAGGGTGCCCAGAACCCTCAGACCGGCGAATACATCATTCCGCCAAACGAGGACATCACCTTTGACATCAAGGTGGTCGACATCCAAAAGGCCGATACTGCCGCTACCACCGAATAATGGCTGAATAGTAACGAGCGGTAAATACTGAAGACAAGACTAAGGGCTGAGGGAACACGTGGGCGGAGTACGTCCAGCGTCCCTCGGCCTTTGTGATTAGAAAGAGACGAAAGCGCGCCATGGCATTAGACCGACTACAAGAGCTGTCCTTTGAACTGTACCTGCGTAAAGAGGGCAAAAAGATTGATGACTACCTGAGTGGTTTTTACACAGGCGACAAGGGTGCTCACACTGACATGCTGCGCTATCTCTACACGCCGCTGTCCGAGTTCAGCGCGAACGCGGGCAAGCGTCACCGTCCTATTATTTGCATGCTGGCCTGCGAGGCCGTGGGTGGTGACCCCATGATTGCCATGCGTAGTGCAACAGCTGTCGAGCATTTCCACACGGCAGCCCTGATTCATGACGATATTCAAGATGGTGCTGAAACACGCCGCGGCGAACCCTGCTTTCACGTAAAAGAAGGCGTGGCACTGGCGATTAATGCCGGTGATTTGGCGCTGTCGCTGGTTACGGGTAGCGTTGTCACTGACCCCTATCTGGATGATCCGGTAAAGATTCGCGTGCTGGGTGAGCTGGTCGACATGACCACGCGCACTATTGAAGGTCAGGCATTAGACATTGGTTGGGCGCGTGACAATCGCTTTGACCTAGCGGTCGATGACTATCTGGTTATGGCGCGTCATAAGACGGCCTTTTATTCTGGCGCGATACCTTTGGCGATTGGTGCCATTATTGGGGGTGCCAGCACAGGACTGGTTGAGACCCTGCGCAGCTTTGGCCTGGCTGCCGGACTTGCCTTCCAGATTCAAGATGACTTGATCAACCTGACGGGTTCAGATCGCAGCAAGGATTTCCGCATCGACATTACCGAAGGCAAGCGTACCCTGATGGCCGTGCATGCCCTGAATAATGCGCCTGCTGAAGCGCGCGAGCGCCTGCTGGATATCTTGCGTTCGCACGCGACTGATGAAGCGACGCTTGAAGAAGCTGTTCAGATTATGCGCGATGCGGGCTCTATCGACTATGCTAATGATTTTGCCACCGGCATTATTCATGACGCCAAAGCAGAGCTGGCCGCGGCACTGGAGCCAAATAGGGCGACGAAGTTGCTGCTATCGATGGCGGACTTCTTTATCCGCAGAAGCCAATAATTAATTACGATTATTTTTGGAACATTATAAATTCTACACGTCGCGCGTAGGTATTTTGTAGTATGATTGCATGTGCAGAAATATTGTAGGTTTTATGTTGAGAGGAGTTTCCCCATGGAATTTAAAGGTTCCCAAACTGAAGCAAATCTATTGACCGCCTTTGCGGGTGAGAGCAAGGCTCGCAACAAGTACACGTACTATTCTGGCGTGGCAACAAAGGAAGGTCTGAACTACATAGCAGACATTTTTAATGAGACGGCGGTTAATGAGACGGCTCATGCAAAAATGTGGTTCAAGATTTTGATGAATGATGGTGATACCAAGGCTGGACTGCCTCCAACTTTGCAAAATCTGGCAGATGCTGCCGAAGGCGAAAAGTACGAGTGGACCGAAATGTATGCCGAGTTCGCAGAAACCGCACGCAAGGAAGGTTTTGAAGAAATCGCTGCCTTGATGGACGGCGTTGCTACCATCGAAAAGCATCATGAGGATCGCTATCGCACCCTGATTGACAACCTGGAAAACGACGAGGCCTTCAAGTCTCCCGTTGCTGGCAAGTGGTGCTGCGACAACTGTGGTCACATCCATGAGGGCACCGAAGCCCCTGCGCTGTGCCCTGTGTGTGCACATCCTCGTGCTCATTTCTTCCTGGTGGGACGCGACCTCTAGGATTGCAAGGTACCTATTGCATTAGAGCGAGCTCGCCAGTGGCGGGCTCGTTTTTTGTTGTCACGATAGTAGCAGCAGCGTTAGGGTCTTTGGCTTGATTTGAACTGACCTCTGTAGGGGCGCGCGTCCCCGCACGTCCGCGCCCTCGACCTTTGTAGGGGCGCGCGTCCCCGCGCGCCCGCGCTCTTGGGTTTAGGCACCTAGAGCAGCATCTGCAACATCAGCAAAAGCAGTGCTGCAAGTGCAATGTAGGGCCCAAAGGCAATGCTGTGCTTGTGGGAAATAGCTGAATCACCGGCGGTTACGCGTTGGCAAATATACGTGAGGAGGGCAACCACAGATGCCAGCACGCAGGCGATGGGCAGCAGGTACAGCCCCGCTGGACCAAAGTAAATGCCCAGTGCCGCCAGCAGCTTGATGTCACCTGCGCCAAAACCGCCACGTCCGCGAATTAACTGGTAGATCAACGACAAGGCAAGCGCTGGTCCCGCAGAGAGCAGCATACCGAGCAGGACGCTATGCATCAACGACGAAAAGCTGTCAGCTGTGGACGCACTCCTCACGACGTGGGTCACAAGGCCCAAAACTGCGACAGCCAACACCAACTGGTTTGGCAGCCGGCGTTCGCGCACATCTATCAACGACAGCCACAGCAGGAGGGCAAGCAGGAGCGCTGCCAGCACAAAGCAGAGGGGGCTCGGGGATGGTGCTGTCTGCACAAGGGCTATACGTATCATGCTGCCACCTGACTCATAGGGGTATCGTAGTGGTGATAGTAGCACCCGGACTTTAAAGCAGCCTTAAGGTAAGATGAAAGAAAGATGAAAAAATCCTGAAAGAAAGATTAAAAGAAGCTTAAAGGTTTACTAAGCCCACAGCTCACAGCGGGGGAGTGCGCCCACACCAGCCACCCTTGTCACCCCGCATTTGATGCGGGGTCTCGCACTTGACCTTGACTTTGCCCGCAAACCCCATGCACCTGCGCCTGGCGGCACAGGACCAGTAACGGGCGCTGTGCGCCCGAAAGGTCAAAGACATTGCCCTTAGCCTCCCGAGATCAGAATAGCTGGAACACTTATGGCTGGTAACGAGGGATCTTTGAGTGCAAAGCACCGAAATCCACATTCAGCTAGTAGATGCAAGATCCTTTGCAAAGCGATTTCCCATCACGGGAACACTTTGCGCTCAGGAAGATGCGTTAAGGTCAAGAGCGTTGCGGAGCAACGGGCAAGTTTTCGCAGTACCGTCATTGCGGTCTGGCACGCTCGCCAGCCTTATCACTACTGCGGGTTGACCAGTCTTGGTCTACGCATTCCTGCAGATCAAATTCTCTCTGTTTCTCATCATCAACCCGCAATAAGCTGCGATAGTGCGCCCAGCTCAAATCCGTCCGCAACGCGGACGAATTTGAAAGAGCAAGGTAAAATGCCTCATTCACTGGAGACTTATTTTCCGCAAATCCCTTTCTAAGTTCTGCCCTCAAGCGAAATGCAAGCGGACATCAATTTGACACGTTGAATATATATTGGTATTCTCTTACCGAAATAACAATTATTGAAAGGGGGATAGATGGGAGGTAGAGGTTCATCGAGTGGCATATCAAATTCAGGAATGCCCTATGGCAGTGAATATGAACCATTATTGCTGCACCAGAATATGCTCTTTGTGAGAGAGAGGGCCGAAAGAGGACGTACGCCTGCAGAAACAAGGTCTGGAATTAACAACAGAATCTATGTAACCATAGACACGAACATGAATGAGGTGAAGGCGGTTACTTATTACGACAAAGCCGGTATAAAGAATGTGCAGATTGATCTAAGGCATTTCCACAAAGGAATGAAGCCACATGCTCACGATGGTTATAATCACGGTGAGCCTCGAAGGTTGACAATAACCGAGGTGCGGAATTTGAACAAAGCGCTAAAGATTTGGGAAAAGAATAAGGGGTTATAGTGAGGCACTGGATTAGTGTTAATTATGAAGAAATCAAAGAAACGGTTGAACAGCGTAACGCCATATTCTTTCAATATGGGGGAGATGACTATTTCATTGAAATGGGATCTAATGGGTTTGTTATCCAAGATCCTAGAATCGGGCACGAAGACGATTATGATAACTACCCTTATCTTGACTATGCAGGATCGGAAGTGGCAAAGACTTCGGATGAATTGTTTTCCTTAACTTTTCTAGACGGCATGACGATAGAGGATAGATTTGAAGAAATCAAATTCTTTCTCGTATAGCGAATCTGAAATAATTGACCCCTGTCGACTCATGCGTGTTTACGAAGGGAGCTTGGGGTTTGCCTTTCCCAGCTTCAAAGCAGGAGCCCCGCAAATGCCCTTTATCAAGAACGATCACATTCAAGGCGAGAACTTCGTTTATGTGGGGTTTCAAAACTCAAGAAAATCTCTGAACGGAAAGTCACACGAATTCGTTGGCTTCTTCACTTCGGATGAAAGAAATGAGCGGGTTGCAAACAATCCGTGGAAGTATTTCGAATGGTTCAAGCAATATGCGGGTGTACTGTCACTTGATCTAAGTAATTATCTTGACATGACTTACGAAGAGCGCTGGCTTAACACCTATAAAAGTCGAGCAATTGGTGCGCTCATGCAATCAGCCAGCATTACGGTAGTGCCGACAATTTCCTGGAGTGATGAACCAAGTCACGACTATTCGTTCAAGGGAGTAGAGCGAGGTTCAGTAGTAGCCGTATCAACGCTAGGAACAAGACTAAGAGGCTGTCAAAAACTCTTTATGGCTGGTTACAGCTCTTTAATAGACGAAATTGCACCACCGCTTGTGATTTGCTATGACAATCCTTATTCATGTATGTTCGATTATGTTCCCCTCATAACAATAGAACATGAGGGACGTGCAGCGTCAGAGTTTTCGGCCAGTAGGTATCGGCAGGGTCAAATGAGCTTGTTTTAACGAGGTAGACAATGACATGGAAGACTGCTCATATGGCTCGCTAAAATGCTCATCGAGATTTGCGTTCTCGTCGAGCTTGGCGCAAGAGAGAATTGCGCGCTCCGTTTCTGTAAACAAGCCCTTTGGAGTCTCCTCCAGCACTCTCTCCAAAACATAGCCTGCACTTAATCTGCTAATACAAAAGAGCTCAGATATCTCAGCTTCTGTTCTTGCGCCTGATACATAAACGAGAGGTGTCGGTGCTAAAAGGTACGAGGCAAAATAATCCGCTCGCGACTCGGTTGAACTGCACTTGGCATAATCTTCAAACCAATGATGATACATTTCGTGCGCAATCGTAAATCTAATTCTATACTCATAGGGGGCTTCACCATTGTAAAAGATTAGCTTTTCACCAGACCCAATTATGACAAAGCCCTCATAGGAATGTCCGAAAGCAACGTCCTGCAGATCTGGACACAAGTCACTATAGTTGACCAGACCGAAGCCAAGTAGGCGAGAGAGCCTTCTGAGCTCAAGTGGGTATACACGAATTCCGTAGTCTTCGATGATTTCTGCGACAGCTGATTCCAGCTCGCGCTTTTCTGTAGGTTTTAGCATTAGTATCGGAATTAGTCTCTCGACTGCATGAGTGCAAAAATGAGATTTTTCTTGTCTCGGTCTGACAGGTTCACCGCTAGTCGGGAGGCGACCTCAAAATCTGGAGTCTCAACCATCTCGCCCAGCAGCTCACTCGTGGTTACCTCAAGTACCTTTGCTATCGCTGTGAGAGGCACAATTCGCGGCTCTCTTTCATTGTTGACGTAGCGAGATACTGCAGCTTCCGTCAATCCAGTTGCTTGAGAAAGCTCTTTCTGCGTCATTCCCTTAGAGGTAAGAAAAAATTGAATTCTATCTCCAACCGTGTTGCTCATTAGACCCCCTCTTGGGCAGCGAAGTGGAAAGTAACATTTTACAATTGTCAGTTTGGCAAGACAACCTACTGCTTCACTCTTCGCTCAACTGTCATTGGGCCCCCATGCACCTGCGCCTGGCGGCACAGGATTAGTAACGGGCGCTGTGCGCCCGAAAGGTCAAAGACATTGCCCTTAGCCTCCCGAGTGCAGAATAGCTGGGACACTTACGGCTGGTGACGAGGGATCTTTGAGTGCAAAGCACCGAAATCCGCGCTCAACTAGTAGATGTAAGATCCTTCGCAAAGCGATTTCCCATCACGGGAACACTTTGCGCTCAGGAAGACGCGTTAAGGTCAAATGCGCAACCCCTTGTCATGCTGTGCTCAACGGGGCATCAAACCCTTGACCCTAAAGCCCAGAAACTCATATCCCACATGAGCGTATACTAGTAGACATCTGATCTTACATGGACCGCCTCCGACAGATTGTGAGGTATCGCCATGACAAAGCCAGTAGAGCCAACCACCACAACCACCACAACCACCATCGCAAACATCATCATCGACGAAGAGTTCAAGTTCCTTCTGCCGCGCCTTGACCCCCAGTCCCTACAAGCACTGGAAGAAAACATCCTGGAGCACGGCATCCGCGACGCTCTGGTCATCTGGAAAGGCCACGACATCTTGATAGACGGTCACAACCGCTACGGTATCGCACAAAAACACGGCCTGCCCTTTCGCACTACAGAACTCGAGTTTGCCAGCCGCGACGAGGTCATCAACTGGATCATAGAAACACAAATCGCAAGACGCAACCTCTCGCCGCTGCAGTTTACCTACTTTCTGGGTCTGCAATACAAGGCGGTCAAAAACATCCGTGGTGGACAACGCGCAAACTCCGGACGCAAAAAAACTGACGTCCAAAATGAAAACCCGCAGCTCACAGACCTAAAAGAATCAAGGTTTGAAAATCAAACCTTGATTAATTCGACACCAGGCAGGTCATCAGAGGTTTTAAGCGAGCACCACCGAGTATCTCGCTCAACGGTAATGGCTGCAGAAAAAGTCGCCGACGGCCTTACCGCCATCGGCAAGACCTCACCCGAAGCAAAACGTAAAATCATTGACGGCGAAGTCCGCATAAGCCGCAAAGCCATCATCGAGCTAGGCAACGCCCCAAACCCTGAAGTCTCAAACGTAGCGAAGGCCATCGACGCCGGAACCTACAGGGCGAAGCCTGAAGCAGACAGCAAGGACCAAAGCAAAGCCAGCGACGGCGCACATGAGCCAGCGCAAGCAAGCGGCAAAACCACGCAGGCCCTGAACTTCGAACGCGCCGCAAACACGTCAATCACAGAATTGCACGAACAGCTCAAAAAAGCCACGACCTTGCCCGCCATGAAGACCGTCACCCGCAAACACCTGACCCGCCTGACCACCCTCCTCGAATAAGCGGAGGAGCATGCACAAACCAGTATCGTTGACGTGCTCCCTAACCCCATGCACCTGCGCCTAACGGCACAGGACCAGTAACGGGCGCACAGCGCCCGAAGGGCAAAACCAACCCAGTTGGCAAGGTGTCGCAACACCGTCATTGCGGCCCCCGAGCCGCAATGACAGTGTTGGCAGGGAGCTGTTCAGCGCGTTGCGGTGAATAGCATAGGGACGATTGCAAGCGATATTTTGCTAGCAATTAGATTGGCTGCACGATCACAGCATTACTTGTGGCAAAGCTCGCCATATGGTAAGATTTAAACAAAAATAATGTTCAAATCTCAAGAAAGGTCAGCAATGAAGCTCCTAAAAGCCTGCTTCGATGGCGTGAAGCTGTTTAAAGATGAAAGATTCGAAATTGATTTTCAGGCAAAAGATAGAGTCATGAATCTTGATGATGTATTCCCTGTTGCGCCTCCCGTTCACACCCAGAAGGTTGTTGCACTGGCAGGGATCAATGCATCAGGCAAAACCACCGTTTTGAAATTGCTGTATATGGCCCTCAATATTTTGACCCAAAGACCTCATATTCTTGAGGGTATTACTCAGTTCGACATTTTTTCTAATAAGACAACGGTCACTCTCTATTTTTACCTAGATGGGGACTTCTTCAAGCTTGAATCTCAACTCCAAATAGGGAACTCAAGTGGCGACTCGGCTTTGCTCTCTGCCGGCTCAGTGAAATACCACTACGTAGAGGAAAGACTTTGGTCGAAAAAGGCTCGCCCGGCAACCAAGAAGGACGCACTTCTCTTTAGGGACACTGACTTAAGGGCGGTGCGCTCACAGCTCCCCGATGAGGTAAAGAGATTTGTTAGTGATACAACAAGTATTGCGATTGCCGTATTGTCCGACGAAATACCTGAAGTCGAGCAACTTATCAGCAGTCTATCATCCCCCAACAAGGTGCTCTTTGCGGGTGATACTCCTCCAGCCATAATTCAAATGTTTGACCCGAGTGTCGAGTACCTCATAAATGATCATCTTGCGAATTCAGACACCTTTTCGCTCAAATTTAAAAATAGCGATTCGCAGGTTGATGTCTATGGCGAGCAGCTTTCAAGCATGCTATCTGCTGGCACCATAAAGGGAAATAACGTCATGGTTCGTGCCATAGCAGTTTTGCAAACGGGCGGGTACCTCATTATTGATGAAATCGAAAACCACTTCAATAAAAAACTGGTTAACATCATCATCGAAATGTTCATGTCTGAAGAATACAATCCGCACGGGGCTACTTTAATATTCTCGACTCACTATGTAGAGATACTCGACGTCATTTCAAGAAAGGACAATGTGTACTTCCTGATTAGGGACGACAATTATGAAGTCGAGGTCGTTAACTACTCTGATCGAGTAAGCAGAGTTGAAAACAAAAAGAGTGAAGTTTTTGCATCAAATTTCATCAAAGGAACTGCACCCAAATTCACAGAAGTAAGAAGCTTCCAAAACCTGCTCAAGAAAGCACTCAATGCTTAGCCAGGCAGATAGGGAATACCTAGAAAGCTCACACGCAGTTTTTTGCTGTGAAGGCGCAGCTGAGCAGGCCCTCATCGAATTATTGCTCGACCGCAAAAGACTCATTATTTCTGACCTTGGCAATGTGCAGATAAGTCGGCATAGAGGAGCCTCAAAGGTCGAAGAAAAGAACCTCGGCTTCGACTTTGACAGAGCTGTATCAATACTCAGGATAGCCGATTCGCCGCGCGAGCAGTTCAAGCTCAGCAAGCTGTACCGCGATACCGTCAGGGTGTTCTCTTTCTATACGAAGCCAGAATTCGAGATGTTAACCATTGTGGCCGCAGGCAAGTATGATGAATACACGAGGAAATACAGGTCAAGCACGCGGCCCAGTGAATACTGCAAATCAGTGCTGGGCATGTCAAAGGTCAAAAGCAAAGAATTCATCAATGATTATTTTGCAGAAACTGGCTTTCTCGAGAAGGCTTTGGTTGACTATCGGTCACTATCATCGCAGAAAGAGCCATGTATCGCTGATCTACTGAGAAGCAGCTACCAGCATTAGAAAAAGGAGTGCGTCCACACCAGCAACCCTCTGTCATGCAGCGCTCCGACGCGGCATTTCGCCTCAGTTGTCATGCCGTACTTGATGCGGCATCTCGGGTTTGACCTTTGACCTCGCCCTGCAACCCCACGCACCTGCGCCTTACGGCACAGGATCAGTAACGGTCACTTCGTGACCGAAGGGCAAAAACTCACAAACAAATTAATTGACAATTCTGTCAATTGCCACAATTTAAGTTGCAATAAAATCCAACTACCCCTATGCTAAGACTTGGTAGTGTTTCGCCTGACGGGTGCGCCGATTCTCCTAGGAGAGGAGGTGAACCCATGAGCATACTTGAATTTATTGCAACAGTAGCGGCCATAGTGTCAGCGCTGGCAGCGGTGGTTCAGGTCAGTCTCAGCGTCGGGCAAATGCGCCGGCGCAAGAAAAGAAGAGCTAGCCGCAAGGGCTAACTCTTCGCCTTGTCCGAAGCGCACCCGTCGTCCGAAGGCGGGCACTACCTCTTTTTTGTGACTCTAGTATAGCAGCTTTACTGTCTCAATTGTGCCCGATCCGCCACGTGGACGAGTACGCCCACACCAGTTTCGCTGCCGTGCCCCACAAACCCCATGCACCTGCTCCTTGCGGCACAGGACCAGTATCCGTTGCTTCGCAACGGGCAGACCGCTCCGATACCGTCACTGCGGCCAACCTCTCCCGCCGCATCCACACAAACACAACCATAAGCTAAAATGAAGCATCAGCGTATTCACTTCACGTGCGGGGGAGGGAAAACAAATGGCCAATCCAATCAGACCCACCAAGCTTGATGCCAAAGACCTCGACAAACTAACCAAAAGCCAACGAACAGACCTCAAGTTGTACGAGGTAGCCTACTGGCTCGCAATCGCACTGAATGTAATAAATCTATTATTAGTGCTGTGGGCTCTAGATGATATGCGGCAAGGCTCCTGCACGGCAGCATTAATGAACATCTACTTCAGCGTGCCGCTTGCCATCGTAATAGTAGCTATATGGCTCAGTGCCTTCAGCTCAACCACAAATATCAGCAACAAACCTCGCCGAGCCGGCATGGGGATACTGCTCACAATCGGCTCATACCCCTTCTGGATTTTCGTCGGCTTATCAGGTGCAATTGTTATCGGTCTCATCATGATGCTGGTGGAGTTATTCTGACCATTCACTTCATTTGGATAATGCTCTTAACGTCGGAGGAGTACGTCCATAATTGTATCGTTTACGAGCTCCACAACCCCATGCACCTGCGCCTAAGGGCACAGGACCAGTAACGGGCGCACTGCGCCCGAAAGGTCAAAGACATTGCCCTTAGCCTCCCGAGTGCAGAATAGCTGGGACACCTATGGCTGGTAACGGGGGATCTTTAAGTGCAAAGTACCGAAATCCACGTTCAACGAATAGATGCAAGATCCTTCGCAAAACGAATTCCCATCACGGGAACACCTTGCGCTCAGGAAGACGCGTAAAGATCAAGGGCGCTGCAAAGCAGCTGGCAAGGTGTGACACCACCGTTCACTATTCGACATCATCAGAGCTTGCTCAAGTTCACTTTCCTGATAACTACTACGATCTTTAATATCTAGAAAATCTAAAACCAGGGTGTCTTTAATCACATAGTCTTGTGGCAATCTAGGCTCAACCACATCAATCTCAGTACGAATACCATCACGCAAGTCCTTTCGGGTAGCCAGTAGCCGCTCATAGTAATGGGTGTTAATCTGGCGATCTAACTGACGGGTCGACCAGTTTTGATCAGCGCATTCTTGCAGGTAGAATTCTCTCTGTTTTTCGTCATCCACCCGCATTAAGCTGCGATAATGCGTCCAATTCAATTCGAGCCGCACCGCGGCACGATTTGGAAACTGCGAATAAAACTGGCGCATTCTGCGCAGATTACTTTCAGTAAATCCCTTACCGAACTCCGCCGTCAACCGTGGCGCAAGCTCAGCTATCAACCCCGCCCCATACTCGGCACGCGCTTCACCACCCTGCGCCTCAACTATCTGCTTACCTACCAGCCAGTAGGCCTCCACCATCGCCGAGTTTGCAGCAACATACACTCGTTTACGCGCACTCGTGATAATCTCACGAATATCGTCATAGGTTTCACTCGCCAGGACGTCAACATTTCTCTCAAGCATCATCACGCCACCTCACTAATCGCGGAATATCAAGCGCGATGGTAGCACCCGAACTTTAAAGCAGTCTTAAAGCAAGATGAAAGAAAGATGAAAAATTCCTGAAAGAAAGATTAAAGAAAGCTTAAAGTTTCGTTAAACCCGCAGGCAACAGCGGGGGAGTACGTCCACACCAGTATCGTTTACGGGCCCCGATTTTGTCATGCCGGACTTGATTCGGCATCTCGCGTTTGCCCTTGCCCTTGTCACCCCGCACTTGATGCGGGGTCCCGCTTTTGACCTTGCCCTCGCCCTTAACCCCATGCACCTGCACCTAACGGCACAGGACCAGCGTCCGTTGCTCCGCAACGGAAACCCCTTGCACCTGTGCTGCGCACAGGACCAGTAACGGGCGCACTGCGCCCGAAGGTCAAAGCCAACAGCGCTGTAGCACCCCCGTCATCTTGAGCGTAGTCGAAAGATCCCAGTGTGACAGCAGCTGACAGACTTTCTGTGCTTGCGCACCATAATACGCCGGTAGCTCCAGCACTTGGATCCTTCGACTCACTGCACCCGCTCAGGAAATAAGGGCGAAGGCAGCGCAGTACTGAAAGCACCGGGTACCACTGCTGCCTAGTCATCGTAAATGACATTGCTCTTAATGTTGTATGCATCCAAGAATTGCTTCAGCTCTAGAATGTTAAGAATCTTCTGACAGTTCTCGACTTTCGAGATGTAGCTCTGTTCCTTACCGATTAGCTTCGCCGCATCTATTTGTCTGAGCCCACTTTTCTTACGCACCTCTATCAAGCGCCTTATCATGTTGCGGTAATCTGCTTCGTAAATAGGATTCATGCACATACTATAAGTTGAATAGTTCAATATCCAAATATCCCAAGATTAGAATAATCGAATATAATGAAGAGTGATGCAACCCAGCACAACCTTTGGGGGGAGGGTATTGTGGGTGCAAAGACCGCCGATGAGCATCAAGAAAAAGAAGTCATCATAAAGTGCAAGCGTCGCGTACAGAAGCACGGTGAGGTCTTCACGCCTGCATGGATGGTCGACAAAATGCTCAGCGAGCCTGGCATCGACGAAGCCTGTAACAACCTGACCGCGACCTTCCTCGAACCTGCCGCCGGCGAAGGCGCCTTCCTCTGTGAGGTACTGCGCCGCAAGCTCTCAATGGTGTCCAAAAAGCACAACGGCACCCTGTCGCAGTACGAAAATTACTCACTCCTCGCACTCAGCACCCTCTACGGTGTCGAATTGCTCGAAGACAATGCACAAATACTGGCCATTAACCTATTCGAGGTCTACAAAGACTACTACGAAAAAACGCTTGCCATTTACAACAAAAAACCAAAAGACAGCGTCCTGCGAAGCGCCAAAACAATCATTGCAAAAAACGTCCTCCATGGTGACTTCCTCACACAAAAAAACGCAGCAGGCGAAACACTCATCCTCACAGAATGGAAACCCCTCTCAAAGCTCGACTCACGGGTAAAAACAGTCAAGGTGCAGCGCACAGAATACTCTTTCTCAGACATCATAGACGGGCGAATCAATCCACCCGGTTCTACCTGGACTCCTCCTCTCTGTACCCAACAGCTCACTCTCTTCACAGAACAAGCCCTATCGCTCGACAACACAGACCTCGACTCGACAGACCAGCTCGGCTCGAGCACACGAAAAATGCGCTATTCCCCCTCCCGCATCACGACCGTCTACAAAGAGGAAATGGAGCACTATGAGTGAAAAGACCGCCATCAGACCCTTTGAAAGAATCGACCGCGAAATATACGCCTATACCCTGCCGGGGGTAGCTTCACACGAAGACAGTATTAAAGTAGGCGAAACCACAGGCGACGTCTGGACGCGCATCCGTCAGCAAACAGGAACGGTGGGCCTGAATCCGAACCTCGAATTCCAGCGCCACGCAATGCATAACGACAGCGTTTCCTTCACCGATAAACAGCTCCACAACTTCTTCCTGCTTAACAATATTTCGAAAGCTCATCCCAATGAAATAGCTGACGAGTGGTTCAAATATAACGAAAGCCCCAAAGAGATTGAAGACCTCACCGACCGCTTCATCAACTATGATTACCGGGAAGTGCAAGTCAGCAATGACAAACTGCAATATGTCCTGCGCAAAGAGCAAAATGATGCTGTCACAGCCGCGGCGGAGTACGCCCAATCCAGCAACGAATCAAAGCAGTTTTTGTGGAACGCGAAACCACGCTTTGGCAAGACGCTTTCAACCTACGACCTCATCTTACGCATGAAGGCTAAGCATACCCTCATCGTCACCAATCGCCCCGCCATTGCAAACTCTTGGTACGACGATTTTCAAAAGTTCATTGCCTGGCAAGATGACAGCGGGAAATTTAAGTTTGTCTCCAATACCGACGCGCTCAAGAACAAGGCCATGACCCGGGATGAGTACACCGACTTTTTTATGGCGACAAAAAATGAGCCTGGCGAAGACAGATTTGTGGCATTTATTTCCCTTCAGGACCTCAAGGGAGCAGAATTTGCTGGGGGCAGATTTAACAAGCTTGAGTGGGTCAAGAAACTAGACTGGGATCTGCTCGTCATCGATGAAGCTCATGAGGGCGTCGATACCTACCTCACAGAAGAGGCCTTCGAGGGCATTTCGCGAAACTTTACCCTGCACCTTTCAGGCACACCCTTCAAGGCTCTGGCTGACGACAAGTTCCTCCCAGACCAAATCTACAACTGGTCTTATGTCGATGAACAAGAAGCAAAAACGCACTGGGACTATGCCAAGGGCGAAAACCCCTACGAAGACCTGCCAGAGCTAAGCCTCTTTACCTACCAAATGAGCAAGCTCATCGAAGAGCGCATCTCGCAGGGTGTCAAAATAGAATCTGAAGCAAACCTCGACTATGCCTTCGACCTCAATGAATTCTTCAAGACAAAAGAAAATGGTAGCTTCGAACACGAAGCAGATGTCATCAAATTCCTCGATAAGCTCTGTACGGGAAATCTGCCCTTTTCATCAGAGCAGTATCGCAGCGAGCTGGCGCATACTTTTTGGTTGCTCCCTTACGTGGCAAATGCCAAAGCACTACAGAAGGTCTTAAATGAGCATCACTACTTCAAAGATTACAAGGTTGTGCTGGCTGCAGGCGACGGCATGTCACTTGATGCCGCAGTGACTGACTACAACCGAAGCATGCGCAGCTACGATAAAGTTAAGGCTGCCATCCGCGACCACGAGCGTACTATTACGCTCTCTGTCGGGCAGTTAACCACAGGGGTAACCATTCCGCAGTGGACAGCTGTCTTCATGCTGAACAACATTCAAAGCCCCTCACAGTATTTCCAGGCAGCCTTTAGAGCTCAGAATCCTTATGAGTACGTCCATGACGGAAAGACGATGCGCAAGGAACGCTCCTACATATTTGACTTTGCGCCAGAACGCACGCTACAGCTCTTCAGTGATTTTGCCACAGGACTTGCAGGTAGCCCTAGCAGCTTTACGGCAGCACAGCGTGATGAGCAGATAAAAAACCTGCTGAATTTCTTCCCCGTTATTAGCGAAGATGATGCGGGGGCTATGTATCCGCTTGAGTTGTCCGACATCTTGACCATCCCGAATCGCATTAAGTCGACAGAGGTGATAAGCCGTGGCTTTATGAGCAATCTGCTGTTTGCAAACATTGCCAACATCTTTAATGCCCCACAAGAAGTTATTGACCTTCTAGAAAAAATTCCGCCAGAGAAGCATGGTAGGCATCAGCCACTCAGCACCATCACCCGTAGAAAGCCCATGGTTGATGACAAGGGGAACGTTGATGTTCCAGATGCCATTGTGATTAATACGACAAAGGATCTTTTTGGCGAGAAGATTTACAAGCTCGCTACGGCCCCAGAAGAACTGTTGGGTGCCAAAACAAGCCGAATCGCAGCAGACATTGTTGAAGGGCTGGATGCAGGCTTCCAAAAGCTTAAGCCAGAGTTCAAGCTTACCAATACACAAGTAGCTGACATCAAGAAAAAGGCAAAAAAGAAAATCGGCTACGAAATGGCAGAGGCTCTCGATCACTACCAAAACGACCTTGTAGAGCTGAAGCAAAAAGAAGAAGTTGAACTTTCAAAGACGAGCTGTCCTGATAAAAGGGTCACAATTCAGGATAAGGCAGCCGAAGCCCTTGAGACTCTCAATTCTACCTACAGCTCAGATATCGAATCACGCGTGGAAAAGGTGGTGCAGCAAGAAGTAGAAAGTGCCCACGTAAAAGTAGAGACGAAGAAAAAGAACGACGAAGAAGGCGAGGTGCGCGACCATTTACGCGGCTTCACCAGAACGATTCCGGCCTTTCTGATGGCTTATGGCACCAAAGACACAACCCTTTCCACCTATGATGAAAATATAGACCCTACAACCTTTGAGGAGCTCACTGGTATTACGATTGAACAGTTCCGAAGGCTGCGCGATGGCTTTGAGTACCAGGATGAGCAAGGGCAGCCACAGCAGTTCCCAGAGCTCTTTAATAGAGCAGTCTTTGATGCATCAATCAAGGCCTTCTTTGAAAAGAAGCATGAGTTGGCTGACTACTTTGATGACGATCTGACCGAAGACATCTTTGACTACATTCCGCCTCAGCAAACGAACCAGATTTTCACCCCTAAATGGGTCGTGAAAAAGATGGTCGATTTGCTAGAGGAAGAAAACCCCGACATCTTCGTGAATCCAGACCTGAAGTTCATAGACCTCTACACAAAATCAGGATTGTACCCCGCAGAAATTGTAAAGCGTCTCAATAGAGGGCTGGCAGACCAGATGCCAGATGAAACGGCGCGTCTTAAGCATATTTTCGAAAACCAAGTCTATTCGCTGGCACCCAGCAACATCATCTATCATATTGCAAAAAACTTCCTCTATGGTGAGCGCCAGGGCGTAGGAGCCGAAAACCTAATTGAGTACGACCTGACACCTGATGCCAAAGATGGCACCGCAGTAGAAAAGCTCAAAGAACTGTTTGGAGAAAACATGAAATTCGACGTCGTAATCGGCAACCCCCCGTATCAGGAGGTAACAACTTCAAGAGTTATGAGAGCAGGACAACAAAAAAGGGTTAGGAATATTTTTCAGGAGTTTCAGATTGTGGCAGACAATATTGAGCCGCAGTATTCCACTCTAATTTATCCAGGGGGTAGATGGATACACCGTTCGGGGAAAGGAATGAAAAGCTTTGGTCTGAGCCAAATTAACAGCCCCCACCTAGATACGCTGTATTTCTATCCAGATGCAGACGAAATATTTCCCAATGTTGGAATCGCAGATGGAATTTCTATAGTTGTGAAAAATTACAGCAAGCAAGAAGAATCGTTTTCACTAGTATGGGCCTCTGGTGGCAGTGAGAGACGGATTAAGGTCGATAGTCCAGGCGAAGATCTTGTAATTCTCAATCCGGCGGATGCAGCTGTTGGAGCGAAGTTGGACAACTTCATCGTCAATTGCGACTTAAAAAGGCTTTCAGAAAGTGATGTTATTAATCAAAAGCTATTTCAAGTCGAGAGCGACTATGCTGAAGTTAACCCAGAAAAGGTAGTTCCGTTTGACGGGAAAACGTTCGATTCTGCCGAAAAAATCAAGCTGCTTGTAAACGATAGAGCTGGAAAAATGGGTCGCTCCACTTGGTTTCTTGCTGATCGTGACTCAATTCAGGTTAATAAAGAATTGATTAACGAGTGGCAGGTTGTTGTATCAAGTGCGAATGCAGGCGGACAAAAACGAGATAACCAAATTGGGATTATCGATAATCAATCCGCCTTTGGTAGATCGCGACTGGCTCTAAAGTCCTTCAAAACTGAGAGAGAGGCGAAGAATTTTCTCAAGTATGCGCAGAGCGACATAATTCGATATGCTTTTTTATTGACAGATGAAGCGCTCGCATCGCTTGCGGAAAAAGTACCCGACCTTCTAGATTACACTGATGACAATTCCCTCATTGACTTTGATGCGGACATTGATAATCAAATGTATATACTTCTGAACATAACAGCTGATGAAAGGTTGACGATTGAAGAAAGACTCGAGAATTTTCGACGCCCTTAATAATGGTCTTTGCGCGACAATATGACTTATGCATTTGGCAGGGTATTGAAGAACAAGCGGCTGCACGTGAGTGCGGTCGACAAAGAAGGGAAGTTGTATCAGGAGGGGGAGGTGAAGTCTATGATTAAGGGCTTGCCAAGCATTATTATCACTATCGTAACGCTACCGTTTGTTATTCTGTGGGTACTCTTTAAGGCGCTGCTGCGACTGCTGCCATAAAGAAAAAAAAGGAGGTGGGCCAGCGCTCACCTCCTTGCGTGCGTCTTGGGCCGAAGTCACGGGCGAGATGCAGCAATTGGATGTCTACCCAGTGGCACAGCGAGCTGACGTGCCGACCTCTGATTCTATGTTTGGTGCTGTTTGACTCGTATAGACAGCATGCATGATGGCGGTGAAAGCCTTGCAAATGGTGCATTTGTTGCTCTGCATTGCCAAAAATTTCACTTTCGGTACAGCTGAATATTTTTACATCGTTCTATGAGAAAATATGCATTGGTGTTCTGGGGAAGATAACTGACGACGTAATTGTTGTGGGGGACAGTTATGCAAAAAGAAATACAGCCAAGCACGAATTTAGCGTTTAGCATGAGGGATATGGGCTATGATTTCGAAACCGCACTGGCAGATATTGTAGACAACTCACTAGCAGCTAATGCCAACTTAATAAAAATTATCTCTCCTCCGAGGTATCCGCCACAACTCTGCATTCTAGATAACGGAGAAGGTATGTCTCAGGACGAAATTACTGAGGCGTTCAAGCTTGCGGTAAAAGCACCTGAAGTGGCAAGAAAAAAAATGGATTTAGGCAGATTCGGCCTAGGAATGAAAACTGCTTCTTGGTCGCAATGCCGAAGGTTGACGCTAGCCTCCTCTCGAAATGGTGTTAAGTCTGCGGCCACATTGGACCTCGATTCAATTAAAGAAAAAGGCAAATGGATTCTTGATGTGCTAGATGACAACGAGATGGAGTCACTGCTCGGATTCGAAGAGTTGGGTCATAATGGGACGTTAATTGTCTGGGACAAAATGGACAGAGTTGAGCAAGGGTCCGAGGCGGAGACTAAATCTCATTTAGCAGGGCTTCTTTCAGATGCAGCCAATCATCTCGAATTGGTGTTTCATCGTTTTCTCGAACTGGAACAGGGTTATCTTAAGGCAAAAATACTGATTAATGAGAATGAGCTTAAGCCGTCCAATCCTTTTTTTGCAAAGCATCCTGCCACACAACAAACTTCTATCGAGACAATCCCGATTAGTGGGAAAGGCAATGTGACGATTCAGGCGTTTACTTTACCCCACCACAATAAAGTCACGCGTGCAGAGTGGGATCAAATGGCTAGAAAAGAGGGGCATTTAAAGAATCAAGGCTTCTATCTTTATCGCGAAAGAAGGCTAATTCTGTGGGGAACATGGTTTAGGCTAGTAAGGCAGCAAGATCTATTCAAACTTGCACGGGTAAAAATAGATATCCCTAATACAATGGACGAAGACTGGCAAATAAACATTATGAAATCGTCAGCACGTCCACCAAAAGCGATTGCAGAAAGATTGCGTGGGCTTGTAGACACCTTAGGAGCACCTTCGAAGAGGGTGTATAAAAACCGCGGAGTTGCAATCGACAATCAAGAATTCACGTTGTGGCAAAAAATTAAGGCACAGGACACTATTTCCTATCGAATTAATGCCGCCCATCCAGTAATTAAATCACTTGAATCTGAACTGAACAGCAGTCAAAAGAAGCAGTTCTCTAACGTACTTGAAGTTATTGCTGCTGGGTTACCAGTTGATTCACTTTATTCTGATATAGGCTCAAGTCCAGAAAGAATCGAGCTTGCCAAAATGAATGAATGTGACGTTCGCTTAGCAGTGGAAAAGATCCTTCCCACCCTAAAAGATGTATACGAAGATATAGATGCAATTCTAGAAATCATGAAGTTGACAGAACCATACCGCTCAAACTTTGGATTGGTAGAGAATTTAGTGAGAGGATGCGTAGATGTCGAGAAATGATCTTAATCAATCTGCTGTTGATAATTTTATTGAAATGGTTACAATATCTCCGCTAGTAAGGGATAGGCTTCCAAGTAAAGAGGAGCTCGCGCTGGCAATTGATCAAGCATTAGAAGCGGCACCGATGTTTGATATAGCATTGACTGAAGGTGAAGAAGAGTTGGCAAGGCGAAAGCTCTTGGTCATGATAAATGTTGAGAAAAGTGTTGGATATGCACTTGATGATAAGGCTCAAGATTCATGGCTTCCCCAATCAAAGCAAGCAATTGATTTCTATTATTGGGAGCGCTATAAGAAGTACACGCTTAGAAGCGGCTTACCTATTAGAGTCATTCAAATGCTTGATGCAGAGACTGACAGGATTTTGAATCTTTGCGGTGACCCCAACAGAAAAGATTCATGGGAGCGAGTCGGTTTAGTTATGGGGGATGTTCAGTCAGGGAAAACTGGAAACTACACAGGTTTAATCTGCAAGGCTGCTGATGCAGGGTATAGGGTAATTATTGTTATTGCTGGAATCCAAGATAATCTCCGTAGCCAAACCCAAATGAGAATCGATGCAGGCTTCACTGGCTTTGACAGTGCCCGCCATGACGGAGGCATTGCTGTTAAGGGGAGTGTCGCTATTGGTGTAGGGCGGATTCACACCAGCGTGACTCGCCGACCATCTTCCTGGACTAATACAAAGCAGGACTTCAACAAAATTAAAAAATCGATTGGAGTAGATCTCGAAAATCATCCCGAGCCTTACGTGTTTGTAATAAAGAAGAATGTTGCAGTATTGAAAAACCTCATAGACTGGTTGAAGATGAACAATGTTCACGGAGCAAATGAGAGAATTGAGTCTCCATTGCTCCTAATTGATGACGAAGCTGATAATGCTTCAATAAACATTGGGTATTCTAAAGAAGAGGTGTCTGCGATTAACCGCTCAATTCGCACTTTGCTGGCACAATTTGAGCACTCGTCTTATGTGGGTTATACAGCAACACCATTCGCGAATATTTTCATTGACCCTGATACTGATGATGAGATGCTAAATGGAGATTTATTTCCAAGAAGCTTCATCTACAGTCTCGATACACCTTCTGATTATTTTGGTGCAGAAAAAATATTCTTGCAGAATCCAGATAAATACGTGGTCCGTAATGATGGCGACACACTAATAATTCCTCCAAAGCATACAAAGAATTTTCAACCAACGCATCTTCCGTGTTCGCTCACGGAAGCAATCAGGGCGTTCATAATTGCCACCACAATGCGAAGCATCCGTGGGCAGGCGCAAAGTCATTCGTCAATGATGATTAACGCGTCAAGGCTTGTTGATGTCCAGAAAAGAATCGGTACGCTAGTGATGATGTATGTGTCAGAGCTGGCAGACAGCTGTAAAGTGTACTCTTCATTGCCTTGGGATATGGCATGTAGTGACGACAACCTCCGCTCACTGCACGAGACTTATAATAATTTGTACAAGAATTGCGGGGAGAAATGGGAAGACATTCTTATGTCACTTTGGTCTACGGTATCCAGCCTGGAAATTGCAGTACTAAATAGCAAGTCAAGTGACAAGCTAGATTATCAGAACTTTAATGGGGTTGGGAAAAAAGTAATTGCCATTGGAGGAACGTCATTGTCAAGAGGGTTGACTCTTGAAGGGCTTGTTGTCAGTTATTATTTAAGAACTTCCGTTATGTACGATACCCTGATGCAAATGGGACGCTGGTTTGGGTATCGTGATGGATACGAGGATTTGTGCCGAATTTATATGACCGCAGAAGCTTTGAGTCACTTTACACATGTCGCAGAATCAATTTTGGAACTGAGAGACGAAGTCATGTTCATGCAAAGTCAAGATGCCACCCCTGAAGAATTTGGTCTAAAAATCCGACACGATCCAAATACTTTGGTGATCACTGCAGCGAACAAAATGGGGAAATCGGACGACTTAGTTGTAAAGGTTGGGCTCGCGAACAGCTTCGTTGAGTCGACACGCTTGCGCAGAGATACGAAGTCTATTGACGATAATATCGCTGCCGCAAAAAAATTGGCTAGCAATTTGACGAAACTTGTAGATTTTGAAGATTTGGGAAACGGATACCTGTTTCGCAATGTTCCATACGATCACGTTGTACCCTTTTTTCAATCGTTCAAGAATTCTCCCACTGACATGAAGTCAGACCCCAGACTAATTATTGACTACATTAGGAGTGGCAAGAATGACGAATTGGCAATGTGGGATATTTATTTCCCAAGTATTGAACGAGGTGATGTGACATCAAGGTTGGTGGAAGATTTAACGGGTTCATTATCAATTGTCTGCCAAAGAAGAACGATGGCCGATGTTTCCGACGAAAACACAATTGAGTCAGTAAAGCGCAGAATTGGTTCACGTGGAGTCGAATCTGTTGGACTGACAAAAAGACAAGAGGTTGAGGCTGAGAAATTTTTTGATGAGCATTTTCGAAAAGAAGAAAAACAATCCTATCCAGACTGGTGCTATCGACTGATGAGGACTAGACCTCTGCTAGTGGTTCACTTGCTTGAATTTAATGGTGGAAATCCTTGCAACAAAGAGAATAAGCCTGTCGTCGCATGGAGTGCAAGCTTCCCAGACGCTAAACGTAAGGTGAAAACAGTAATGTATAAAGCAAATACTATTTATCAAAGAGAGCTCCAAAAGCACTTTGGGGACAGTATCTTAGATGACAGCATCATCGAAAGGGAAAGATGTGACTATTAGAAGTTTTCCTTGGGATGATTTAATAAGGCCAGATAGCGTTGAATCTTATAGTTCTAGATTGATAAACGTCGACTCAAGGTGGGATATATTCTGGATAGTCGATCTGTTCGGAAATGTGGGAATACTAATTGAGTGTGATTATGAACACGGTAAGAAGTATAAGCCTCCGAGTCTCAAGGAGCTTGAAACTAGGATAGCTCACAATTCTGAAGTCGGGACAACGATTACCTTTTTGCTCAAGGAGGCAAATTATACTGAAGTGTTCTTTGAATTTTGCATTGGACTCATTCAATCTTTGGAAGAGGTGAGTAATTCTGGTGAAGTCGAAAGGAGGGCAGTTTCGTATCTATGGAATTGGTACAGATTTCTAAGAGGGGAAAGTGACGGTGCCCTCTCAAACGAGTTGCAAAGAGGTCTTATTGCAGAGCTGGTCTTTTTGAAAGATGTGCTGTCGGTGAGCCTTGGGTGGAGCCATGCAATAAATTTTTGGACGGGGCCTTTTGGCAATCCAAAAGATTTCGCGTGGGGAAAACATGCTGTCGAGGTAAAATCACACTTGAATGATGCAAGACCGGTGATAAAAATTTCTTCAGAGTACCAGCTCGATAATCGTGACATAGAGTTACTTTGGCTCTTTGTTTTGGGCTTTCAGCGAGGAAAGCCGGGAAGTGAAGGAGCGATGACTCTGACGGAATTGGTTTTGGACATTTCTGATTCTCTCGAAGATAGTCATCCTGAATTGATTGA
>Ga0123353_10001666_pt1 | contig 27329 bp, 19 predicted proteins | sample TergutLab28metaG_3_FD_92763 | JGI IMG/M metagenome (GOLD analysis project Ga0123353, IMG submission 92763) | Labiotermes labralis P3 segment gut microbial communities from Petit-Saut dam, French Guiana - Lab288 P3 | ecosystem: Host-associated > Arthropoda: Insects > Digestive system > Gut ...
CGCGACGACTACGAAGTGAGCTGCCCCGAACTGGACCTGATCGTCGAGACAGCCCGGGGCTGTCGCGGCGTGTATGGCGCCCGCATGACCGGCGGCGGTTTCGGCGGCTGCGCGATCATCCTCGCCGAGGTCGGCTCCGCCCAGGCCACCACGACAACCGTGCAACAGGCGTTCGCCAAAACGTTCGGCCACGAGTGCCCGATTTTCGCGACCACAGCCGTCCAGGGCGCGGGACGATTGTGGTGACATTCAAAAATTCGAAATCCGAAACTCGAAATCCCCTCGTGTCCCGTTTTGCACGATCTTTCGCCGAATCGCGTGTATAGGCCCAGCCGCTTTGCGTCGTTGTGAACGTTGTGACAAGCGAAGCGTTCGCTTGTCACAACGGTCACAACGACGCAAAGCGGCTGGGCCTATAAAAACGTCTTGGGGTCCCGTAAAGGGGAACACGAGGCGAATTTCGTGCTTCGGATTTCGGATTTTCGTCCATTTTGTTACAATCCCGTCCATGCCAACAACACACAAACGTCATGACGGTCGCCGAGTGGATGAACTTCGTCCGGTGCGGATTACGCCGGGGTTTGTTCGAAAAGCCGACGGGTCGTGTTTGATCGAGATGGGCTCCACGCGCGTGATCTGCACAGCCAGCCTGACCCCCGGCGTGCCGGAATGGCGGGCGGGCAAGGGGCTTGGATGGATGACCGCGGAGTACGGCATGTTGCCGGCGTCCACGGGCGGTCGCAAGGCCCGGCCCGGCGTGAAGCCCGACGGGCGCGGCGTGGAGATTCAGCGGATCATCGGACGCGTGCTGCGGACGGTGGTCGACCTGTCCGCCCTGGGCGAGAACACGCTGTACCTCGACTGCGACGTGCTGGAAGCCGACGGCGGGACGCGCACCGCGGCCATCACGGGCGCGTACGTCGCGCTGTCGCTGGCGGTGTCCAGGGCGGCCGCCAAGGGCGTGTGCAAACCCGGAGCGGTCCGCGGCGCGGTGTCGGCGGTGTCGGTGGGCATCGTCAACGGCCTGGCGGTGCTCGATCTGGACTACGCCGAAGACTCCACCGCCGACGTCGACATGAACGTGGCCATGCTCGACGACGGAACATTCGTCGAACTCCAGGGCTCCAGCGAAAAATCCGCCTTCGACGACAAACAACTCTCCGCGATGCTGACGCTGGCGAAAAAAGGAATTAAACGGTTGTTGGCGGAGCAGAAAAACGCGTTACGCGGTTGACGAATCATCGTTATGTTCACCACAGAGGGGGACTGTCGAACATGAAAGACGTTTCGCGATGGCTTGGCCTGTTTGCGTTGTAGAAGGTTATGAACTACAAATCCGAGGCACGAAGTTCCCTCGTGTCCTCCTTTACAAGACCCGCCGCGTTTGTGATTTTTTTCACCGCACCAGCGGTGTTCCCGGTCCGGCGGTGGATGTGACGGCGTCGACCACCGTCTGGTGGGTGCGGGGGTCCATCATGTCGGGGAGGAAGTTTTCGTCGGGGACGATGTTGGCCAGTGCGGCCGCGGCGGCCAGGCACATTTCGACGGTGATGTCGCGGGTTCCGCATTCGAGGGCTCCGCGGAAGATTCCCGGATAGGCCAGGGCGTTGTTCATCATTCTGCCGTCGGCGGCGACGGCGGCCCCGGCGGCGTACGCGTCGGCGACGGTGATTTCGCTGACCGGATTGGCCAGGGCGAACACGATCGGGTCGGTCGCCATCGAGCGGACCATGTCCTGCGTGACGATGTTCGGCTGCGAGACGCCGATGAAGACCTGCCGTCCCTTCATCGCGTCGGCGAGCGTGCCCTGGATGTTGTCGCGGTTGGTCCGCTCGGCCAGGGCGCGTTTTTCGTCGTTCATTCGCTGCGTTCTTCCGCGGTGGATCACGCCCACGCTGTCGGTGAGGACGACGTCGGAGACGCCGGCGGTGTAGAGCATGTCGGCGATGGCGGTTCCGGCGGCGCCGGCCCCGCTGATCGTCACGGTCAGTTCGGTCATTTTCTTGCCGGTTTTTCGCAGGGCGCTGAACAGTCCGGCCAGGCAGATGGTGGCCGTGCCGTGCTGGTCGTCGTGCATGACGGGGATGGACAGGCGGCGGTCGAGCTCGCGCGTGATGCGGAAGCACTCCGGCGCGGCGACGTCCTCGACCTGGATGGCCCCGAACCCGACGGCCAATTTTTCCATGACGCTGATGAATTCGTCGGGGTCCTTGGTGTTGATGAGGACCGGTTCGGCGGAGATGTTGACGAATTCCCAGAAAATGGCGGCCTTGCCTTCCATAACGGGCAGTCCGGCGAGCGGTCCGATGTCGCCCAGTCCGAGGATGGCCGTTCCGTTGGTGGCGATGGCGACCTTGTTGGCGACGTTGGTGTAGGTTCGGGCCAGGGCGGGGTCCTTTTGAATGGCCTTGCAGACTCTCGCGACGCCGGGGGTGTAGACGACGCGGAGGTCGGTGTTGCTGTCGATGGGCGAGCGGCTGACCATCTGGCAGGCCCCTCCGCGATGGCTTTCCAGGGCGCAGTCGGTGACGCTCAGCACCCGCACACCGGGCGAGGAAAGGGCGGCCTGACGCCCGGCCGCGAACTGCGCGTCGTCCGCGGCCAGCAGCTTGACGTCGATCACCTCGTCGTCGCCCTGGACGCCCACATGCTTGACCTCGACCAGCCGCACGCCGGTCTGGCTCATCGCCGCGATCAGCGCCCCCTTGGGCGCAAACCGAACCGGCGTCGCCAACCGCAACACAAACATCAACGGCCGACCCAACGTATCCTGAAGGGCAACGCCCTGTCGCTTCATGGGAAAGCTCCTTTCGAAAGCCGGCAGACAGTATAACGCAAAATTCGAATAAGTCATTCGTCGCTCTTCATTTTCGGCCGTGTTTCTCTACTTTGCATTGTTGGGCAATCGCAGCTAAATTTTGTTATCTTCATACGATTTACGTGACGAAACCGTTGTAAAACTGAAGTATGAAATCCGAAAACCAAAACAAATCCCAAAAATCAAAAAAAATTCTCGTGTCCGTCTTTCCATGACTACCGCTATAGATGGTGTTCATTGCTCTAGATCGGCCCCATCTATAGCGTGTCCCTCAAAGAAGTCTCGTAAAGATGGACACGAGGTAATTTTCTATAACGATGACGTGTCACTCCGGCCAGAGGTCGTTCGGATCGAGGTCTAGGGCTTTGGCGATCCGGCCCACGGTGGCTTTTTGCGGACGACACGTGCGGGACAGCAGCATAGCGACCGCCGGCTGACCGATGCCGATCTTCTTCGCCAACTGCGCCTGCGTCATACCGCGGCGCTTCATAGCCGCCTTGACCTTCCAGGCGAAAATCTTCTCATTTCGCCGCCCCTTCGTGTCGTCGATGGGTATTCCGTCGTTGTCGGCGAATGTTTCATCCAGGGGGATTCCAAATTCCCCGTTCGTTATCGTGGGAAACAACGCCTCGTCTAGTGTGTCAATCGCCGCTCGCCGTTCATCCTCATCGGAAGTGGGATCATTGTATATTTGCGCCATCGTATCCACAATGTCCCGTATCTCCGGAGAAGCGTTGTCATAGGCTTTTTGCCACTTCTGCATTACAGCGAACATTTCCGCAGGATGGCGTTCCGTTTCTTTTGGCGGCATGATCACGAATGATATCACATTTTTTTGTGATAAAGCAACAACATAATTCATCACAATTCTTGGCTCCGTCAAGGGGCCGCAGTAGGTAGCCCAGGGCCGCCCGTACTCGGGCGAGCCCTGTGGCAGGCGTTTTTTGCATCCTTTTACAATCGCCCCTGACGCCACTGGCCGAGGTCACACCGTCACGCGAAGACGGCTTCGAACGACGCGCACATTCCCCAGTGCGCGTCGTCCGAAATCGTACAGGCCCGCGTGCCTGACTTGCGGCCAGTGGCGTCAGGCACGATGGTTGGAAACAAACAGGACCACAACCCCCAACTTCACCTCCGCCGCCGCGACAACACCCCCGCCGCCCCGACACCCAACACCAACAAACTCACCGGCTCCGGAACCGGCTTGCCACCGATCGCCAACACAAAGCTGCCATACGTGCTGATCGACGCAAATGTCAGGCCTTCGTCACCCCCCACGCGTTGTGGTGTCGTAATCCATGTCGAAGTTCCAAACCTTAACTCGACTCCCAACTGGCCATAATCATTACGGCCCCATGCCCACAAAACACCCTCCGCATCCAACGCGTAATACGCGTAGTACGTCTCGTGGTATTGGTCGCCTGCCACCGCCACCTCCACAATGTTTGTTAATCCGGATACCTCTTGCGGCGTCGTATAATCCGTCCCCAGCATATACCCCCAGATGTACACATGCCCATCCATTACTGCCATGCTTGTATCGCCGCCCGCCGCAAAGGCCGTTATGCCTTCCTCCATCCCCAGCACCGGTTGTGGAGTGCTTCTGTTCGTGAAGTTTCCAGTTCCCAACTGACCGTTGTGGTTCAACCCCCATGCATACAGTTTTCCATCTTGAATGGCCAAACAATGGTCCTGACCTGCCGCAACAGCGGTCACGCCTTCCCCCATTCCCGACACCAACTGCGGAATGTTACGGTCCGTGGTGTTCCCAATCCCCAATTGACCGAAACCATTATATCCCCACGCATACAGCGCTCCATCCTGAATGGCTAAACTATAGAAGTCTCCTGCCGCAACGGCTGTCACATCGCCATTACTCGCCGACACGGACACCGGCTGCGGAGTGTAACGGTCCGTGGTGTTCCCGATTCCCACCTGGCCGAAATTGTTACGTCCCCACATATACAGCTTTCCATCCTGAATAGCCAAACTATGGTATGCCCCTGCCGCAACGGCCGTCACGCCTTTCCCCATCCCCGACACCAATTGCGGAGTGGTGTAGTTACCACCTTCGGTGCCTCCAATACCCAACCGGCCGCTGCCATTAAATCCCCACGCATAGAATTGGCCATCTTGAAAAACCAAACTATGATTAAACCCCGTCGCAATGGCTGTCACGCCGCCATCTAACCCAGGAACCACCATTGGCTGCCAACGGTCGGTGGTCATCCCGTCTCCCAATTTGCCGTAGCCGTCACTCCCCCACGAATACAATGCCCCTTCGATTACCGCTGCCGATACGGTAGATGCCATCCCGCAGACGACCAGTACCGCCGCCACCGTGACAAACCATTGCCTTCCTGAAACCCTGTGTTTCCCTTCGCACATCATAAACCTCTCTCCTTTTTCAGGCCCCCTCTTGTGTGGGGCCGAAATCAAAATAAAAAAGCCCTGTCCAACGTGGACAGGGCTATCCGAACAATCGTTGACGCAGGGATGGGGGCGCGTAAAAGGGACGCCGCCGTTTGCGTCTTGCTCAAGGCTCACCAAAGCCCATACCCAAACGCAACAACAGCATCCCTAGGGACGCTTGCGAACGGGTAAGGGAACACGCGAAAATTGGTGATTTTGAGCAATTCCCAAAGCATATAACGCCGGTTACGGCGGCGTGTTTGTCAACGGCAACGGATTCGGACGATCTCCTCTATGAATGAACCATCCCGGCACCAGCCGGGGCGCGGAATCACACCACGATCCCACCATTCTACCCGATCCCCCCAATTCCCGGCAACCCCCCGCCCGGCGACCGCGCGGTAGCGGAATAAATATGGATGTAGCTTGCCTTTGCGCTGTAGGACGTTGTGGAAAGCGAAACGTTCGCCACACACAACGTCCTGCAGCGCAAAGAGGCAAGCCAGAATTACGATTACAGCTTTTTCCCCAGCGCCTCTTCGTAGATCGCCAGGACGTTCCCCAGCGGGGTGCCGGCCTGGATGCAGTGGGCGGGGCTGAAAATGTAGCCGCCGCCGCGGGCGATCACGTCCAGGCGGTGGCGGGCTTCGGCGCGGCAGGCGGACTCGGAGCGGAACGGCAGCGTGTCCTGCGTGCTGATCAGGCCGCAAAACGCCAGGCGGCCTTTGCAGAGGGCGCGGATTTTTTCCACGTCCATGCCGCGCGGTTCCGGCTGCATCGCGTCGAGGATGTCCAGGCCCATGTCCATGAGGTCGGGCATAATTTCGTGCGTGTCGCCGCAGGCGTGACACATGGCCCGGGCACCGTGACGGTGGGCCAGGTCGATGAACCGCTGGAGCACCGGCCGGAACACGTCGGCGAAGTCGCGCGGCGAGAACATGCGGCCGTTCTGGTTGCCCATGTCCTCGCCCATGCAGAGGATGTCGATTTTCCCCCGCCCGGACTCCAGCGTGCGGCGCATGACCTCGTAATAGTACTCCACGCGCCGCTGGATGATCGCCAGGCCCACGTCGTCGCGCGTGGCGATGTCCATCATGACGGTTTCCATTCCGCGGCCTCGGGAGACGCCGTTGAGAATGTCCGGCAGCCCCGCTCCGCCGATGCAGACGGCGTAGTCCTTCACCGCGTCGCACTGCCGCTCGACGACGGAGTAATCGAAATCATCCGCGCTGGGCCAGGGGTACGCCCGCACGTCGTCCAGGGTTTTGAGTTCGGCCAGGGGCAGTACGGCCGCCTCCCAATACGAGCCGCCGGCTTCGTGCCGCACCTCGCGGTAGCCAACGCCCCACTCGTCGTACGAGGTGCCGTCGGGGTCTTTCCGGTGCGACCCGGTGTACGTCGGGCCGACCCCACGAAAATCCACGCCGAGGCACTCGTTCACGTCGCGCCCGCCGAAGTGTTCCTTCAGCAAATCATGAATTTCCGGCGTCAGGTACGTCTGAATCGGCACGCGGTCGGGCTCCTGCCAGTTCAGCGAGGTCAGCACACGTTCTTTGGAAGTCATGGTCATGGGTCGTCCTTTCTGTAGGGCACGTTTATTTTTACCACAGAGCGGCTCTGTGGTAAAAATAAACGTGCCCTATCGTAATCCCGCCAGTTTTCGTTGGTACTCGCGCAGGCCGGCTTCGAAAGTTTGCAGGTCGTCGGTGATGTATCGCCGGAACGCCGGGCCGCCGATGACGCGGAAGTAGGCGTTGCCGGACTGTTTCAACGCGGCCCATTCGCGCGGGGATTTGCCCAGACCCTCGCCCAGCCTGCCTTGGGCGGCGTCGGCGAGCATGCGCTCCATGCCCGCCCGCCAGGCCGGGTTGCCGCGAAGGTACATGATCAGCGACCACAACTGCGCGTAATACTCCACCGCCACGCCGGGACCGCCCTGACCCACCGCGTCTCCGGCGTGCATCGTCAGCAGCCGCGACAGCGGAATCAACCGCCCGCCCGTAATCGCCGACTGCAAATTCGCCACCCGGGCCGTGTTGTAGTGCGGTGAAAACACCACGCGGTCGTTGTACAATTGAAACCCCTCCGCCGCCGTCCCCAACGCCTCCTCCAGCCACAACGGAACCCGGTCGGCCAAGTGAAAATACAAAAACTGGTGCAGCCCCTCGTGCGCCGCCACCTGAAAACTCGCCAACCCGCCGATGTCCCAGAACACGCACGTCCCCCGATAACAATACCCGCCGGCCTCGATCCGCAGGTACAACTCCAGATTCTGCGTCACCAGCGCCTTCGTGACCGCCACCCACTGCGCCCGGTCGGCCAGCATGTACAGTGTCATCGGAGCGGCCAGTTTCCGCCCCTCCAGGCCGGTGAGGGCCACATAATTCTCATACGCCCCCTCCATAAACCCCGGCAACACATTAGCCAACTCCGCCCGCTTCGCCCCGACGAACATTTTATAGTGCGGCGTAGTGAACACCCGCCCGCCGGACACATGCGGCGTATCCCACGGCTCGGCCCGCTTGGACGTCCCCGCCAACGGATACGCCGTCTCCGCCGGCGAGGTTGGCTGACAACCGGCGGCGAGGTAGAGCAGAAATAAAAAACAAACGGTACGTTGAAAAAAATAATTACGCATGGAATTTACGATAGACTCTACGCATTTTTCGCTGCGAATTACACGAATTTCGCGTCATTCGCGGCGATTTTAATTGAACCGCGTGACCGCTTCGCTGGCGGGGCCGGATTGGCCTTTGGCGTCGTTGCGTTGTTGCCACATGTTTCGGCGTTCCCGGGGGGGCATGGGTTTGGCGCGGAGGAGGATTTTTTCCTCGCCGAGCAGGCCCACGAGTTCGTCGAGGAGTTTGCGGGTCGGTTTGACGTACCATTGCGACGCCGGCCGAAGGAGGGCGGACACGTCGTTGCGGGCGGCGGGGCGGACCTCGAAATAGACCTCGGCGTTTCCGTGATGGCGGGTCAGGATGTCCTGGAGCCGTTTGAGGAACTCGCTTCCGGGCCCGCAGGGGGGCAGGCGGAGCAGCATGGCGCGGGTGAAGGCTTCCAGGGCCTGGTCGATGGGCACGATCTCGTCGACGATGATGTTGGGTTTTTCGCGGCGTTTGTCGATCGTTCCGGCGACGAACACCATCGCCTCGGGCGCGATCAGCCCGGCCAGCCGCTCGTACGTCTCGGCAAAGCACACGCCGTCGATCTTTCCGTACACGTCCTCCAGCGTGAGCATGGCCATTTTTTTTCCGGCGGACTTGCCGTTTTTCGTCACGGTCGGCCGAACCGACGCGATCATGCAGCCGACGTTCAGCCTCGTTCCGTCGGGGAAGTTTTCCAGCAGCGACGGCGAAAAGTTCACCTTTTGCCCGGACGCCCCGCCGGCTTCGCCGCTGGCCATCGACAGGCTGTCCAACTCGCGGGCGTACCGCACCAGCGGGTGGCTGGTGATGTAAAAACCGAGCGTCTCTTTCTCGGCCGCGAGCAGTTGACTTTCGGACCACGGTTCGACCTTGGGGAAGGCGGGCCTGGCGGGCGGTTTTCCGCTTTCGGCGCCGAGCATGTCGAAGATGTTCATCTGCCCACTTTTGCGGTCGTCGGAGGCCTGTTGTCCCTGTTCGATAGCCTGGTCCAGCGCGGCGATCATGCCCGCGCGATGGGCGCCCAGCGAGTCGAACGCTCCGCACTTGATCAGCGCTTCCAGCGTCGCGCGGTTGACCGTCCGCAAATCCACGTGCTGGCAGAAGTGGTACAAATCGTCGAACCGCTTCACGCTGCCGCGGGCGGCGGTGATGGCGTCGACGGCCTTGTCGCCGATGCCTTTCACGCCCGACAGGCCGAAGCGGACGGTGTCACCGTCCACGACGAAATCGCGCTGGCAACTGTTGATATCCGGCGGAAGCACCTTGATGCCCATGCGGGTGGCCTCGGACATGTACTGCACGATCTTCGCCTGGTCGCCGCACTCGAACGTCATCGTGGCGGCGAGGAAGTCCTTCGGGTAGTGGTGCTTAAACCAGGCCGTCTGGTACGCGATGATCGCGTACCGCGTCGAGTGACTTTTGTTAAACCCATAGCCGGCGAATTTGAGAATCAGGTCGAAAATTTCCTGCGCCTGTTTCTCGTCGATGCCGTTTTCCTTCGCGCCGGCGAGGAAATTCGGCTGCTCCTCCTCGATGGTCTTGGCCTTTTTCTTCGAAATGGCCTTAATCAGCGTCAGCGCCCTGGCCAGCGGCAGTTTGCCCAGCCGGTTGAGCACCTGCATCACCTGCTCCTGGTAACACATGATGCCGTACGTCTCGGCCAGGATGTCGTCCACCAGCGGGTGGAGGCTTGGCACGGCCTCTTTTCCGTGTTTGCGGGCGCAGTAGGTGGGGATGAGTTCCATCGGTCCAGGGCGGTACATGGCGTTGGCGGCGATGAGGTCCTCGATGCAGTTGGGCTGCATCTGCATGAGGACGTTCCGCATGCCATCGGACTCGAACTGGAACACGCCGTCGGTGTAGCCTTTGCGGAACAGTTCATACGCGGCCTGGTCGTCGAGGGGCAGTTTCTCCGGGTCGATGTCGCTGCCGGCGCGGGCGGCGACCAGTTCGCGGGCGCGTTGGATGATCGTCAGCGTCCGCAGGCCGAGGAAGTCCATCTTCATCAGGCCGATCTTGTCGCAGGTAGGCCCGTCCCATTGGGTGATGGCGTCGTCGCTGTCGGATTGCTTGCAGAGCGGGACGATGTTATCCAGCGGTTCGTCGGCGATGATAACGCCGGCCGCGTGCACGCCCGCGTGGCGGGCGAGGCCTTCGAGCGGTTGGCCGTAGTCGAACATCTGCCGGACGAGCGGGTCGGATTCGTAGCGGGCCTTGAGGTCGGGTTCGACCACGAGGGCTTTTCCGAGCGTGATTTTCAGGTCGTCGGGCACTTTTTTGGCGATGGTGTCCACGTCCGGCAGGGGCATGCCGAGCACGCGCCCGACGTCGCGGACGACGGCCTTGGCCTTGAGCGTTCCGTAGGTGATGATCTGCGCGACGTGTCCGTACTTTTGGCGCACGTACTGAATGACCTTGCCCCGGCCTTCCTGGCAGAGGTCGATGTCGATGTCGGGGGCCTCCTTTCGGGCGGGGTCGGTGAACCGTTCGAACAGCAGGCCGTAGCGGATCGGATCGACGTCGGCGATGTTCAGGGCGTATCCCAGCAGCGTTCCGACGCCGCTGCCGCGCGGGGCGGCGGGGATGCGGTTCTCGCGTGCGTAGCGGACGAAATCCCACACGATGAGGAAATAGCTGGCGTATCCTTTGTCCTTGATGACGGCGAGTTCGCGTTCGAGCCGCTGGGCGTAGGCGTCGGGGACGGTGGCGCCCTCGAATCGGGCGGCGAGTCCCTGCCGCGCGAGGGCGGCCATGTAGTCGTCGGCGGATTCGCCGTTGGGCGTGCGGAAGACGGGCAGATGCTCGGTGAATTTGAAGTCGACGTTGCACATCTCGGCGATGCGGAGCGTGTTGTCGGCGGCCTCCTCCAAGCCGGACAGCGCCTGCCGCATCTCGGCGGGGCTTTTGAAGTACAGCTCGGGCGAGTAGACCATCTTCTCCCGGCTCTCCGCTTCGGACTCGGCGAGCGTTTTTCCGGTGGAGACGCAGCAGAGCACCTCGTGGGCCTTTTTGTCCTCGCGGCGGAGGAAGTGGACGTCGTTGGTTCCGACCAGTCCCACGCCCAGGTCGCGGGCGAGTTTGACCAGTTCGACGTTGGCGCGGTCCTGTTCAGGCAGGCCCTGTTTTTGCACCTCGATGAAGAAGCGGTCTTTGCCGAAGATGTCGAGGTACTCGCCCGCGATTCGCCGGGCGGCCTGGGGCTGATTGGACAAAAACGCCGACGGCACCTCGCCGCCCAGGCAGGCCGTGGTGGCGATCAACCCCTCGTTGAATTGCTTGAGCAGTTCACGGTCCACGCGGGGCTTGTAGTAGAACCCCTCCAGAAAGCTGCGGCTGGAGAGTTTGCGCAGATTGTCGAATCCGGTGTTGTTCATCGCCAGCAGCAGCAGGTGATAGCTGGCCGTGTTCTGGTTGCCCATGGAGCGGTCCTGCCGCGTGGTGGGGCTGATGTACGCCTCCAGTCCGAGGATGGGCTTGATGCCCTCCTCGCGCGCGGCGGAGTAAAACTCCATCGCGCCGAACAGGTTGCCGTGATCGCTGATGGCCACCGCCGGAGAACCCATCGCCTTGGCCGACCGAACCAAATCCTTCATCCGAATCGCGCCGTCCAACAAACTGTAATGCGTGTGAACGTGTAAATGAACAAAACCGTCCATGGGAGTCCTTTTTATCGTTATGCGAAAACGGCGTGTAGTATACCGGGTGGCGCTCAAATCCGAAATCCGAAGCACGAAATAGGCCGCATGATCGTTTTGGGGCGTTCCCCCGTGAGGCGGCCTATGCTTTTCTCATGCAACACCCATTGACTCCGCCGTCGCATTCCTCGGCCACCGCGCGGGCGGGGGTGGAGGTGTTGGAGGGAACGTCGGGGCGGCGTTGGGGTCGCTGGGCGTTCCGATGTGGTTGGCGGCCGTGCTGACGGCGGTGGTGACGTTTGGTGTGTTATTGTTGGAGCGGCTGGGGTTTCGGCCGCTGGAGGTGGTCATCACGCTGCTGGTGGGAGTGATCGCGTTGTGCTACGTGATCGTCCTGTGCCGCCACGGTCGATCGAGACTGCGGGACCGGATCGTCGGAAACCTTGGCCAACAACTCGCCGCCCGGCAGCACACGCCGGTCCTGCTCGTCCCCGCCCGCAACGGCCATCCGCCACCGTCCGCCGTCCGACACTGCCTGGCCCCGCTCGACGGTGAACCCTGCCACCAGCGCGGCCTGTCCGTCGCGGCGGAACTGGCCAAACTCATGCGGGCCGACCTGCTCCTGGCGACCGTGGTCAACCCGCGTCACGCCGCGCGAAAACACCTCGCCGCCACGCCGCTGCCCGGAACCATGCGGCGGATTGCCGAATTCCACCAGGCGTCGGCCGTCGAATTCCTCCGGCAGCAGACGCAAACCCTCGCCGGGCGGGGCGTGCAGGCGGCCGCCGTCGTGATCGCCGGCGGCGAACCCGCCCGTCAATTGGCCCGCCTGGCCCGACAACGCCACGCCGATCTGATCGCCCTGACCACCCACGGCCGGGCCGGCACGAGGGCGCTCTGGGCCCGCAGCCTCCCGCCACGACTGCTCCGACGATCTCACGCCATGTTCCTGCTCGTGCCCGTCGAGGAACGACGCGGGAACGCGGAAATACGGGAACGCGGAGAGGGACGCCGTTAACGAGCGAACGCCGCCTGGGCGGCCGCGTATCCGGCGGGGTGGCCGAGGTCGTGCGCCTGGCCGAGGATTTGGCAGAGAAGGTAGTCTTTGGGATGTCGTTCGAGGAATAGTTGCTGGGCGGCGGCGAAGGGGATTTCGCCGGTCCGGTCCGGCCTGACGTGGGCCAGCGGCGAGAAAATCTCGCTGGTGAACGCATAAATTCCCGCGTGGGCGAGAAATTGCCCGTCCGGAAGCCCCGGCGTGACCAGCCGCTCGCGGGCCTGGTCCGGTGTGGGTTTTTCGATGAACTCCGTGGCGCGGAAAATCGTCGGTGGTGACGCGGACGTATCGCCCGCGTTGTGCGTTCCATTTTCCAGGCCGCTGGAGGACGTCAAACCGTCTTCACCAGACGCGGGCAGGATGCCCGCGGGACGCGCGGGCGAGACGCCCGCGCCACGAGGAACCGGCACGCCTCGGGCGACGCCGACGCGGCAAAGTTCCGCCTCGCCAACGGCCTGCATACCGATCATGGCCGCGGGTTTGTGTTGAGCGAACGCGTTGGAGACCTGGGCGATGCACGATGGTGCCCCGGGCGGCGAAATGTGGATATGGTCGCCCAGCAGCAGCAGGAAGGGGTAGCGTCCGACGAACGGTTCGGCCCGCAGCACGGCGTCGCCGAACCCTGCCGGCCGGTCCTGGACCACGAAATGGAGCGTCGGCAGCGGCGGATCGGCGGCGGCGTACCCGGACTCGCCGCAGGCGGCTTGGAAATAGCACGCAAGCAGTTCGTGCTGCGTGGGCGAAACCACCACCGCCGCCTCGGCCACGCCCGCGTCGCGGGCGGCGGCGCACAGCCAGTGCACCGCTGCCCGACACCGCCCGGCGGCATCGGCCAGCGGCAGCAGGCACTTGGGCACCACGGCCGACATCGGCAACATTCGCGTGCCCAACCCCGCCACCGGAATAACCGCCTTGGTGATCATATTGTTGTGTGTCCAGGGCTCGCGGAGTACCGCGAGCCCTGGATAAAAAATGATACCGTTCCGCACAGGGCCAGTCGTGGATGTGGCCCTGTCATTTTCCAGAAGCTACCGTTTCTTTCTTTTTCCCGCCACCCGAGCCGGCAGCGGTTGTGGATGCGGCACCGCCGACGGATTCCTTCGCGCCGCCGGACGAGTCCTTCGCGCCGGACGAATTCGCGCTATCCGTCCCGCTCGTGCCGCCGCCCGCGGACGAGTCTTTTTTCGCCGACTCCTTGTAGTCCTTGCCGCGGTAGTCGGTACAGTAAAACCCGCTGCCCTTGAAAATAATTCCCGCGCCCGTGCCGATCAGGCGGCGAACCTTCAATTTGCCGCACACCGGACACTTTTTCACGGCCTTGGCGGTAATACTCTGAAACAATTCAAACCGGTGCTCGCACGCACCGCATTCGTAGTCGTACGTTGGCATATTCGTTTTCCTCGGCGAACATTTTAGCGTGTTCTTCCGTTCATGGGGAGTGGCAAAATGCCCGACAAGCGACAAGAGCTTGCCGTCTCTTGTCGCTTGTCACATTCTGTCTACTTCGTCAGTGTCCATCGCACGCCGCAGTCCATGGAGCGTTCCCAGTACGGATGCAGCGTCAGGCCGTTGAGTTTGGTGGCCGCCTTGTCCACGCCGAGGTCGCAATGCAGGCCGCGGTTGTCGCCCGCGCGAAGCATGATGCCCAACACCGTGCCGGGCTCCAGCTTGACCGTCGGGATTTCCTCGCGCGGAATGGCTAACTCGTAGATGTACGTGTCGCCGTCGAGCTTCACCACGTGCCTGGCGCCCTGGACCGCGCCGGTGGTCTTCTCACCGCGGGGCTGGCGCGGGAAATCGTGAATCCGCGGCACCCCCGGCGCCAACTGACGCCAGCACTCGCTCTTGCCGTCGCCGCAGAGGTAGAGCGAATATTCGTAGTCCGTGTCCGGAACGGCGTGGAAACCGTACGGCACCTTGTCCGTGGTCGGTTTGAGGTCGTGCCAGTCGTCCCGCGAAACGCAAATGGCGATCTGGAGCCGGTCGCGGCGGAACGGAATGGCGCCTTCGGGACTCTTGCAGTACACGTAGGGCACGTTGGCGAAACTCTTGCCTTTATTCCTGTCTTGAGCCAAAAATTCCTTGTACGGCGATTTCTCGTCCGAGGCGGCCGTGTGGAAGAACTGATTCTCGTCGCGGCCTTCCATGCGCGGGCCGCTGGCGACGGGCGTTTTGTCGCGGACGCGGGCGGCGACGTAGAGGAAATTCTCGTCCCAGGCAAGTTTGAACTCCGCGAAGGACCCGTCGGGCAGTTGGTCCTTGAGGTCCAGCCAGGGGCGGCGCATCAGTTCGGCCTTGTCGGCCTTGACCGGTCCGGCGATGGCCGTCACGCCGGGAATGTCCTTCCAGTCGTCGAGATTGCCGTCGATGGTGATGTTCGCCTTGGGTACGATGCAGGCGTTCATCACTTCGGCGTACTCGGCCTTGCCGGCGTCGCTGTCGAAGACGAACGAGAACGGGTACGCGTTGCTCGGCGAGGGCGTCGCCTTGTCGACGGTATACGCGACCTTCACGGTCGCACCGGCGGCGATGGTCACTTTGGTCCCCTTGGCGGGGTCGGACTTGAACGTGATTTCCTTGGGGCCCGTGAAGGAGATCGTGCCCGTGATTTCGCGGTTGAGGCAGTTGTGGAGTTCCACCGTCAGCGCCGCGCCTTCGGCCGTCAGCGGACGGTCGAAATCACGCGGAATGATCTCCACCGGCCTCTTGCCGGTGATTTTGGCGGCCTTGAGCCGCTCGGCCGCCGCCTTGGGGCCTTTGTCGCACAGAATGTACGTCGGGAAAATCGACATCGGAAGCGTGACGGTTTTCTCGCCGACGTAGGCGGGGTTGCCGGCGAGGTCGTGGAATTTCAGCAGGCCGTCGGCATTGTCGATCACCATCTCGCCACCGGGGGCGCCGTCGACCTGCGCCCAGAGGCGGCACTTGACGCTGTCGTCACCGATGCTCACCAACTGCCCGAACACCACCAGCAGGGCGTCCTTGTCGCTGTCCTTGCCGAATTGGAACACCCACGGCAAATGATCGTGGAACACGATGCGCTCGAACTCCTTGCCGGTGACGAAATAATTAAACGTCGCCGTCGCCGCCACCACGGGCGTGGGGAACAGTTGCTTGTCCGGAACGCCAGGCGCCTCGTCGAACAACACCCGCGGGTGCCACGGCGCGATCCGCTTCTGACCCGAGGCCATGAACTGTGCCACCGCCTGCGGCAATTGATACTCCGCCCCCACAAACCACGTCTCGGTCTCCATCGACCACTTGCCGCGCGACGCGGCCACCATCGGACCGTAGCAGCCCACCGGAACGACGTAATGATCCGTGAAAATGTCCACGAATTCGTCGAATTCGTCCGACCCGTCGCTGTAGAGCTTGTCCTCGGTGTTCATGATCGACGAGGCCGCCAGCAACCGAATGTCCGGGCTGACCGCCCTGGCCCCCCGGCCGATCGTCCGCTGAATCTCGCGGTACTCGATGCAGTCGCGCGCCCATCCGCTGATCCCGCCGCCTTCCCACGGTTCGTTGTAATTCTCCAACCCCCACAACGCGCCTTGACCGTCCTTCCAATACCGCTGGCAGAACGCGGTGATCCATTTCTCGTACCGCGGGTACAGTTCCGGTTTGCACAGCCAGTCGCCCGTTCCGCCGTACCCGCTGGTCTGCGGCGACCATCCGCTGGCGGGCGTGGGCTCGCCGAAATACCGCGTCCAATCGGGATGCCCGCCCAGCGTGACCATGATTTTCAGCCCCGCGGCGGAGGCGGCATCGAACACCTTGTCGTAATCGTCCCAGCGGTACTCGCCCTTTTCATTCTCCGACCAGCTCAACTCGCTCCGCCACCCGCGGACGCCCATGCGGTAATACTGCTGCGCCCGCTTGTCGTATTGGCGGTCGCTCATGATCTGGCCTTCGCCGAATACCGGCACATTTTCCACGTGCCCATACTCGCGGGGCGTCGGCAGCCGGCAAAGCGAACCGAGGAACTGCCGCTTCTCGCCGCGGACCAGCACCAGCACATACGTGCCGAAGCGTTTGGGCACGGGGAGTTTTTCGACGGTGAAGACGGCTTCGGATTCGTCCCCGAATGTGACCTTCAGCGGGTGCGTGACGGGTTTGCCGATCCGGTCGATCAGCGGAGCGTCGCCGGAGGTGTCGGTCCAGCCCTCGCCCTTGGCCGTTCGGCCGGGCGTGCGCGTGCCGATCTCCTGAATCTCGATGGCGAATTCCACCTGGCCGCTGTCGTCGCCCTTCTTGAAGGCCAGGTCGAGTTTGACCTCCTCGTCGCCGATGAACAGCATGCCCGGCGCACCGCCGAGGAGGCGGTAATTGGCGTCGGGCATCTCGCATTTGAGTTCGCCCATGTTGGGCTTGATAATCAACTGATTCTGCGCCGCGCCCGGCAACGCCGCCACCATCGCCGCCACCACGCACAGCATCCACAAGGTCGTTCGCATAAGACTCTCCTTACTCTCGTGTCACACCGGTTCGCGATAGGCCACACCACGCCGTGGATCATAGCGAAAGTCGCCTGGAGGGAAAAGCATAATCAATGGTTTTCCACCGCCTCCCACCAGCGGTCGAACTGTTGTTCCCGGCCGTCGAGATAAACCACCTGGCCGATGCGGGGGGTGACGAGTTCAAACGCATGGTCGAGGTTGGCGGCGGTGAGTTTGATGTAGGGGTCGTCCCAGGGGTGGTCGCTCAGCGAGAATCGGCCGGAGTGGACGGGCAGGACCGTCCGGGCCCGGACGTCGAGGGCGGCTTGGGCGGTTTCGTCCGGCAGCAGGTGGCTGTGACGCCACCGCGGATTGTATTGGCCGTTCTCCATCATCGCCAAATCCACGCCGCCGAACCGCCGGCCGATCTCGGCGAAGTGCGTGCCATACCCGCCGTCGCCGCTGTAATACACGCGGCGGGCGTCCGTCTCCAACAGGAACGACGCCCAGAGAGTTTTGTTGCGGCTGAGCCATCGCCCCGAAAAATGTCGCGACGGCAGCACGTGCACCGCCAGCCCCTCCGCCGGACATAACGTGTCGTGCCAGTCGCCCTCGTGAATGATTTTCGGGTCGAACCCCCAATGTTCCAGGTGCGACCCCACGCCCAGCGGACAGACGACGGCTTTGACCCGAGGCCGCAATGCCAGCAGGGTCGGATAGTCCAGATGGTCCCAGTGGTCGTGGGAGATGAGCAGGACGTCGAGGTCGGGCACGTCGGCGGCGGCGTAGGGGTAGTCGCCGCCGAAGTCCCGGTTGAATCGGGCGAACGGGGCGGCGCTGCGGGAGAACACCGGGTCGATCAGGATGCGCCGGCCGCCCAACTGCATGTAACTGCTGGAGTGGCCCAGCCAGACGACCAGATCGACGTTGCGGTCCAGCGCGTGAAAATCGGTTTTGACCATCGGCAGCGGCGTCGGGGGCGTCGGCCGTTCCATACCCCCGAACAGGAATCTCAACGCCGTGAAAAACCGGTTGCCCTTGGTCGGGCTCGTGAGCATGGTCGTCGGTTCGAGATTTTTGAATTGGCCGGTTTTGTGGTCGTAATTGGGCGAACGTTTGATGCGTTCGAGACGCTCACCGTCCGGGAGTTTGCCGAACCGCGGCGCGCAGGCCGGAATGCAAGCCATGATGCCCGCCAGGGCTAGCAGCAGCAGTAGCAGTTTGTGTAGCGCTCGTCTCACCGGCGGCCTCATTATAGGCTGTTAGACGGTTAGGCTGTTAGACTGTTCGGCGCAGGCGGATGAATCATTAGGCCTACCCCATCATAAGCCCGCGCCGAACAGTCGAACAGCCGAATAGCCTAACAGTCTGTCGTCACTCCTCCACCGGTTTGGACACGATCACCTGCGCCGGGCGGAGCAGCCGGCCCTTGAGGGTGTAGCCTTTTTGCACTTCGTTCAGGACGGTTTGCGGGGGCACGTCGGGGCTGGGCTGCTGGAGCAGGGCGGCGTGGAGCGAGGGGTCGAACGGTTTGCCGGCCGCGTCGATCACGGCCAAACCAAACGCCGCCGCCGTCGACAAGGCGTTGTCGTGCACCATCTGCATGCCCTTGACCAGCGTCGCCGTGTCGTCGGGATGCGCCTTCGCCGCGGCCAGGGCACGCTCCATGTCGTCGAACATCGGCAGCAGCGCCTTGAGCAGCGACTCGTTGGCAAACTCGCGGGCCTGCTCGATGTCGCGCTGCACGCGCTTCTGATAATTCGCGTAGTCGGCCGACACCCGCTGCAACCGCCCCAGCAAATCGTCCCGCTCGGTCTGAAGCGCCGCCACGTCGCCAGCGGCCGACGAACAAGCGCACGGCCCGCACGGCGCACCCGCCGCCGACTCGACCGATTCGTCCGCCGCCGGCGGTTGCGGTTCCTGATTCCCGTGTTTATGTCTGTGATGATGACTCATAGTTATTACCTGTTATTCTATACTTCGATCATACGACACGTTCTCTATGTATTTTTTCGTAACGACAACAGATGTTCCTTGGCTTTTTTGTGATGGTCCCATCCGCCCACCCATTTTTCGTATTTTTCGCACGGAAAATCGCCGCATTCGCCGCAGTGATTACGCTGCCTCTCTTCACAACACGAACGCAAACCACAGTCGCCGCACCAGCAGACACCTGTTTTGTCCCAACAACCATTGCATAGCGGAGCTTTCTCGATCACCGCTTCGGCGCCGTCTTCGGTTCCGATCAATCCAATGCTTCGAAACCATCCAACCAATGACTCCGCCGCGTTCAAATTCTGTTGCGATGTAACGTTATATAGATCACATGCGTTACAATCAATTCCGCAAGCCGCCATGTTCAATGGTTTCATCTATACGTCCTTTCACTTCGCCATCGACGTTCCTTACCTTGTGGCTGATGGCTAGTGGCTTGTGGCTGCCGTCACGAAAAATATTCCTTCAGCTTCTCGAAAAAGCTCTTCCGCTGCGGCGTGATGTTCTGTTCCTCGGTGGCCGCGAATTTTTCCAGCAGGTCGCGCTGGGCGGCCGTCAGTTTTCGCGGGACCTCCACGAACACCTGCACGTACTGGTCGCCCTTTTTGCCGCTGCGGATGCTCGGCAGGCCTCGCTGTTTGAGCGTGATCACGTCACCGTTCTGCGAACCGGCGGGCACGTCGATCTCCTCCCGGCCGTTGAGCGTCGGCACGCCGACCCGGCCGCCCAAGGCCGCCTGCGTGAAACTGATCGGCACCTGGCAGACCACGTCGTCCCCGCGACGCCCCAGCAGCGGGTGCTGCTTCACGTGAACGTACACGTGCAAATCCCCGCGGCTGGTGCCGCCCGTGCCCGGTTCGCCCTCGCCGCGGACCCGCACCACCTGGCCGTCCGCGATGCCGGCAGGCACATGCACCGACAACACGCGTTTCTTCTTCCGCCGCCCGCTCCCGCGACACTCGCCGCACGGGTCGGACACGATCTGCCCCTTGCCCTTGCAACGCGGGCAGGCGATGATCCGAACGCTCATGCCGAAAAAACTCTGCACCTGCTGCTGCACCTGGCCGTACCCGCCGCACTGTACGCATTTGTCCGGCGTGGTGCCGGGTTTGGCGCCGCTGCCGGAGCATGTGTCGCAAAAGTCCATCCGCTCGAATTCCAGCGTTTTGTCGGCCCCGACGGCCACCTGTTCGAGCGTCATCTCGACTTCGGTTTCGAGGTCCATGCCTTGATCAGCCGCCCCGCGCCCCCCACCGCCCATGCCGCCGAACCCGCCGCCGAACAGGTCGTTGAACATGGAGAAGATGTCCTGGAACCCCATGTTCGAAAAATCGTGCATCCCCTGTCCGCGAAGCCCCTCATGGCCGAACCGGTCATACGCCTGCCGTTTCTGCGGGTCGCTGAGCACTTCGTAGGCTTCGGCGCATTCCTTGAATTTCGTCTCCCCCTCGGCCTTGTCGCCTTTGTAATTGTCCGGGTGAAATTTCAGCGCCAGCCGGCGATACGCGCGCTTCACCTCATCGGCGCCCGCGGAGCGCTCGACACCCAACACGTCATAATAATCACGCTTGGTCGGCATAAAACAATTTTGACGCACGAATCAACGACGTGCGGACTCTCCTCCATGAGGAAGATTTTCGACGATAATTCCAAAATCTGGCCTCATATTCTTTCGATTTACGACCATCACCTTCGATGTCAGCCAACCAAGTTTTTTCTTCAGGCTGCTCTGTATGACGTTAGCTTGCGCGTCCCAGTCCTTCGTAACACGTGTGTCATCATATTCCAACCAAAGAACCACTTTTACGGTCTTCTTCGGATCGATTAACGGTGAAACGATACCCTCCCACTCCTCGGACATAGAAGGATTTCGACGCGCGCCAATCACTCCCGCCAGCGAATCACACACCTTCAAAGCCACCTCAGTCTCCAAGGGCAATTCACCTTTTCCGGACATTCTTTTCTTGTTTTCAATCGGGTGCCCTCGAAAATCCTTTACCTCAATGAACCAGCATTCCTTTGCATTGCCAATGACAAAATCGACAGCCTTTGTTCCTCGTTTTTCCCATTGTAAATGCTTTCGCATCTCTTGGTAAACAGTGTTTGACCTGTCGTCATATTTCCTCACCGCCGGCCATTTCGCATCGGTGAACGTAAACTTCAAATATCCCTCTTCGAATTCACTCATGATTGGCATCCTCGTCCGGCGGGAACATCAGTTGGTGCTCCCGGTTATACTGCGCGGCGAACTCGTCCAGAATGGGATTTTCCTGGAGATCGTGCAGCCGATCCGCCTCCTGCACCTCCACCGACAGACCATCCTGACTTCGGCTGAACCCGAAGAATTTGATGGGGACAACAGGTTTCACGTCATAGTCAACCGCCATCGCCAGTTCGTTCGTCAAAAGATAATCATGCGTCGCCACAAACACCTGCACGTCGCTATGGGCGAGTATCCGAAGAACGCGCGCGACCACCGTGATAGCACTGGGATTGAGATTCGCTTCGGGTTCATCCCAAAACAGGACCGTATTCCCCATCAACGTCCCGTTCGCGACGAGATGCGCGATGCTCGCCAGTTTACGAACGCCCTCAGCCAACAGGTGAGCTTCGATTTCCATGCCGGATTGCAGATAAAAACGACTCCCCGTAAGCCGTACCTTGCCCCCCATGATCTGCTCCAGACCGTCGAGCAATGCAACGGCACTCCCCATGCGAGGCCCGCGAAGATGGCTACCGCTCAATGCCTCACACAAATCATAGTAAGTTTCGTCAAACGATAACTCGCGTTTCTTGTAGGCGGCCATAAACCCCTCATACATCGCCAAGGCCTCACGCGATGGCACAAACAACGCTGGTGCGCCGGAGTCGCCGGGTTCTGACAAGAGGGAAAGCTGACCCGTACGGTCAATCGCAAATTGCAACTCCCATGTCTCCTGATTACCTCGCGTCAGCGCAGCTTTCGCCGTATGGCACTCCACTTCCCGGGAAACCAAACGTCTCACCTGTCCATCATCGGGCTTAAAAACGGCCGCCAGTTTTTCTTCCAGCCTCACCTTGGCCGATTCAGGCGTCCTGGGACTGGAACGGTCAAATCCCTCCTGGCTTTTGAGCATGCAATACATCAACTTCATCAGGTGTGATTTTCCTGTCCCGTTTTTCCCGATGAATACGTTGATCCCCGGCGAAAAGTTAACCTTCAGCTTGTGGAAGACGCTGAACTGTTCCACTTCGATTGTCTTGACGGGCATAGTCACTCTCCGATGCTGTTCCACGCAATCGAACAAAGGGGTGTTCCATCTCAAAATGAAACGGAACGCCCCAATGTTCGATTACGCAACTCCTGTTGTCAACAACTTATCGCACCACGCCGGGGATCGGGGCGGCGTCTTCGTCGTCGTCCTTGAACTCGGTGACCATCAGGTCGGTGGTCAGCAGCAGGCTGGCGACGCTGGCGGCGTTTTGCAACGCCGTCCGGCTGACCTTGGCCGGGTCGATAATGCCCGCGGACACCATGTCCACGTACTCGCCCGTCGAGGCGTTGTAGCCGATGTTGCCGCCCTTCTCCAGAATGTCCGCCACCACCACGCCGCCGTCCGAACCCGTGTTCTCGACGATCTGGCGCGTCGGAGATTCCAACGCCTTAACGACGATCTCCACACCCACCTTCTCGTCGCCCTTGGCCTTGCTCATCACCTTCCGCACGGCCTCGATGCAGTGCAAAAACGTCACGCCGCCGCCGGGAACCACGCCTTCCTGGGCGGCCGCCCGGGTCGCGTGCACCGCGTCGTCGATGAGGTCCTTGCGTTCCTTCATTTCGCTCTCGGTGGCCGCTCCGGCGTACACCACGGCCACGCCGCCCGACAGTTTCGCCAGCCGCTCCTGGAGCTTCTCGCGATCGTAGTCGCTGGTGGTCTTCTCGGCCTGATTGCGGATCGTCTCGACGCGGGCGGCGATGTCCTTCTTCTTGCCCGCGCCTTCGATCAGCGTCGTGTTGTCCTTGTCCACGACGATCCGCTTGGCCTGGCCGAGCATGTCCATCGTCACGGCGTCGAGCTTGATGCCCAGGTCGTCGCTGATGAACTGCCCGCCGGTCACGACGGCGATGTCCTGCAAAATGGCCTTGCGGCGGTCGCCGAAGGCCGGGGCCTTCACGGCGCACACGTTCAGCACGCCGCGCAGCTTGTTAATCACCAGGCCGGCCAGCGCGTCGCCGTCGATGTCCTCGGCGATGATCAGCAGCGGTTTTCCGCCGGTGGCCACCTTTTCCAGCACGGGCACCAGGTCCCGCAGGCTGGAAATTTTCTTCTCGTGGATGAGGATGTAGGCGTCTTCGAGAACGGCTTCGAGGGTGGTGGCGTTGGTCATGAAGTAGGCGGAGATGTAGCCCTTGTCGAACTGCATGCCCTCAACGACCTTCAACTCGTTGTTGATGCTCTTGCCTTCCTCGACGGTGATGACGCCTTCCTTGCCGACCTTGTCGAACGCCTCGGCGATCAGCCCGCCGATGTCCGTGTTCCAGTTGGCCGACACAGTGGCGACGTTGCGGAGGTCGTCCGTGCCGGAGACCTTTTTCGCCATTTTCGCGATGGCGTCGACGGCGGCGGCGACGGCCAGGTCGATGCCCCGCTTGATCGCCATCGGGTTCGCGCCGGCCGTGACGTTCTTGTACCCTTCCTTCATGATGGCCTCAGCCAGCACGACGGCAGTGGTCGTCCCGTCGCCGGCCACGTCGGCCGTCTTGGAGGCCACCTGATTGGCCATCTTCGCGCCCATGTTCTCGAACGGATTGGGCAAATCCACTTCCTTCGACACGGTCACGCCGTCCTTGGTCACCTTCGGCGACCCGTAGGACTTCTGAAGAATCACGTTCCGCCCGGTCGGGCCCAGCGTGACCTTGACGGCCGCGGACAGTTTTTCCACGCCCGCCAGAATCGCCGCCTGGGCGCTCGTATCGTACAGCATTTGTTTGGATGCCATTTGCTCGCTCCTGTGCGAGGGTCAAGCCCTCGTCAACAATATTCAGGCTTTTGAAATCATTCGTGAAAAGCCACCAGCCACAAGCCACTAGCCGCCAGGTATTCGTTATTCGGTTGCAAAACCAGACGATTCCGGTTTTTTCACGGGCGTATCCATTTCCGCTTTCACTGTCTGTTTCGCCCTGTGCGTTCCTTACCTTGTGGCTGGTGGCTGGTGGCTTGTGGCTGTTATTTCTCGATCACCGCCAGCACGTCGGACTCGCGGAGGATGACGTACTCGTCGCCGTCGATCTTGATCTCCGTGCCGCTGTACTTGCCGTAGAACACTTCGTCGCCCTTCTTCAGGCTCATCGTCGCCCGCGTGCCGCTGTCCATCAGTTTGCCCGCGCCCACCGCGATCACCACGCCGCGCTGCGGCTTTTCCTTGGCCGTGTCCGGCAACACGATCCCGCCCGCCGTACGCTCCTCGGCCTGACTCTGCTTGACCAACACCCGATCATCCAACGGTTTGACTGCCATTGCGTTTGCTCCTTGTTTTCCAAGTGGTTCTGGTATCTTTGATCCAACCGACTTCGCCAAATCCGAATGACCAAGCCCGAATTCCGAATCAATGACGAAACCCGAATGTCATTCGTCATTCATTGATGTTTCGTCATTGATTCGTCATTCGGGTTTCGTCATTCGGGGTTTTACATGCCCATCCCGCCCATACCACCCATGCCCATGCCGCCCATTCCACCCATCCCTCCCATGCCGCCGCCGGGACCGCCGGGGGGCATGGGTTCGGCGGGTTTGGGGATTTCGCTGACGCAGGCGTCGGTGGTCAGCAGCAACGCGGCGATGCTCGCGCCGTTCTGCAAGGCCGCCCGCGTCACCTTCACCGGGTCGATCACGCCGCCGGCGAACAAATCCTCGTACACCATCGTGCGGGCGTTGAAACCGAACCCGCCGCTGCCCTGCTCCACCTTGCGAAGCACCACGCTGGGCTCCTCGCCGGCGTTGATCACGATCATCCGCAGCGGCTCCGCCACCGCCCGTTTGACAATCGCAATGCCGGTGGCTTCGTCCCCGCTGGCCTTGATGCCGTCGAGCACCTTGCGGGCGCGAATCAGCGCCACGCCGCCGCCGGGCAGAATGCCCTCCTCGATGGCCGCCCGCGTCGCGTGCAGGGCGTCCTCGATCCGGGCCTTCCGCTCCTTCATCTCGCTCTCGGTGTGGGCGCCGACGTTGATCTGCGCCACGCCGCCAGCCAACTTCGCCAACCGCTCCTGCAACTTCTCGCGGTCGTAATCGCTGGTGGTCGTGTCGATTTCCGTGCGAATTTGACCAATCCGGGCCTGAATCTCGCCCGTCTTGCCCGCACCCTCGATGATCGTCGTATTATCGTTGTCAATCGTGATTTTCTTGCACGTGCCCAGGTCGGCCAGGCTGACGCTTTCCAGGTCGATGCCCAGGTCCTTCGTGAACACCTTCGCGCCGGTCAGAATGCCGATGTCCTGCATCATGGCCTTGCGACGGTCGCCGTAACCCGGTGCCTTCACCGCGGCTACGTTCAGAATACCGCGCAGCTTGTTCACCACGAGCGTCGCCAACGCTTCGCCTTCGATGTCCTCAGCCACGATCAGCAGCGGGCGTTTGCTCTTGGCGACTTTTTCCAGCAGCGGCACCATTTTGCCGACGTTGGAAATTTTGTCCTCGTTGAGCAGGATCAGCGGCTTTTCGAGCACGCAGAGCATGGCTTCGGGGTCGGTGACGAAGTGCGGGCTGAGATAGCCGCGGTCGAACTGCATGCCCTCGACCACGTCCACCGTGGTCTCCATGCCCTTGCCTTCCTCGACGGTGATCACGCCGTCGCGCCCGACCTTGGCCATGGCCTCGGCGAGCATTTTGCCGACCTCCGTGTCGTTGTTGGCCGACACGGCGGCGACGTTGCGGATTTCCGCGTCGCCCTTGACGGGGACGCTCATTTTCTTCAGTTCGGCCACCAGGGCGTCGACGGCCTTGCGGATTCCGCGGGCCAGACCCATCGCGTCGGCGCCGGCGGTGAGGTTGCGGTACCCTTCCTTAAAAATGGCCTCGGCCAGAACGGTCGCGGTGGTCGTGCCATCGCCGGCCATGTCGGAAGTCTTGCTGGCCGCTTCTTTTACGAGCTGCGCGCCCATGTTCTCGGCCTTGTCGGCCAGGGTGATTTCCTCCGCCACGGTCACGCCGTCCTTGGTGACGGTGGGTGCACCCCATCCCTTGTCCAGGATGGCGTTCCGCCCGCGGGGACCCAGAGTGCTCTTGACCGCCCGGGCCAGTTTCTCGACGCCGGCCAACAGGGCTGCACGCGCATCGGCTTCAAATGCCAATTTCTTCGCCGCCATGATTCTCCTTTCGATTGTTCGCTTCGATTGATTGCTATACTCAGTCCCGTCGCCGGTTCCGCTAGCGCAAAACGAGCGACGGGGCAGAGTATAGCAATCAATGTGCCTGGGAATGTAAATTTATTTCGTTTAAGAAGATAACATTTTGTACTGTTATTCTGTACAAAATGAAAATTCTGCCACTTCCATCACCCTGCACCCCCGTTAGCGTCCTTTTGACAGGCGATGTCGCCAACTCGTAAATCTGGCCCTGCCGTTTTGCGCTGGAAACCGCTATGCAAGGCGAAACGTTCGATTTGGCTTTGCCTGTTTGCGTTGTCGAACGTGATGAACGACAACACGTGTTGTCGTTCACCACGTTCGACAACGCAAACAGGCAAAGCCAAATCCATCTCCATCCGCTACATAGAGTTACGGTTCAAGTCCCAGTTCTTTGAGTTTGTTTCGTAGCGTGTTGCGGTGAAGACCCAACAAATCCGCCGCCTGGGACTGGTTGCCGCCGGTCTTCGTCAGGGCGTGCAGAATCAGCGCCCGTTCCAGCGGGGTGACGGCGGCGGCGTACAGACCGCCGGGCGGCGGTGGGGTCGGCAGGGCGCGGATGTAGGTTTGCAACAATTCATTCGTGTCACCGCCCGCCTGCGAAACCGCCCCGCCATGCAACGCCTGCGGCAGGTGCTCGGGCAAAATCGTTCCGCCGCCGGAAATGATGGCCGCGTGCTGGACGGCGTTTTGCAACTCGCGGACGTTTCCGGGCCAATCGTACGACGTCAGCCGCTTGCGGGCCGACGCGTGCACCGACGACAGATCACGCGGCGGCGACAACTGTCGCAAAAAATGTTCCGCCAGCGGCAGAATGTCCTCAGGCCGCTCGCGAAGCGGCGGCAAGGCGATCTGTACCACGGCCAACCGATAAAACAAATCGCTGCGGAACCGCCCCTGCCGGCAGGCCTCGGGCAAATCGCGATTGGTCGCCGCCAGCA
>Ga0123353_10001667_pt1 | contig 27328 bp, 17 predicted proteins | sample TergutLab28metaG_3_FD_92763 | JGI IMG/M metagenome (GOLD analysis project Ga0123353, IMG submission 92763) | Labiotermes labralis P3 segment gut microbial communities from Petit-Saut dam, French Guiana - Lab288 P3 | ecosystem: Host-associated > Arthropoda: Insects > Digestive system > Gut ...
GAGGCGGCATGGGCGGCGGCATGGGTGGCATGGGCGGCGGTATGAGAGGCGGTTATAGCGTACCGGATGAAATTACCCGAAGTGCTACTTCCGAAACGACGAAACTGCTACACGATGCCAAAGCAGCAGAAAACTGCAACGATTTCTGGACGAACTACTTCGCTCAAGATGATGCCAATGAGGATACCGTCAAAGATGCTGTCCGACGATTGAGTCGAGAAATGCAGACCAACCTGGCAAGTGCCGATCAGATCATCGCTCTGGTAGAAGCCGCTCTTTTGAGCGGAAATGCGCAGCCGTGGATGTACGAAGCACTAACACTTTCGTTGCATCTGAAAGGTGCGCCGAAAGCCCAAGTTATTAGGGCAGCACTCTCGGCAGCGGACTTCTGCGAAAGCCCCATTGATCTGCTCAATGTCGGATTCGTGATGCGGACGGCGCTCGACCTTAAACAACATGCTTTTCCGCTCTATCGGCAGGCTCTCGAAAATTTGCCGCCCAAACGAGACATCTATGCAGCAACTTTACGATTGGCAGAAGAACTTTTCAGCGAATACGGCGACGAAGAATCTCTTCGTTGGATTGCTCTTGCTGTCATTTCGCAAGAGTGGGACGGCGCACTGGGAAATAAACTTTGTCAGGATGCCAATGATCTATTGACCATGCTTAGAAATCGTATGCTCAAACAGGAACGTCATGAAGAATCGCAACAACTTGCCTCTGAAATCCGGGAAGCGAAACTTCGGGACTGCATTGTTACCATCGAGTGGACGGGAAATGCCGGGATTGACTTGCAGGTGCGTGAACCGTCGAATTCGCTCTGTTGGTTTGGCAATCCGCGAAGTACGTCCGGCGGTCTGTTGAAGAGGACTCCGGCGGCGACTCCCCTTCGAACGAGTAGCCAGTCAGCGGTCAAGAAGGTTTCCTACGTTTGTCCCAGAGGATTTAATGGGTGGTATTCGTTGATTCTGAATAAAAGTTGGGGCAGTCTTTCGAATGACCTTGTCAAAGTTACCCTTGAAACGAATATTATTCCCGGTGAAGGCAAAACTGAAGGAGTACCTGCCCGAATGCATCCCGAAGGAATCGTGATTGACTTTGAACTTGATTCCGGTCGTCGGACGGAATCGGCAAGTGAAGCGGAATTAGCGGCGACAGATTTACAGATGACTGTTGCCCAGCGAACCGTTGCACGAAATGCAGCGTTGTGGCGGTTGCAAGATGATGGTGTATTAGGACAAACAGCAGCTCCAGATGGCGCGGCAGCAGCGGCAGCGGCGGGTGCGGGAGCGGCGACAGGAGCAGCAGCGGCGGGTGCGGGTAATTTAGCAGCATCGGCTGCTACGACAACAGCCACTCAAACAGCTGCAGCCGGAGCCGGAGTAGCGGGCGTTACCGGAGCGGGCGGTGTCGTCGTTGATCCTACCGCCGAATTGATCACGGATTATTTTTATGGTGCCCGCTATATTGGCTATACACCGGTAGTTGAACTCTTGCAAGTAGGAACCCAGTTGTATATGATGCCGGTTGCCGTATCGCCTGACAGACGGTACGTATTGATGCAAGTTTCACCCTCTTTCAACACATTACGCGGTGTCAGCGAGTACAATACCAGTTCTGGTTCGACCGGTGGTAGTTCGACGACGAGCAGAGGTACTACTGGTACTACTGGTGGGGTTGGTGGGGTTGGCAATACTGGCATCAACCGATAAAGGCGCGTTGGCGATGCTCCTGCGCGATTTGGCGCAACCTGACGAGTTGCGATGCGCCTGCTCTATTGCTTACCTCTTCACCAATACGGCGGAGACTTGCGACTGCGGATTCATCGCAATTTTAATGAAGGAATCTCCTGCCGGGACATCGGCACTCTGCACCACTGCAACGGGACACGATGAGTCCGGTGATGAAAAATTCAACGTCGGAAAGAGCGTCCGATGTTGCAATGAAAGAACACTGGCAATCAATTCCAAGGTTCCCGAACCCGCCCCGAGGTTGCCGACACAACCCTTTGCCGCCGTTACAGGAATCGGCATCGTTCGATTCCCGAAAATGGCGTGAATTCCCTTCGCTTCGGCACTGTCCGACGATCTGTTGCCGAGTCCGTGGGCGTTGATGTGTCCGACTTGTTCCGGCAATGTATTTCCTCTTCGTAACACCTGTTCTAACACGTTCCGAACGGTTTCCGAGCGAAAATCGTTTCCGGCGCGGTCGGAGCGAGCGCGGTAACTTCCGCAGACGATTTCTGCCCAACAGTCCGCCCCTCGCTCTTCGGCATGCTGTACTTCTTCGAGGATCAACGCTCCTGCCCCTTCCCCCAATATCGTACCGTCCCGATGTCGGTCGAAAGGTCGGCATGCCGTTTGCGTCAGTTCGTCTTGCTGTTTAGCGTGCATCAACTTGTAGGGATGCAATCGACTGCCGGTTGTGCCAACGACCATGACATCAGCCCGACCCGATGCGATGATCTCCACCGACTCCCCGACGACCGCCCCAACGGACGCTTCCCGAAGTGTGATCGAATTGCTCGGTCCGTGAAAATTGTTGAGAATGGCAATATGACTGGCGGGCATATTGGGCAGGTATTTTAATTGCCAAAGCGGGTTCATCTTCGGCAGACCGGCAGTCCCCCACTGCGAAATACCGAACAGTGGATTTGCCATACAGGAACGCACCCCATCCAACACGTCTTCTACGGTCGTGAGGATGTAATCGCAACCGAAAGAGATGCCGACGCGTTCGGAAGGCAACTGTCCGAATTGGATTCCTGCATGACTCAATGCCCGGCAACTGGCGGCGACTGCCATTTGTATTTCGCGGGACATGACTTTGAGACTTTTTCGGATCGCTTTTTGCTGCGTTGAGTCTCGCGTATCAAATTCGCTCACATGTCCCTCGAAGTCGGCAGGCGCAGCAAGGGAGATGAGACCGTAACCATCGTAGGGACGTGCTGAACAGACTCCAGAATTCAGGAGATTCCAAAGTTCAGTCAATGTTCGGCACTGGGGGGCGACGATTCCCATTCCGGTAACGGCGACACGGCGACTCACCATTCAGTAACAAAATCGGCAAAATGGACAAGGTATAACGGTAACAATATACACTATTTTTGCCGGAATGGAAAGATGAGTACACAAGACTTTACGACTACGAACACACTACTCTTGCGAATCGCACCAAATCCGATTAGAATAATCGGCATGACCACTGTTTTAGAAACGACTTCTGTACCCGGCGTGCGGTTACTGTATCGCCTTGCCATCCTCCTTGCCACCGTTAGCGGAGCCTTTTGCGTCATTTTCTGCACTCTCCTTGTCATCAATTATCACGGCTTTTTTTTTCCTGACAACGCCACGACCGTCGCCGGTACGGAAACACTGCCGTCCAGCGATCCCACATATCGAAAACCTGCCAACGACTCGTTCAATCGCTTGCCGACCGATTATCGGTCCTTCCTTGCCCTTCGGCAGGCACTTTCACAAAATCGGCAGGACGAGGCACTCAAAGAGCAAATCCGGCAACTCGACCTTACCTTACGCACCGACTACTTTCAACGCCGGGCAATCACGCATTCTGCGACGCTCTTCTTGTTTGTCTCGTCCATTCTGTTCGCCGCTTCCATTCGTACCATCTGCGTCTTGAAGCGGCAGATTCCCGACCCTCACGAACTACGCCAACAAGGCGAAAAAAAGGCACCCCTCGGCTTTGCCGTCGTTATTTCTTGGCTCATGCTCTGCGCCGGGCTCTTTCTGGGACTTTTGCTCCTACCGCCGCTCCACTTGGAACAGATATTCCTCGACAAACTGGTTGCCGATGTCAATGCTACTGTCAATTCTACCGCCAATGCCGCAACGAATTCTGCTCCGCCGATGACGGTTTCCTCTGTTGTCACAGAGTCGGCAGCAACTCCGACGGAACCTATCAAACTCACGGAAGAATTACTCATGCAAAACTGGGTTTCCTTCCGCAATTTCGACGGCAACGGCATCGGCTTTTCCGACAGTCCGCCGACTCACTGGAACGGCAAGACGGGAGAGAATATCATTTGGAAGTCCGAAGTGCCGATGCATGGTAATTCGTCGCCAGTCATCTGGGAGAATAAATTGTTCCTGACGGGTGCCGATGTAGAAACGCAAAAGATTTTCTGCTTTAACATTGAAGACGGCAAACTCCTTTGGGAAGCAGACGTAACCCGATCCGAAGCAAAAGCGAAAGCCGATGCCATCAGCGAGGACACAGGCTTTGCCGCTCCCACACCGGTCGTGGACGGTCGGCACGTGTATGCCATGTTTGCCAATGGGGAACTGGTCGCCGTCGATTTCACCGGAAAACTTGTTTGGCGAAAAAGTTTTGGTATTCCCGACAATTCTTACGGTTTCGCCAGTTCTCCCGCCCTCTATTTTGACCGGCTCATTGTCCAATTCGATGACGGCGACGGCACCGAAGGGAATTCGAAATTGATCGCCTTCGATCTCGGCACGGGCGATGTGCTTTGGGAAACTCCTCGAAAGGATTTGCATAGTACCTGGGCATCGCCGATGCTCAAACGAATCGGCGATGCGTATCAGATTATTACTTGTGCCAATCCCTTTGTGGTGGCGTACAATCCCGATGACGGTCAGGAAATCTGGCGGTGTCGATGTTTGAACGGCGGCGATGTGGGACCCTCGCCGGTTTCTCTCGGAACCATCATTTTTATTGCGAACGAACATCCTCGGAACGCCGCCGTTGATGCTACCGGGTCGGGAGACGTTACGGCAACGCACATCCTTTGGACGGGTAACAATGCCCCCCCGGATACGGTGAGTCCGCTGGCAACCGACGAGTATTTCGTAACAATCAGTGCGGGGGGATTCATGACGGGATACGATCCGAAGGTGGTTAATCCCAACAACAAGAGGGCGCGATATTGGGAATTGGAACTCGGCGATATGTCGAACTTTTATTCCTCGCCGCTTCGGGTGGGAACATACGTCTATGCCTTCGACAAGACGAAAGAGAATCCGGTGGCGTTTGTGATCAATTTATCGAAAGTTGCCGTCGGCGATGACGGCATGTTGACCGATGAATCGGAACAAGCGATGATTATCGCCGAAAATCCGATGCCGGAGCCGGTCGTAACCAGTCCGGCAGTGTTGAATGACCGAATTTACATCCGAGGATTAACTACGCTTTATTGCATTGGCAATCCGTAACATCTTCTCCTTGTTCAACGCATAGCGTGAGGATTGTAGCCGCCCGGAGGTCGGCTACAATCCTTAAAACACTTCCGCCAACTTCTGTTGGAGCCGTTCCCCGAGCGCTTCTTGCAAAATGACTCTGCCATCACGGTCAAGCAGCAAACAATGCGGTACGCCTTTGCCGTAAAGTTTATTGTGCAACTCACGCTTCGCGTCATGCAGTTGTATCCACGGCAACTGCCGCGACCGGACAAACTCGACCAGTTTTGCCGTGTCTTCTTTCGCGTCGATGCTGATGGCAACGATCTCGAAACCGAGAACGTGGTATTTTTCATACAGTTCTTGCAGTTCCGGTATCTCAGCAATGCAAGGTCCACACCAAGTTGCCCAGAAGTTGAGCAAAACAACCTTTCCTCGCTGGCTTTCCAAGTCAAAAGCCTTGCCATCGACCGTGTTACCGGTAAATGTAATGACCGTTCCCGGCATTCGCAGAAAGTCGAGGTAATTCTGGAACAACTCGACGTAACTCTCTCGCAACATTCCTCGACCGGCATCTTTCCATGCTTTTTCTTGCACTTCCATCTTTGCAATCACTTGCTCCAACCGAGTCTTGAAAAGTTCTTGCTGCCGTTGCGGTTTTTCAAATGGCGTATAGTGCGATATTATGAGACTGAGATTATATCCCACCATGGCATAATTCTCGTCGGAAACATCAAGGAGTTTCGCTATCGCTTCGAACATTTGTTCCAGATCGTCGTCAGTGCCGTCTTCTTGGGCAAAGTCGAAAAGTTTTGCGTGCCAAACTGTATCGTATCCGATGTGCCGAGCCATTTCCGCCAACGGATCGTTTTTCTTTTCGAGTGCTTCAAGATAGGCTTGCAGTTGGGGGAGGTGTGTTCTGTCGGCTTCAATCAAAGATTCAAAAAGTTCGGCTTGAAAACGATAAAGCCAACCGATGCCATCATCGGGTTCGTATTTGGGATCGAACCGATTCGTTCCGTCGGTTGCATCAAGCACCTTTTGGAACTTTTCGATCAATCGATACGCTTCTGCTTGCTTCTCCGGGCAGTCAAAAGGTTCTTCTGGAAGAAGCAATTCGTACCACCACGGCGATTTTAAGCTGTCTTCGTTCTGAATGACCAACTCTCTCATTTTTGCATTAAAGTCGGTCAGCATCTGCTCGTATTTTTCGTCAACAGCACTCATTCCTTGATAAACGCTACTTTTGATACGATAAAGTTCTCTCTTCAAGTTGCCAAATAGATGATACTTTTCCAAGAAACGGCTGACATCGGCAAGTAGTTCGTCGCCGTAAACAAGGAAATCTTTATCTCTTTTGACAATATCGCTAACAAAGTCTCCATTGCTTAAAATTTCTCCCCGAGTACTTAAATAGAGAACAGTTTGCTCGTCCAATACTTCGCCCTTTTTACGGGTAAGTTCTGTCAACTCGTTGAAAACCGCTTTCATCTTGGAAAGCCATTCGTCCGGGTTCTGTTTGCAAAGAAGAAAATAGGGAAACCAGAGGGTACGCCACGCCGTTTGTTCCAGTTCCAGAGGCGGATCGGTAGCGAGAATTGCCCGGCAAGCCATGATTCGCATCAGTTGGACGTGTTCCCGGTACTTATCGTATCCGCCGTAGGGTTCGATGTCTCTGGGGATAGGACGTTCCAGAGAACGTGTCCATTGGAGCATTTTTTCTGCATCAGCGTCTTTTGGCGGATTGAAGAGTCGCAGTTGCTCTTCGGTAAATGTCCAGTGGGGCGTTGGCTCCTTTGTCTCTTCGGCACAGACAACAGCGGCACACAATACCGTAACGGTACTGGCAAACAGAAGGGTTCGTGTCATTGAGGTTCTCCCATATAACGCGTATTTCGGTGTATTGTAAGGAGTTTCGGGACGATTGGCAATCCGTAACACTACACAAGCCAATTATTTTCGACGTACCACTGTGCCGTTTGATGGATTCGTTCTTCGAGAGATTTTGGCGAGAAGTTTAACTGCGTCTTGGCTTTCTCCGAGGAACACGTCCAATGGTGCAACGCTTCCCACGCTTTCGCCCAATCGTATGCTTGAGGGCTTCCCGACCACCACTTCCTCGCCTCGTAATAGGTTGATACCGCCAAACACACCATAGGCGGACAATGCATGATCCTGATTCGGTCTCTGCCGACCGATTGACCGATGAGGCGACCAATCTCCGACAGTCCTCTTCCTGCATCACTCGATGCAAAATAAATACCGGTTCCTGTCGGTTGGTTTTTATTAAGCCGCTCTCCCTTTTGAGCCGCCGCAAGGAGTAAGTCCGACAAGTCGGCGGCATGAATCCAAGAGTAAAACTTATCGCGAAAACCCGGAATCGGACAGAACCCCAACTTTTTGATGGCTTGGAAAAGTTCAAGGTTCATTTTATCCGCTTCGCCGAAGACGATGCCGGGGCGCACAATCGTGCAAGGCATCCGTTCGGCAAACGGAAACAGGACAGTTTCCCCTGTCAATTTGCTTTTGCCATAGTTGGAGATCGGTACCGCCGGATCAGATTCCCGCTTGGGCTGATTGCGCTTTGTATTTCCAGCGGCGGCAAGGGACGAAATAGAGACAAACACTGGCGGAGAGGAAGACTCGGCAGCGACCTTGGCAAGGTTTTCCGTTCCGAACCGATTGACGTTTTCAAATTCTTGATAGTTTCTAGCCCGAACGAGTCCGGCGGCGTGAAATACGGTATCGCAACCGTCTATTGCTTTGCGGAGACTTTCTGCATCGTTCAGTTCGCCGATGCAATACTCGATCTCGAACGGTTGCAGGAGCGTGCGAGAAGAGGTTTCCCGGACGAGACATCGGACAGAAACATTTTCTTGAGAAAGCCGACGCACAAGGTGATAACCAATGAATCCGCTGCCGCCAGTGATTAACACCTTTTTCATGATAGTTTTTCGCGTTAAATTTGTTGTTAGTCTAGCAAAATTCGTCATTTCGGCAAGATGGCGAATTTTTTGCCCAAGATTTTTTCTCTTAAAAAACTTATCAAAAATCCAACGGCAAAATATCAAATCCTGTCAGGAAATTTGCTGACGTTTGCGCCGGGTGTTTTTTACCGCCATATAGTGTAAAATGTCCTCTGCACGTAACGTTCGGCGCGGATAACATGGAACGACGGCTCAATTTCTCTCTTTCCCACAGTATTCGGGCTTGCCGCCGATTAACGGCGCAGGCACACTCTAACTTTGCCCCTGCTTTTGCGCTGCTCCCCGCCGCCAAGCGGCAAGCCATGGAAATCCTCTACGCCTATACCCGATTCTCGGATGACATCGCCGATATGCCAGATTTCGGTTCAAAAGGCGAAATCATCGAAATCACTCCTCGCCGCAAACGACAGAAACTCAATCAGTGGATCGGAGCACTAGAAGCCGTACTCGGAAAAACAGGCAGCGAAAATGTACCGCAAATTCATTCGAAAGACAAAAAAGCATTCCAAGGTATTGCCGAACAATTTCCGGGATGCGGCGGGTTGATTTTTTTGCCGGCACTCAAAATGATAGTGGACAAATACCAGATTCCGCGTGAGCCGCTCTTTCATCTTTTTGACGGCATCGAGTTGGACATCGAGCCGAAACCTTTCGCAACGATTGAGGACAGCATTGACTATTGCCAGCAGGTTGCGACTTCGGTCGGTTTTGCGTCGCTTGCCATTTGGGGAACGACCGAACCGCTCTTTTCGGAACCTGTCGTCAAAGCGGCAAAAGCATGCGGAGTGGCATTTCAATGGACGAACATTATTCGGGACATGTTGGAAGACTATCGTAATGGACGGATTTATTTACCGCACTCGGAATTGCATCGTTTTGGTCTTACGGAAAAGCAGTTTGGTGCGATTCTTGACGGAGCAGGCTGGTTGGCACAAAAAAAGTCCATGAAAACAGGGGCGAAAAAGGGGGAGGTGCATCCCGGTCTCTTTGCCTCCAACGATATAGGCGATGAAATGAGAAATATGGAGTCGAAGTTTCTCAAATTGATTGACCAGCAATTACAACGTTGCGAGGTTTATTATGAACATTCGTTGCCGCTCTACCGTTTGATTCACCGGGACAGCCGACGGGCGTTCGGATTGATGTGGAATTATTATTACTCGTTATTCCGAAAGATACGCAGGAAACCCTTATTGGTAACACGGGAGGCTCGAGTTCGATTATCGGTCTGCAAAAAATCCCGGCTTTGGTTCACCTGGCGTTTCATGCCGCATCGAAAGTTGCGGTGAATACAGGCACTTCGGGATGTATCATACCGGTATGATAGCAGAAATGCCGTACATCGGCTATAATACTCCACTGTTACCTAACTTAACCTACAAGGAACATTCTCATGAAACACTTTCTTTGCCCGGCACTGTCGCTCCTTTTGCTAGTCGGCTGTTCAGAAATGCGACCGGGTGCTTCCAGCGGTGCCTCCTGCTGTGGCGATCACAGTAAAGACAAAATAGTCGTACCCACCATGCCCACCCTAGAGTTCCCAGCCGACGTTACTCCTGCTGATGCGCCTAGTGAGGAACCGCCAACGTCGGCAGAAAGTTGGCTTCCCCTCTTCGACGGCGACTCAATGGCAGGTTGGATGGTGCCGGTCTATGGCGGCGACGGCGACGTGGACGTTCACGAAGGAAACATCGTCATCGGACGCGGGGAAATGATGACGGGAATCCGCTACGAAAATGAGTTTCCGAAAGTGAACTATGAAATCCGATACGAAGCACGGCGAACGCAAGGATACGACTTCTTTGCTTCCTGTACGTTTCCAGTGAAAGAGAGTTATTGTACTTTCATCAACGGCGGCTGGAGCGGTGGACTGACCGGCATAAGCAGTGTCGATGGACTCGATGCCTCCGAAAATTCGACCAGTGCATACTTTGCGTACAAAGAAAACGTTTGGTATCGATTCCGTATTCAGGTTACGGACGACAAGATTCAAGTTTGGCTTACTCCTCAAGACGCAGAGGGAAACTGGGAAGAAGAGAAATCTGTGGTCGAACTGGAGACGACGGATCGGACGCTCTCGACCCGATACGAAGTAGAGCGCTACAAGCCGCTCGGCTTTTGTACCTGGACTTCCGAAGGACAGTTGCGGAAAATCGAATATCGGAACTTGTGAAGCGGAACGGCAAGATTATTGAGCCGGTACTCCGGGTTGTTTCGGTACACCGGCTTTTGTTGTTCTCACGTCAGAACGACACGATCACTGCGCAGCCGCCGGAAACTTGATGCGAATGTCTGTCCACGTCGGGATAGCCGCCGAAAACAGCACTTGGTCCGAACGGTTTCGAACCATTACTCAAGTCGTACCGCACTTCGGGGCGAATACGCACGTTTTCGCGAGGATTCCAATTCAAACCCAAGGTAATTTGATAGTAGTCGGCTGGATCGGCGTGCACCCACGCACCGTTATCTCGAAGCCACTCCAAGCGTGCTCCCACGCCCCACTGATCATTCAACTTGTAGAGGACGTGATTGTTGATTCCGTAGGCACTGGTACGCGCTCCCCCACGCACATTGTCGTTACGCAGGTCGTATTGGAGGACATAGGTCAAACGTTCCGTCGGCATCCATTCCAAACAGATGGACTGAATGAAATAGTCGTTCCATGCGTCAATGCCTCCCACTGCGCCGATGTATCTCTGCTTGCCGCCGTTAAACGCATAATAAACGGTGGCATTTTCTGTCAACGAATAGGAGAAACCTGTTAGGATTGCCCCGTTGTCGTTGGGATTCGCAAAACTGGAATCCTCACCGGTCACCCAACCGGCACTGAGCGAGAGGCGGTCAGTTAGGGCGTAGTCCGCCAACACTCCCATGTGTGTGGCGGGTTCGATCCAATAGCAGTAGGAATGACTGTAAAAGAAGTTATTCTTTGAAGCAGACTCTTCCCAGCCAATAATCGTAACGAATTTACCGACTTTGACGCTCAAGTCTTTGTATCCGAGCGTTCCATAAAGTTTGTAGGCGGACATTTCGTAGCCGTGTTTATTGGCTCCCCAGCCAAAATCGAACGTTTCGTCGCCATACGTTTGCATGCTCCCGGCATGGGCACCATAGACGAAGTCCGTTCTGGCTCCCCAGTCAAAGCCGCGCCGGGTGTTCATCTCTTTCTCAAAGCCGAAGTACAACTGACTCATGACGAAGTCGGTGCGCCGCTGGCTGCCAGTGTGCATCGGACCGTTGTTGTTAAAGCCGTGGCTGTTGGTGTACACTCCCGTATCAATCCAACCGTTGAACGTAAGCGGCAAGCGGAAAATACTCTCCGAACCGCATACCTGTTCACACGGATTGCAATCGCTTTGAGCGACCGCAATGGAAGTTCCTAAAAAAAGGAGAGCGACTCCCACAAAAAGGCGAATTTTTTCCATGTTTTCCTCGTAGTGTGTCTTTACCGGACCCGTTTCATGCAGTTTTCCCGCTTTTTCGGCGGTACACCGGGCTTTCAGTTTATCGGCATTGTTGTTCTGTCTCGTGCAGATGTTTTGTTCCGATTCACATGGTTCACGATGTTACGATATTGCGATGTGTTCTGGGGGTGCATAAAAATTCGGTGGTACTTTTGGGCGTTAGAGACTGTCTCCCGACCGCCGGGCGGTTGGTCAGCGATAGCCGATAGGAGAAGGAATTCGGAATGGGGAACGATCATGAAAGGATATTTAGCCGGTACTCCGGCGCAGCAATCCTTTTTTCACGGTTGAATCGCCTGCCTACGTCTTTCGGTATCTTGACGTACACGTTCGAACATCTGTATCCTGTCCGGCAACCTTGATTGCGCCTCCGTGTCATACAGATAACTCTGCGTATTGACCTGAATCGGCGGAACCCTGAGTTCCGACCTAAGCCGATCCAGTTCCGCGTGAAGCCGGGCAACCTCTTGGGCATACTCCGGTTTGGTATAGACATTCAACATCTCGTTGGGATCGTTTAGAATGTCAAAAAATTCCCACTCGTCAATGTCGTCGTAGAAGTGGATCAATTTGAACCGACCGTCATAAACTCCTTCGTGTTTCTTGACCATGTGAACACTGGGATATTCGTAATAGTGATAATAAAACGACTTCCGCCAGTCCGCTGGCGTTTTGCCTTGAAGAACCGGAACTAGCGAACGTCCCTGCATATCGTCAGGAACTGGTACACCAGCAACGTCCAAAAGCGTCGCGGGGAAATCAAGATTCGACACAATATCGTCATTCACACTACCCGGCTCGACCTGTCCCTGCCAACGAACGAGGAGCGGTGTCTTGAACGACTCATTGTACATGAACCGCTTGTCAAACCAGCCATGTTCGCCCAGATAAAATCCCTGATCCGAAGCATAAACCACGATGGTATTCTCCGCAAGTCCTTCGTCGTCAAGGTATTGCAGCATTTTTCCAATGCCGTCATCGACTGCTGCCACGCAACTCATGTAATCTTTCATGTAGCACTGGTATTTCCACTTTTTCAGAGCGGCGGGATCATCTTTCACGGCATCGTATTCCGCTTTGCGACTGCCGAACATCTTTTGCCAACCGGCACGCTGTTCTTCAGTCAAAGAATTCAAAAATTGTGTCGGCACATTCACTTTCACGTCCCGCAGAGTTAACGTCTCGGATATTGTCATATCCTGTTCCAAAGCGGCGCGTCCTCGATTGGCATAGTTATCGTCAAAAGTATTGGGATAGGCGAAGACGGTCTCCTTAAACTTTTCGTAATGTGCCGGATAGGCATCCCACTCGCGGTGCGGTGCCTTGTGTTGCGTCATCAGCATAAAAGGTTTCGACTTGTCTCGATTTTTCAGCCAGTCAATCGAGAGATCGGTAATGATTTCGGTCGTGTGTCCCGTGTGTTGGACTTGCTTGCCGTTGCGGATCATCGGCGGATTGTAGTAGGGTCCCTGTCCGATGAGAACTTCGGAATAATCGTAGCCGGGCTGGGCATCGCATTCGAGGTGCCATTTTCCGACGACGGCGGTTTGATACCCCGCTTTTTGCAACAATTTTGGAAACGTCTGCTGTTGAATGTTGAATTTATCGCCGTTCTGTTGAAAACCGTTGATGTGCGAATACTTGCCGGTTTGAATAACTGCCCGACTGGGACCGCAGATCGAGTTGGTCACGCAACAGTTGGTAAATCTCATGCCTTCGTTGGCGAGTCGGTCGAGGTTCGGCGTTTCGTTGCGGTTGGAACCATAGGCACTGATAGCCTGATAGGCGTGGTCGTCGGTGAAGATGAACAGAATGTTCGGTCGGTTATCCGCCGCTACGACAAACGAAGCCGCAAGGAAAAAGACAAGGAAAAACACAATTCGTTGCATAGCAGTTTCCACTGGGGTAATAGGAATCCATTGTATCATTGCACACCAACAATGAAAGGTGGAAGCGGAACAAAAAGAACACGGGATAAAGAGCGGCGGGTCTATGCCCGCCGGTGACTCTGCGCCGGAGTACCGGCTAATTTCTGGGTTGCTCACCGCTCCCGAACGACGACGATTCGGTCAACGTACACCGCTTCAACATCGCCGGGACGCTTCGGCGGAGCGAACCAAACGTACTGTGTGGGACGAATTGGAAACGCTCCCAAGTCGATCCATCGGTACTCCGAACCGCCAATCTCTTCAACGGTCAAGGCTTTGTAAGTGACTCCCTTCTTTTCGTCGGGGTCATACACACCGAGCGTCATTGCCGGTCCTGTAACGCCCTCTTTCGCCTCACATCGCACCGCCGCATAGAGACGGTACTCTAAAGAGCCGGGGACAACGTCCCCGGACTCCGGCGACTGCGTCGCCGGCTCTTTGGGTGTCAAATCCAACAGCGAACTATCAAACGGATAACTCGTCGCCCACTCGTGATGATCGCCGGGCATCTTGACCGCTCGCTTATTCGATGCCTTTGCATCATCGACAGGGAACGTCAATTCCCCGTCTTTATGCAAGTTAAACTCGAAACTTTGAATGTCGCACCAACTCGTCTTCGGCAGATTTTTACAGAACTCCGGCGGAGCGGCAGACGCATCCGAGGCGAACTTCTTTTGGAATCCGTCCAATACCTTTGTGAGTCCACGACCGTGGTCCCACATGTTTCCACTTCCGTCCCACTCCCAATAGTGCGTTACGCCAAATTCTTTGCACTGGGCGGCGAAATTGTCTGCCAAGGCTTTCGGATTCGACGGCAGAGATGCCGATTGACCCATCGCCTCGGCTTTTCGGCGCAGGGCATGGTAGTCTCTCAATATCACGAGATCAATCGGCATTTTGTCGCGACGCAATCGGTTGCAGATTGTGTCATCTTTTGCCGATGCTACTGCTTTTTCCATCAAAGCATGCGCCTTGAGAAGGGTCGCCATATCAAGCCATTCCGTACCTACACGAAAACAACCGAGATAGACATTCGCCTGTTCCGCTCGGTCATGCAGTAATGTCAAGTATTCCTTGACAATCGGTCCCGCATCGGGTCCGTAGTAACCTAAAATAAATTCGTCATACAATTTGTCAGCGTCCCGGGACTGATCCCACATCATTTGGGAAAGCACCCAGTTTTTTACCCGCGCAAAGTCGCCGGCAGTGCAATGGGCATCTCCCTGCTCGAACAACCCAATCGTGTTGTGATCCACAAAAAATCGGACATTCGGTCCCAAAACCCGATGGTTCGGATGTGGTAGCATATACGCCGAAAAATTGACCGTGTAGTCCCAAATGAAAAGACTGTCGGCGATCTTGCTCCAGCCTTGAATGTCTTCGCGTAATGACTTGTTATGCTCTCCTTCGCCGAGCGGTTGGAAAAAGCAGCACTCAATCGTGCAGAGCCGAATCACTACGTTCTTTCGCGGTGTGACAAATTTCGGCGGTTTCCGGGTGTATTGGTACGCCAATGTCTCGACCCAAATGTCGGGAAATTCCTTTTCGATGTCTTCGGCGACCTTGTTGACGAAGCGGAGTAGCGAACCGGCAGGACTTCCTTCTTCATCGTCGATTGCCTTGCACTTCTCGCAGGTACAGTTGCCGCGCCAATCGTTTTGACTGATCGAAATGTACGTCGCGCCGGGATTTTGGCGCAATCCTTCGAGAGCGTTTTTCGTCAGTTCAGCACGCATTTCGTCATTGGTGAGACAAAGTTGGGCATGGTCGTGTTTGCGTTGCCCATTGATTTCACTGTACCATTCAGGATGCTGTTCAAAATACTTGTCCGGCGGTATCAGCGGAAAAAACGAATGAACGAAATGGAAAAAACGATGATGTCCGCCATACTCCGGTGTGACTCGTGACATATTTCCGTTGCATTTCATTCGGCTGGCGAAGACTCCCTCGAAAGCGTCACGATAATAGGCTTCGCGGTAGATCAATTTCGGTGCGTATTCGACGTTTTGCGGAGGAATTTGGAGTGTCGGCTTCTTCGGAATGTACGATTCGGTTGAAGTCCACCATCGGACACCGACGGTATCTTCCAAAAAGGAATAGACGGCGTAGAGCGTTCCCCGCTGCGGATGTCCGACGAGAACGAGGTTGTTACCGACGGTTTTGATGACAATGCCGTCGTAGGGAATCTTTGATATATCGAGGTCGGGCAACAATTCTTTGAGCCGTTTGGAGTTTCCGACAATGATTTGCGGCTTCGTTGCGTCAACGCCGACTTCGTTGACAATGGCGAAGTTTGCCCCGGTAACGGCACCGAGATGCGACTGAAGTTCCTTGGCGGCGGTCGATTCTACTGCCGTCGATGTTACAGGCAGTACGATGACGTGGTCCGTTTTGCCGTCTTTGGCGAGGGTGAGCGATTCCGCCGCCGATACAGAGTGAGTGAACAGGAAAAGAGCAAATGCAAATAATGCAAGTATTGTACAGAAAAAGTGTTTCATGGGAATGATATTATTAGGGGAAGCCTATCGCTGTCTATTTTACCCGTTTTTTTCGGAAAAGGGAGGTTGCCGATGGTAAGAGCACACGCTCGTTTATCCCCTTTACAACGGCGTACTAATTTGCGAAAATGGTAGCCATTGGTTTTTACCCCCCCTGTGAATTTTGCCTGCCTCATCTGAACTTCCCTTCTTGACAGCGATGGCACGTTACAGCGGTACCTCTATGGTCGCCGTCGACCGTAACGCCCGTGTAACGATGGTCGTCGGGGAAAGCAATCTCAACGTCGCTTTCGACCACCAAAACGCCGTCGGAAAAACCATCGATTCCTACTTCGCAAAGAACCCGGACCACGCAAAACTCTTTCACGAAGCACTGAAAAACCAACCGCAAAAGATCACGTTCCGCTCCACAAACGGCGGATTCTACGAAATGCAATTCGTTCCTCTGCTCGACGAACAAAACCAAATTTGCGGAGCGTTTTCCTTTGAGCACAATGTTACCGGACAGATCAATGTTGAAGAAGTTGCCAAATCACAGGAATCGTTCATCAATGATGTATTTGCGAGCATTTCGGAAGGAGTGTTTGTCATTGATGCGGATTATACCGTTCTTAAGACAAATCCGACCTTCGAGGCGATGTATTCCGAACACATGCCGCTGGTGGGAAAAAAATGTTTCACGACTGCTTGTCTTAATCGAGTGTGCGACGAATGTCCAGCGGCAACGATGTTCGAAACCGGCAAGACCGCGATGGCAGTTCATTATGAACAGCCAACGACAACAAAACCGGGGATGTGGCTCGAACATTTCGCGTACCCGATTACTGATCCATCAGAGGAAACCATCGCCGCCATTTGCGTCATCCGCGACGTTACCCGGCGGAAAGAAAACGAAGATGCCCTCGAACACTACCGTAATAGTCTGGAAAGGTTGGTCGATGAACGAACACGCAGCCTGGAACAGAGTGAATTACGAATGCAAACGATCATCGCTGGGGGCAATGTACCTATCGCCTTTGCTGATGCCAACGGAATCGTAACATTTGCTAACACTGCGTTTCAGACATTGACGGATTACTCCGAATCGGATCTTATCGGCAAACGCCCCTTTGACACAATCTATGACGAACGTACCAAAACAGATTCTCTGTTTCTAGAGGAACGGGCAGCACTCTATGCGGGAAAAATTGATATGCATCGTCGGGATATTACGATCCAGCGAAAAAACGGCGAAGTGCGTTGGGTCGATTTTACAGCATCCGCAGTCAGGAATGCCGAAGGAAAACGAATCCAGGTCATTTTCATTTTACTGGACATCACTGATCGTTATGTGATAGAGCAGGCAGTAGAAGAGGCGAATGAACTGGCAAGGATCATGCTAGATACGGCACCGTTGGGCTGCACCATGCTTGCCCCAGACGGAACCGTCCTCGACTGCAATGCCCAAGCACCCAATCTATTCGATCTTACATGCAAACACGAGTACTGTCAACGGTTTTTTGAACTGTCGCCAACACGTCAACCGGATGGGAACCTCACTTCAAATAAGTTCATGGAAATTATTGATGAGGTATTCACAACGGGATACATGCGTTTTCAGTGGATGCACCAAAAACTTGATGGTACTCAAATCCCTTGTGAAATTACCGCAGTCCGCGTCCAGCGGGAGAACCGCGATTTTGTTGTCGCCTACATGCGGGACCTGCGAGAGGAACAGAAAATGCTCGCCAAAATGCGTGAGGCGGATGAACGTACCCAAGTCATGTTTGATGCAATGCCATTGGGTGCTAATTTTTGGGACGAAAACTATCACAACGTCGACAGCAACCAGGGTGCCGCAAATCTTTTCGAACTTTCGAGCAAAGAAGAATATCTCGACCGCTTTATGGAACTATCGCCGGAGTTCCAACCGGATGGACTTCGTTCAAGTGACCAAGCAATCCGATTGGTTAAGCAAGCGTTTGAAACCGGGCGAGTCGTTTTCGAATGGATGCACCAAAAACCCGATGGTACGCCGATTCCCTGCGAAGTTACGCTCGTCCGTGTGCCGCAAGATAATGGTTACAACGTCGCCGGTTTTCAGCGTGACTTACGGGCAGAAAAGAAAATGCTTGCCGAGATATATGAGGCAAACGAACGTACTCAGCTTATGCTCGACACGGCACCATTGGGGTGTACACTCTGCGGTCCCAGCGGAAATCTATTCGCCTGTAACACAGAAGCACACCGACGATTAGATGTTACAAGCAAGCAGGAATACTGTGAACGGTTCTTTGAACTATCGCCGGAATTTCAGCCGGATGGGCAACCTACAAAGGACAAGTATTTTAAAGCTTTGGCACAGATATTTGAGACCGGCTACACTCGTCTCGAATGGATGCACCAAAAACTTGACGGTACGCCAGTCCCCTGTGAAATTACGGGGGTTCGTGTTAATCGGGACGATGGTTACATCGCCGTTTGCTATGCCCGCGACCTTCGGGAAGAAAAAAAGATGCTCGCCGAGATACGCGAAGCAAACGAACGCACCCACTCCATGCTCGATGCGACCCCAATAGGATGTAGTGTCTGGGATGAGAATCTCAATCATATCGACTGTAATCTGGAAATGGTCAAAATGTTTGGCATGCCAAGTAAGCAGGAATTTCTCACACGCTTTTTTGAACTGTCCCCAGAGTATCAACCCAATGGACAACGCTCGGCTGATTTGGTGGTTGCCAACTTATCGACGGTCTTTGAGAGTGGATACAGCCGTTTTGAACAAATGCATCAGTTGCTCGACGGCACACCTGTCCCCTGTGAAATAACACTTGTCCGTGTACCGCTTGGCAATGGTTTCAACATCTGCGGGTATATGCGTGACCTTCGGGAAGAAAAGAAGATGCTCGCGGAAATACGAAGAGCGGACGAACGTACCCGAATTATGCTTGATTCGTCGCCGCTCGGTTGTACGCTTTTGGATTCAGGCTCTGGTATTTTCGACTGCAACTTGGCGGCTCTTAAATTGTTTGACATCTCAAGCAAAGAGGAGTATCGTGACCGGTTTTATGAACTGATGCCGGAATTTCAACCCGACGGAAGCCGCTCGATAACAAAGGCAAAAGAGTACATCGGAAGAGCACGTCGCGAAGGATATTTCCGTACGGAGTGGATGCACCAACTTTTTGATGGTACGTTGCTTCCTGTAGAGGTCACGCTTGCCCGTGTACAACGGGGCAACGATCATATCATTGCCGGCTATACCCGCGATCTGCGCGAAGAAAAGAAAATGCTTGCGGAGATGCGCGAAGCCAATGAATGCACCCAAATTATGTTGGATGCCACTCCGCTGTGCGTCACTCTTTGGGACGAAAACCTCACTCCCGTTGATTGTAATCGGGAGGCGATCAAATTGTTCGGCGCGAAGAACAAGCAAGAATACCTCGACCGGTTTTTTGATCTCTTGCCGGAATATCAGCCGAATGGGCAACGCTCCTCTGAAGTGGTGGCGGAGTTAACACGGGTGGCTTTTGAAACGGGCTACAATCGTTTTGAGACGATGCACCAGATGCTGGATGGTACGCCGGTTCCCACCGAAGTTACGGTTGTTCGCGTGCAACAAGGCGACCGGTATATCGCGGTGGGGTATGCCCGCGACCTGCGGGAACTCAAAAAACACGAAGCCGAACAGAAGCGAAGCAGGCAACGGACAAGCGCCCTGCTGGAACTGGCTCAGATGACACAACACTCCGAACAGGAAATCACCGATTACGTGATCAAGTCGGTGGTGGCACTGACCGACAGTATGATAGGATACGTGGTGCAACTAGAACACGCAAAGGATACGTTGCCGTTTCGTTCTTTGATTCTCGACCAGTCAGTTTCCTGCACACTGCCGACCATGACAGAACATGGCACTCCGCATACGCTTTCTCCGGTGTTGACGGAATGTCTTTCAACAAAAAAGGCGGTCATGCACGAAGATGTGTTTACCTTGCCGGGCACTCGGGTATTTCCAGAAGGACATTACACGGTGCATTCGCACCTGAATATCCCGATAGTGGACGGTGACACGGTGGTCGGCATCCTTGGTGTCGGCAACAAAAAGACCTCTTATAATGACTCAGACATCAGACACTTGACCCTTCTGGCACAGGGACTGATCAGTTTGTGGAATCGGCAAAAATATGCAGAAAATCTGGAGAGAGCAAAGAATGAGGCGGAAAGTGCGAACAAGGCAAAAAGCGAATTTCTCGCTCACATGTCGCATGAAATCCGCACACCGCTCAATGGTGTCATCGGATTGTCCGATCTTCTAGCGGGAACACCGCTCAATGAGAAACAACGCGAATATGTTCATTTGATCAATGCTTCGGGAAATGCGTTGCTCTTTTTGATCAACGACATCCTCGATTTCTCGAAAATCGAAGCCGGTAAGTTGGAAATTGATCGCGAACCTTTCGATCTTTCTGAGACCGTAGGATCGGTGCTTGCCTCCCTTGTTCCCCGCGCTTCCGAAAAACATTTGGAACTTGCCGTTTCCCTATGCCGGGGGTTACCGCGAATCGTCGAAGGAGACTCAGGACGCATCCGGCAAATCTTGATCAACTTGACGGGAAATGCCGTCAAGTTCACCGACCAAGGCGGTGTTCGGATTGATGTCGTAATCGACAAGGCAACCGAAACGAGCATCACCATCAAGTTTTGTGTTGTGGACACGGGAATCGGTATTCCCCAAGACAGGATTGACCGTCTGTTCAAAGCGTTTTCGCAAGTTGATGCCTCCTCTGCCCGTATCTATGGCGGCACTGGACTCGGACTGGCAATTTCGATGCAACTGGTCCGGCTCATGAACGGGGAGATGGGGGTCGAAAGTGAGAAAGGAAGGGGTTCCACATTCTGGTTCAAAATTCCATTCGGCTGTGATCCTGAAGTGTTTCAGTGTCTTCTGAAAGAAAGGTGTCTCGAAGACCCCAATCTGAATTGTCCCAATATTGATGGACAATACTGTACCGTTTTCGTCAATCGTGAAATCTCTGGCGAATACGGTATCAGGGAACATTCTGTTCTTGTCGTTGACGACAACGAAATCCAGCGTGATGCCCTCCGCATCCAGTTGGAACACTGGGGGCTGAAATGTGCAACCTGCGACTCCGGTAAGGAGGCATTTCGACTGGCGAAAGAATATCATCGTCGAAAAGAGCCGTTTGATATGTTTATCATCGACGGCACTCTTTCTGACGGTGCCGGTATTGAATTGGCTCGCCGATTGTTAGAGCAAAAGGAGCAAGACGGTATGCGAGCCGCACAGATCATCATGCTTCGTGCACTTTCGGATGATTTTGACCAGAATGTTTTGGACGATTACAGGGTGGAGTTCGTCGGCAAACCCGTTTTTGCTTCTGCTCTGTTTGATGCCGTGATCAACCGGGTGTTTGCAGCAAAAAAGAAGGAAGGATTTGATTCCGGGACCATTACTTCAGACGATCTGAACGTAAGGCTGGCGAAGCCGAAACTCCGATGGCAAGCCGAGACCGCCCGACAGTCCTTATCATCGATAAACCGATTGAAATCACATCTGGCGGGAAAAATACATATCCTTGTTGTCGAGGACAATCGGGTCAATCAAATTGTGGCGAAAAATCTTTTGTTGGAAGCCGGTTTCACCTGCGACGTTGCCCAAAACGGCATTGAAGCGTGCAGTGCTGTCCGACACCATGAATACGATATTGTGCTTATGGATTGCCAGATGCCCGAAATGGACGGATATGAAGCGACCGACTTGATTCGCAACTGGGAACGTGAATATGGAAAGCAGCGTTTGCCGATCATTGCTTTGACGGCTAACGCAACGAAGGACGATGTCCGAAAGTGTCTGGAAGCGGGTATGGATGCCTATTGCAGCAAACCAATCAATCCGCTGGCGGTGATCCGGCTGATTGAGGAATGGTACGAAAAGAGCCGACAATGATGTTCCATTGGAACCTCCGCAGTTGCGTGAAATTTTTTCTGGCAAATTTGTTAAAATCTGTTGGAAAACCTCGCCGCTCAATCGTCTTACTGGTAGCGGCACACCCACAGAGCCCGTGACGTAAGTCAGGGAAAACAATGGATGTCCCCCCTATAAGTATTCAAGGGCTTTGGAACGCCCACGTTCGGGGCTTGATCCTGTATGCCCGGCAGTGGGCGGATCGAGACGCGGAAGATGTCATACAAGATGCGTTCCTGAAATTGTTGCCGGCCACGCCTCCGCCTGACGATCCGAAGGCGTGGCTCTATCGGGTAGTGCGAAACACGGCGATTGACCGACGGCGCAAGAGCCGCTGGTTCCGACCGCCGCCGCTCGAAAATTGGTTTGAAAACCTGCCCGATAAATCCGAACCCTTTGACGGAGTAGAGTTGACCCAACTCCTCGAAACGCTCCCGGAATCCTGCCGGGAAATCGTGATCGCCAAAATTTGGGGCAACCTGACGTTCAAAGAGATCGCCGAACTGACTGGCAGACCGATCAGTTCCGTGCATCATGAGTATCAGGGCGGAATCGAGCGGCTGCGGAAGATTTTGGGAGAGAAGTAGATACCGTCATTCCCGCGTAGGCGGGAATCTAGACGTAAGACGTGAACAACAACCCTCTAGACCCCCGCCTACGCGGGGGTGACGAATATGACCACCGACTTTGAAAAACAACTAGAACAGATGATTCCCGCGATGCATCCCATTGCTGTTCGCAAAACGGCGACGCGAGGACACTCCGCCTTGAAGATTGCCCTCGGTTTCCTCCTCGGCGTGTTGGCAACGTATTATTTTACGCAACCGGACACAGCAAGACAGACGCAACCGCTGGAGACCTTTACGTTGGTCTTCGACGATTCCAAAATCGAACACTTCCGTCGCCCGGCGGACGTATTTCAGAGCGTCGTGCGTGTGCCGGTGCCGAAGTTGGCAATCGAAATCGACCAAACGCAGTGGCAATATGGGACGATGCGGAATAGTTTACGCCGGATGTGAGAAACCATTCGATTAGGCAAGTCTCCGTAGTACGTTGGCAAATCGCCGATTCACTTTTTCCAGCGATTGTTCAAATTCTTCGCTCACCCCGGAGCGTTCCGTTTCCGCTCCCTCCGGTGAGATGTGAAGCGACTTGCCATCAGTGGAGATTGTGAGCGGCGTATCGGGGCGAATCTTGAGCAGATCAAGAATCGGCTTGTCGATCACCAATGCGTAAGAATTGCCATGTTTTGTCAGCGTTTTAATCATAGAACATTCTCCAATATACAATGTCAGTACATTGTACTACCACTTTGGCAAAATAGAAGAGAGGGACAAAATTTCTTGGAAAACCTTCGTGTTCAACCGTCTTACATGTATAACCCTAACTCCACCCCACAACGTGACCTCAAAAAAATGGTACCGTCGCCGTCGCTACTGGTCGCTCGCCGTCCTAGCGATACTGGTCTATTTCTGTTTAATTCCTTCTCCGTTGCGTGTATCGTCGGAAACGACGGGATTTACCGAACCGCTGCTGCCGAATGGCGATGTCGATTACTTCGGTGCCTACGAAAGAATGTACATTCACAAACTCTCGCCGCCGGAAGACAATGGACAGCGACTACTCATCGCCGCACTCGGTCCGAAATCTCTCGAACAATACTCTATCGCCACCACCGTTCCGTGGGAGCAAATACCGACCGATGAACGGTCAAAACGATGGTTCGAAACCCAATGGGTGCCGCTCTGCGAACACATGTACATCGATCCCTATGAAAAGCCGAGGTTTCTTGATGTGCCGGACTTCTACACTTATATGGAAAAAGAGTGGGAAGTGGGCAAAGAAGATAGCGAACTTGGGAAAAAAATCATCGAACTGCAACAGCAACTCGCAACTGCTATTTGGACGGCAGAAGACCATCCCGAAGTTGTCCGATGGCTTGAAGAACGCTCGCCGTTGCTTGATCTCTTCGGTGTTGCCGTCCGCAAACCGAATTTTGTTTGCTACCGCTGGCGACCCGATTCGGAAGGTCTCTATGCAATCTTGCTTCCAGAAGTGCAATCGAACCGGGAGTTTGGTCGGGACCTACGCATCCGTGTTACCGAACGCCTCGGTAGAGGAGACGTTGATGGTGCCTGGTATGACGTGATGAGCATGTTCTACTTGTCGCGAAAACATTACATTCACGATCCGATTCTCGTCGTCAATCTTGTCGGTCTAGCGATAGAAGGGATGGGCTATGAATCGGCAAAATTGATTTTGCAGCATGAAAACCTAACTCCCGAACAGTTGGAACGTTTTGCTCACGACTTGGATTCTTTGCCGCGAAAAACAGCGGTACTGTCCGAATTTGAACTTTTCACTCCCTATCCAGGATTGCAATTAGTACAGAAAACAGGTGATATTTTTGGAGGGGAGTGTTGCCGAAGTGAACCTATTACCGACTTGACAACGTTCTTTCTTCACATTTTCGGAGGTGATGACAGAAATGCTATACCAAGATACCTCACATACTTGCCGCTTGACCGTAACATAGCAGGAAAACGAGTTACGGAATTTCTTCAGACCGACATGCTCATGTTCGGTACTTCGGTGTGGAACGTCAATTCGAGAACGATGAAAAAATATCTTGAAAATTTTGACCGACGCGCCGTTGAAAAAGATAACCAACTGAAAAACCCTTTGAGATTGTGGCGTGTTCCATTGATTCGAACCCGGTCGGAATTGTTTGCGGACTATGTGATTGCCCTACTCGCTCCTGCCGTTAGTGGGGCACAACACGCTATTGACCGTGCCAACACGCGTCTTGAACTTCTTCGCCTTTCTATTGCTTTGGAGCGTTACAAGTTGGCGAATGGAGAATATCCAGAGACTTTGGATGCACTGATACCAAAATATTTGTTGGAGGTTCCTCTCGAACCGCTGACGGGCAGACAGTCTTTTGTCTATGTTCGTTCTCCCGATGCGGAAACGTCATTTTTGCTCCACTCGGCAAAGTGGAAAGAAGACGATGGACTTACGAAGGATTTGTTCGTGCGGTTTAGCCGCCTCACCCAGTGAGGCGCACAGAACGCAATCAGACGATTGCGGATTCCGATACGTTGTGTTATAATTCGGTGAAAGTTTTTTATTCACTTTCCTATGACATCACGCTGGATTGCTAAACGTGCCGGTACTTTTGAGGCTTCCGGTATCCGAAAAGTTTTTGACCTCGCCGCGAAACTGACTGATCCGGTCAATCTCTCCATCGGACAGCCGGACTTCGACGTTCCCGAAGAAGCACGCAAAGTGATCATCGACGCGGTCAATTCCAAAAAGGGCGGCTACACACCGACGCAGGGACTTGCCGTACTACGTGAAGCCCTCCAGAAGCGGGTCGACGAACAGTATCATCATGAGGATCGACAAGTCTTCGTTGCCAGCGGAACGAGCGGCGCACTCGCTCTGGCAATGCTCATCCTCGTCGATCCCGGCGACGAAGTGATTTTCTTCGATCCCTACTTCGTGATGTACGATGCCACCGTCAAAATGGCAGGCGGTACATCGGTCATCGTGAACACTTATCCCGACTTTCATTTCGACATTCAGCGGCTTGCCGATGCGATTACCCCAAAAACGAAGGCGATTATCTTGAATTCTCCAGCCAATCCGACCGGCAACGTCGCCAGTCGAGAAGAAGTCAAAGCGATTGCCGAACTCGCCGCCAAGAGGGACGTTTTGCTCATCAGCGATGAAATTTATAGTGCGTTCTGCTTTAAGGAGTTCGCCTCCCCTGTGGCGTACAATCCGCAAACACTGGTACTGGACGGATTTAGCAAAACGTATGGCATGCCCGGCTGGCGCGTCGGATACGCTCACGGTCCGAAGGAAATCATCGAGCAGATGCTCAAGTTTCAACAGTACACGTTTGTCTGTTCGCCTCACGTCGGTCAACTGGGTGCACTGGCGGCATTGGACGTGGACATGGCACCGCAGATCGAAAGTTACCGCAAACGCCGCGATATGTTGTACGATGCCTTGAAAGACGATTACGAAATCAACAAGCCGGAAGGGGCGTTTTATATGTTTCCTAAAGCCCCGTGGGGGACGGCAACCGAATTTGTCGAAAAGGCGATTACGGAGTATTCGATGCTCATCATACCGGGCAACGTTTTCAGTCTTCGGGACACACACTTTCGCATTTCGTATTCGGCGACGGAGGCGACGATTCAACGGGGCATCGAAGCCTTTAAGAAGTTGGCGAAAAGATAGCGGCGATGAATACCTATTGGTGTCCGACAAGAACGTCACCGTTTTACCCAACTACGACGGTAATATGTGAGGTTCGTTTGAAATAAACCGATGACGAGCCGCGCGCTTTGGGACGGAATCGCTTTGCCATGGGTCCGCCGTCGATTCGAATGTCGACCACTTCGAGGTCGGCAATATTTTGTGCCCGGCGGTCTTCGGCATTGGCGACGGCACTCTTAATCACGGCTTCGATAAGCCGCGCTCCCCGGCTGGGATAACAAGATAAGAGTTCGAGTGCTTCGTCGGCAAATTTTCCCCGCACAAGATCAGCATACGGTCTGATCTTCTGTGCACTCATTTGAGCGAGCCGATGTCTCGCTTTATATGTATTTCCCAACGTCGCCATTTGATTTACCTCAATAATTTTTATCTCAAGCCCCACACCAGCGCACCTCACGATTATACGCAAGTGCCTTGTACGTCAAATTCGGAGCACCCCGATCCTATTTTTTCCGCCCTATTTTTTGCCGCCTTTGCCGCCATGTCCGCGAAAAATGCGGGTCAAGGAGAACTCACCCAGTTTGTGTCCGACCATTTCTTCGGTAACGAACACCTTGTTGAAGACCCTACCATTATGGACGAGAAACGTATGCCCTACAAACTCCGGGACAATGGTGCAAGCCCGTGCCCAAGTTTTGATCGGCTCTTTTTTGCCGATGGATTCCAGTTTCTCGACCTTTCGGTACAGTTTCGGGACAACGAAAGGACCTTTTTTGATTGATCTGCTCATAACTTTTGGAGTATTTTATAGGAAAAACCGTTTTTGGACAAGGGGGGATACCCGAAAACGGCGTTAGAGCAATTCTTGTTCAATCATCCGCATCGACTCCCAAACTTTACTGCGGTAGCGGAGCAAAAAGGTAGCGCAATACGCAAGAACAATCAATGTTAAAACCGACCAGCACCAAAAAACGCCGAAACCGAAATAGTAAATTCCAATGGCACAGCAAATCGGCAACAGTGGTGCGATAATGCCCATCATCAAGGCAATATACATTGTGTCTCCCGCCCCGCGAAGAGTGGACATAAAAATCACC
>Ga0123353_10001668_pt1 | contig 27328 bp, 22 predicted proteins | sample TergutLab28metaG_3_FD_92763 | JGI IMG/M metagenome (GOLD analysis project Ga0123353, IMG submission 92763) | Labiotermes labralis P3 segment gut microbial communities from Petit-Saut dam, French Guiana - Lab288 P3 | ecosystem: Host-associated > Arthropoda: Insects > Digestive system > Gut ...
GTTTTCAAGGCGTACCCACATGGTTATTTCATATTCTCCGATGGGAAAAGTTTGAGACCATGTTAAATGGTCTGTTAAAGCGGGCTGCAGTAGATCGTCTATATACCACTTTATACTTTCTTGAGCAGAATGCAGCCCATTTATCTCTGCCTGAAAGGCAACCTCTTCATTTTCACAAAAAGGATGTTCTTCCAAATCTCCAAAGTACACATCATTGGCATAGAACATGGCATCCAACTCGCGCATGGCAGAGCCCGCAAGGTAGTAATACCCACCATACATATTGGCACCAGTTCCATATCCAAAAACAAGAATTCCTGCCGAATTAGAAAAGATGTATGAGGCAGTATCATTAGTTAGTAGCATGGAATAGAACGACATCTCGGCTGTGGCATTCTCTATCCAATTGCCCCCGCTTAGTTCAGTGGGCGGCATTCCTCCAATAGAAACTTTGGTACTTTCTCTCATAGCAGTTGGAGTAACGATTAAGGCTAGGTGTGCAAGATATTTTTGGGCAAAAGCATTCACATTACCCATATGGGACATCAGTACATAAGAAGCGGTTTGTTTTATTCCCGGTATCCATACTTGCGAAGGCACAGTGGGATAAGGCATCGTCCCAATGCATTTCATATAAGAACAAACTCCAACAGGATTATTTGCGTAAATATAACAACCGTTAGAGCCAATATCCAATTCAACAAATTCTCCTTTCTTTAAACCGGTAAGGGTAGTTTGCGCACCCGGTACGCCGGTTTGTATTGTTCCTCCTATTTGTGTAATATTGGTATTATTTTGCGAAACTACAATGCGAACAATTTCTTGTTCCTTTACTGTAACAGGTACAAAATAAGTTCTATCCCAAGTATGTACAGGAGATAATTGTTGTATTAAACCAGTCGGGAGGTATGATCCGGCGGGAATCCGAGTTCCTTGATGAAGTGCAAAAAAAGCAACAGGATTATTGGAAGTTATATAAGCGCCGGTCATATCAAAAGAAGTTCTGTAGTAAACTTGTCCTGCGTTAAGTGGCATAGGAGTAACCAACATCCCATTATGATACAGGTTGGTATTGTTTTGAGTCGCCACTACTGCGTAAGCATCTGTATGAATAGTACTTTCGTCTGTATATGAACAATGGAAATATTCTGTTCCCAGCGATGTTACAGGCAAAATATTGGTAGCATCCATAGCAGAAGTAGTCAGATATAAAAGCGCATAAACTGAAACCGGCTCTGTGGTGGTAATACGAGCGCTGTAATTGGTTATTGCCATGTACATATTATACATGGCAAGTTTTTGGGTAATGTCTAAAGAATAGGTATATATCTCGTATGCATCAAGATTAAAACTAATACTTGTATCCAAATTAGTGAAATAGATGGTTGCTTTGGTTGGCTGGCTTCCGGCTACAACACGAATGTGCATAGTCTTAATTGCTTCTTCTGGGTGTATTACATAATTCGTAAATTTCCCAAAAGTTATCCAAAACTCTTTTCCCTGGGTAGTTTGTGCATGAAGAGAGGAGATAGCAGAGAGTAAAAGCAAAATTGTTATCAGAAAACAAGTAACTTTTTTCATTTAAATACTTGAAATTTTAGTTTGCAAAAATATTAAAATTATTTAATTGAAAAAATCTATTTTTGTGCATTCAAGTGTATCAAGATTCTGACATCTTTGAAGTAGGGGAGGGATGTGTATTTTAAAATAGCCTCTTTTAATACAATTTTACGTATAAATAGTCGTTTTAATTTTATTCTGTGAAATTATTTTTTTCTATTTTAAAACAAAATATTAATCCATAAACATATAAATAATGAAAAAACAGTTTTTTTATTTTACATGCTTTTTTTTGGTACTTTTATTGTTTTTTTCTTGCAAGAAAACCGCTACAAGAGGGATAAAAATTGATAACTATTCTATAGGAAAAGCGGGGGAGGTAATTTTGGTATTAGACCAAAAATATGTTTCCGAAACCATGCAAAACTACATTGTTGAAGTACTTACTCAACCACAGCCTGCACTCAATCAAATTGAGCCGATATTTGATTTGTTACATTTTGATAATAAAGGTTTTACTTCTTATTTTCAGCGACATAGAAACATTGTGAGGTTTGATATGAATCCAAACTATGCTTCAAATACCTTTAATATTGAAGATAATGTTTGGACAAAACCACAAACTTATGTTTATTTAAGAGGCAATGATATGGATAGTTTAATTTGGCTCTTTATGCAAAATGAAGATGCAATTATTAATGCGCTTTATAACAATGATTTAAAAAGAGTTCAATCTTTTGCCTCGGCAGGAAATAACGATGCTTTTATTGAGAAGAAAATAAGAGAGAGATTTGATATAAATATTACAATTCCAAACACCTACAGAATTGCTCGCGAAGAAGAAGATTTTATGTGGCTTCGCTTTAAAACAGTTAGAAACGACAGGTTTATCATTATCTACACTACAGAGGGTGGTGATTTGAGTAAAAAAGGGTTGGTAAATGCGCGTAATGAAAAAACCAAAGCCTATATTCCGGGTGCAGTTTTAGGGTCCTATCCTGTTGTAGCTGATGTTACACCATTTCCTTTATTTAATGATAATGCAACTATTGGCGCGATAACAGGTGCAGAATTGCGCGGACTTTGGGAAAGTGTAGGTGATAAAATGGGTGGGCCTTTCTACGAATTTTCTTTTAATGATAAAACCGCTGAAAAAGTGATCTCTGTGGGTGGATTTGTTTATGCCCCGGAAGAAGACAAACGTGACTATCTAAGAGAAGTAGAGGCGATTGTGAAATCAGTGAGGTATTGATTCTAATAATCTTTTTTATACAGTTCTATTTTGTAATCAATACCACTATCATCATTTATATCTTAACCCGCTTCAAATTCAGTAAATTAGTCGGCGAATTGTCCAATCCACTGATATTTTTTTGAACAAACCGCACTTTTTTATCGTAAAAAAGAACAACTACCGGTGCATCTTCCATCAACAAAGAATCTAAAGAGGTATAATATTCGTTTCTAAGCGTTTCGTTAGTTATGGTTTTTGAATATTCAAAAAGTTTGTCAAAGGCAGGGTTTACATAATGGGTGTAGTTCGAGCCAAAAGGTTGCAGATTTTTAGAATAAAAAAGTGATAGATAGTTTTCTGCATCGGGGTAATCGCAAATCCATGATCCCCGGAAAAAGGGCAGTTGGTAATTGCGCATCATTTGCCGTTGCTGTGCGGCTTGTTGCACCTCCAACGAAATACGAATTCCAATTTTGTTCAGTTCGTGCTGAATATATTGGCACAAATCTAAATAACTTGCCGAAACAGAGAGCGGAATTTCAGGCAACTTTTCACCATTTGGATAACCCGCTTGTTGCAACAGGTCAAGTGCTTTTTGCGGATTATAGTGGTACCCTTTTACCCTTTCCGGATTAAACGAAGCCATTCCCATAGGAACAAATCCGCTTGTGCCTGCATATCCCATGTTGTTGCGCAAATAATTAATCATCTTCTCCCTATCAAAACCATAATTAATTGCCTGCCGGAGTTCTTTTATTAATACCGGACTATTCTCTTTCTCTTTCAGTAAAAAACCAAGATATTCCGTATTGAGATAGGGACCGGTTTGGAGTGTAATCTTATCTGCAAACTCGTCGTGCAACCCGCCCTCTTTGGTTAACAAGGCATCTTTATAGCAGGCTTCAATTCCGGATATAAAATCCAAATTTCCTTTTATAAACTCCATGAAAGCCACCTGTTTATCAATAATAAATGAAATAGAAACAGCATCTAAATAGGGTAGGGGATTATTATTTTCGTCTTTTTCAAAATAGGTTTCATTTTTGCGCAACACTAATTTTATACCTTCCTCCCACAATTGAAACTGAAAAGGTCCAGTACCTACCGGAAATTTTCTGAAATCTCTGTCATATTTTGCTACTACTTCCTGTGGCAGTACCGAGGCATACTTCATGGTAAGGATTCCCAAAAAAGGAGGAAATGACTCTGACAAAATTATTTGAAACACAGTATCGTTCAATGCAAAAAAAGCGTAGTTGCCCAAATGGTCTCTATTCACTTTTTGAAAGATCCACGCGCCGGGAGAGGCTACTTCCGAACTTACAATCCTGTTAAAACTATACACAAAATCAGTAGCCGTAACTTTTCGAGGTGTTTCCCAAGTATAGTTTGCTGTATTTTGAAAAAAAACATCATCGCGCAGAAAAAAAGTGTAGGTTTTTCCGTCGGGGCTGATAGTCCAATCTTTTGCAATCATGGGAACAATATGCAGCGAATCGTCTAAATCCACCAATCCGTTGTACAACATATTGCACACCCATATAGCAGCCTGCCCCGAAGCATAAGCCGGATCGAGCGATTGAATCCCAACTGCCTCGTTGTATCGAAATATCTTTTTATCGGATATAGTTGAATATGAGCAGGAAGTTAAAATCAAAAAAGAAATTAATAAAAAAAGAAAAGAGGGTTGAAAGTTTTTCATTAAAAAATTTTACGGCAAAAATATTATAATATTAAATATCGTATATATTTGCAACTTAATTTTTAAAAATATAATTAATTATGTTGTACGATGTTTCAAAATTAGACCTGTTATATGCAGGAAAAACCAAGAATGTGTATGCACTATCCGGTGGAAACGTTCTTTTGCAATTCACAAACAAAACCACAATGAATGAATCGGGAGAGGAGGACCCGGGAGGTAATTTTGTTGGGAAAGATGTTGAAGGTTCAGGGCGTGCGTGTATCCTTATGACACAGCATTTCTTTAAACTGTTTGAAGAAACCGGTATTCCTACCCACCTTGTAAATATTGATGTAGAAGATTTGCAAATAGAGGTAAAACAAGTGCTACCTATTGGAGAGAAAGTTTGCCTGGAAAGCGGTTCCGGTGTTGAATGGATTGGACGTTGGATTGCGACCGGTTCTTTTGTTAAACACTATGCAAAATATATTGCCGACGGGCATCAGTTTACAAAACCATTTGTTCATGCCACCCTTAAAGACGACTTTAGAGGCGATCCCTATATTGATGATTATACACTTGACAGATTAGGACTTTTGAGTGTGGAAAAGTTTCAAATACTAAAAGAATATACTGAAAAAATTGCCGAAATAATGAAAAATGAGTTTGAGAAGTTGGGTTGCCAACTCTATGATTTTAAAGTAGAATATGGCGAAGATAATAATGGAAATTTAATACTTATTGATGAGATTGGTCCCGGATCTGCCAGAGTTTTCCAAAATGGTAAGAAAATGAACAAAATTGAAATTGGTAATCTCTTTGAAAAAGTATCATTTTAGAAGATGAAAAGATTTACCTCTTACAAATTTGTATTCACCATGCACGAGTTCATCAAATCATACACCGGCACATCTACTTCTTTTTGCAGTGCTTCTATCAGTTTTTGAGAATCCATTTTATAACCTTGTGGGGAGATAGGATTTGCGCAAATAGCAATTAACTTGTTTTTATTCAGTACTTTTAATTTTCCGCCGGCACGAAGATAATGGTTTAAAACATCTTTGTCAACAAAAATTTTAGTGAAATCTTTTGCAATTAATAGAGTGTTGGATATTTCTTTATTAACACGTAAAGTATTTAGTAACGAATTAGTTACAATTCCTGCTACATATAAGGTATTTCCGTGTGTAAACAGTTCGTTTTTACAGGAATCCAATAAAAAAGAGGAAGAAATTCGTAAGTCTGTAAACTCATCCTCACTAAGTGCATAAATACCTGATTCAAAGTTTTCTAAAGTGGATTTTAAATCTGTTTGATAAGGTTCAATTTGAGTGAGACGATAGATAAATTTGGTTTTACGAATCAACTCCGGAAGTATGGGGGAAAGCGCGGCACCTGTGGTTAAAATCAAAGATTCGGAAAGGGTAGGGGAAGCCGGCGATTTTCTGGAAAGTGCGCCATCGGTTATCAAAAAATCGTAACCGAAACTGTACATTTGTTCCATCACTTGTTTTAGCCAAGCGGTTGTGTTTGGTCCCGACAGAATTACTTTTCCGGAGGTAACAGCTTTTGCAAACACCAATCGTCCGTGTGAAGTGCTGCGCTGTGAAACCTCAAGAATTTCAGCAGTCAATTTCTTTTTCTTGTAAAAATATTCGGAAGTAATAAATCCCATTCCTGCAAAAATTTCAATTTCAGGTTTTTGAGTATTTGTTACCATATCAGTTTGTTCGCCGTCAATTCCAATAGAAGTTACGGCAACTTTTCTTGCATTTTCTTTAAATTGTTGAAGTAAATAATTGCAGCAGGTTGTTTTTCCTGTATTTTTTTCCATGCCAATAATGGATAAATTTTTGTAAGGAAGTAGTTGATCAACGTGAAGCATTACAATTTACGATTTTAGATTTACGATTTTAGATTTACGATTTGGTAATGGGCGTAGTTGAAATTTGGTGTATTAAAAAATCCTATAATTTATATTATGTTAAATAGAATGGGGGGATTATTAACTATTTTTCCACTTTCTAAAGAAACTTCTTATTTTGAGCCCTATTACACCAAATATCGCCTCTTTGAATATTCCGGCACTCATTTTTGATGTACCTAATGCTCTGTCTTTGAAAACAATAGGAACTTCAACAATTTTAAATCCTAATTTATGAGCATAAAATTTCATCTCAATCTGAAACCCATAGCCAATATGTTTAATCTTTGTAAAGTCAATAATTTTTAAAACTTCTGCCGAATAACACATAAAACCCGCTGTGGTATCTTTTACCGGTATTCCCAAAATAAACCGTACATACATAGATCCATAATACGACATTAACAAGCGCGACATGGGCCAATTTAATACATTAACCCCCTGACAATAGCGCGAGCCTACAACCACATCTGCTTCTTGTTCTATTACAGCAGCATATAAACGCTCAACATCATCAGGATTATGTGAAAAATCGGCGTCCATTTCAAAAACATAATCATATTCTCTTGCCAATGCCCACTTAAAGCCATGAATATAAGCAGTTCCCAACCCTAATTTACCTGTACGCTCCTCAATAAATAGTCGGTTGGGAAGTTCATTTATCATTTTTTTTACAATTTCCGCCGTTCCATCCGGAGAACCATCATCTATTACCAAAATATCAGAATCGGTAACACTAAATGTTTTACGAATAATCTTTTCAATATTTTCCTTCTCATTATAAGTAGGAATAATAATCACTTTTTTTGAAGATTTTAATTCCATATTTTTTAAATTGAATTTATTTTTAATGTAAATTTTGACGACACTCAATTACCAAACCATTAACCACTAATCACTCATTTTTAATACGATATACACCGGAAAATGGTCGCTGTATCCTCCTGCATAGCTACCTCCTGCATAAGTTCTAAACGGATACCCTTGAAATGATCCTGCTTTGGTTTTCAAAAAGTTAGGGCTATAAACATGAGCAGAGGCATACCTGTAACTATTTGGTTTTGGGTGAAGTAAAGCATAAGAAACCAATATTTGATCTATCAGTTCCCAGTTATCTCTATATGCGTAAGAACCAATGCCATCTTTGTACATTTTCCACATAGGATTAAAAATATCTATCCTATCTACTTCACTAATTTTTCCTTTTGCATTAAGCCCATGCGTAATACATTTTGCATTTGGAGTATCGTTTAAGTCTCCCATTATCACTATTTTAGCATTTTGGTTAATATTCATCAACAACGAATCCACGATAGATCTTGTAAGTTTGGCGGCTGCCATACGCAATGGAGCGCTTCGTGCCTCCCCTCCCCTCTTTGACGGCCAGTGATTGGCTATAAGGTACAGTGTATCAATTTTATCTAATACGCCCACCAATAACAGTTGGTCTCTAGTTCTAAATCTTGGATTATCGGGAATGGTCAAAGTGTGTGGTTTTTGCGCAATAAACTCAAAACGGTCTCCTTGAAAAATAAACGCCACATCCACACCGCGCACATCGGGAGAATCGTGGTGTGCAACCTTGTAATTCAAGTGCTTTATCGCATCTTGCGACACAAGGTCGTTGAGCACACGCTCATTTTCCACCTCGCAAACGCCAAGTACTACTACCCCACCCTGCTCTTTTCCCATCTGCGATATAACGTATGCCAGATTTTCTAATTTTTGTTTATAACGCTCTGGTGTCCATTGGTAGGCACCATCGGGCAAAAACTCACTGTCGTCTGCAATAGGGTCTTTCTCTGTATCATAAAGATTTTCAACATTGTAAAAACCAAGAATGGCGGTCTTCTGTGCTTGTGAGCAAAATAATGCAAATAGCAGAAACTCAATTAAATAAAGAGATACTTTTGAAAGATTCATAGAGTTGTTTTTTAGTTTGCAAAGTAAGGAAAAAAAATGACTATTTTTGCCGTTCAATCTAAAATCTAAAATCTAAAATCTCTATCATGCGTTATTTTGTAGAACTTGCTTACAACGGATCCCCTTATTTTGGATGGCAGCGACAACATGGACAACTTACTATACAGGCAGTTTTAGAAAATAGTTTTTCCATGTTGCTAAAAAACAAAATTGAACTCATAGGGTGTGGCAGAACCGACACCGGGGTGCATGCCAAACAGTTTTTCGCACATTTCGACTATACTAATTTATTATCAGATAGTTGTTGTATCCAATTACAACACAAACTCAATTCTTTTTTACCCAACGAGATTGTTATTCATCGTATATTTCAGGTGGAAGAAGAAACACACGCACGTTTCAGCGCATTAGACCGCACCTACAAGTACTATGTTGCTACTTCAAAAGAACCGTTTCAATTTCAGTCTCTATATCGTGTGTATGAAAAATTAAATGTGGAAACAATGAATGTAGCAGCAAATTTATTGATTGGAAATAAGGACTTTACGAGTTTTTCCAAGCTTCACACCGATGTAAATAATAATTTTTGCGAGGTAAAAGTTGCATTTTGGGAGCAAAAAAATGAGCAACTTGTTTTTACAATTACAGCCAACCGTTTTTTAAGGAATATGGTGCGCGCTATTGTTGGGACGCTGCTGTTGGTTGGAAAAGGTAAAATTTCCATTGCAGATTTTGAAGATATAGTGCTGCAAAAAGACAGGTGTAAAGCAGGGATATCGGTGCAGGCGCATGCTTTATTTTTAGAAAAAGTAACCTACAATTTCATATAATTTATTTTGAACATGATATTTGCAATATTCGGAATAGTTTCTCTCTTGTGTTGGCTGCTTGCTTCTTTTTTCTCAATTAAAATGAAAGTGAGAAAAGCACTACTCTTTCAAAGTATTGGGATATTGTTGTTTGGGTTGCTTATAGTTTGGCTGTGGGCAACTTTGCAACGGCCTCTTTTTAAAACTATGGGAGAAACAAGAATTTGGTATTCATTTTTTCTATCAATTTTAGGAGGCGTTACTTATTGGCGTTGGAAAATGGGTTATTTGCTAACATTTACCAATCTGTTATCTGCTGTTTTTGTGGTTATTACAATAAGTAAACCGGAAGTTCAATCGCAGGTGCTTATGCCTACGTTGCAATCGGTGTGGTTTATTCCTCATGTGGTAGTATATATGTTTGCCTATGCAGCCATTGGATGTGCAACTGTGTTAGTAATGTTGGAATTGATAAATATTAACCACAAAGGGCGCAAAGAATACACAAAAGAGATAAGGGGCAAATGTGATTTTTTGGTTCAAATAGGGACAGTTGCGCTGGGAATTGGCTTGTGTTTGGGCGCGATTTGGGCAAAAAAAGCATGGGGGCAATACTGGTCGTGGGATATTAAAGAAACTGCTGCCTTGATTACCTGGGTAATTTTTCTATTATACATTCATTTACAAAAAATTACAAAAATAAGCCGAAAGTTTTTATCAATTCTTGTGTTAATAGGATTTTTATCATTGCAATTTACATGGTACGGAGTGAAGTATTTACCTACTACACAAAAAAGTATGCATTTGTTTTATAGTTGGGTGCAATAACTATATTATTTCAAGCAGGCTTGAACATTTAAGATTTCTTATATTTTTGCAACCCTTAAAATTTAAGAAGCATTATGTCAATACAACGCAAAAAATTTTTCCCTCACGTTACCGATGAACAATGGAACGACTGGAAGTGGCAAATAAAAAATCGTATCACAAGTTTAGATAAACTTAATCAACATCTTCAACTTACGCCAGAAGAAGAGCACGGTGTACAAGAAGCGTTGAAAACATTGAGAATGGCAATTACCCCTTATTATCTCAGTTTAATCAATCCCGATGACCCTAATTGTCCTATCAGAAAACAGGCAATTCCCACCATATTTGAAACGTACAAGGCCGAAGCAGACTTGCTTGACCCACTGCATGAAGATGAAGATGCACCGGTACACGGCTTAACACACCGCTATCCTGATAGGGTATTGTTCTTGATTACAGATCAATGCGCTATGTATTGCCGGCACTGCACTCGCAGGCGTTTTGCCGGACAACATGACTGTGAATCCTCGAAAGAGCGCATTCAAAAAGGGATTGACTATATCGCTGCCACTCCGCAAGTGCGCGATGTACTGCTCTCCGGCGGAGATGCCCTGATGGTAAGCAACGAATTGTTGGAATCTATCATTGTTCGTTTGCGCGAAATTCCGCATGTAGAGGTGATTCGCATCGGTACTCGTGCCCCCGTGGTTTGTCCACAACGTATTACCGATGACTTGGTTAATATGCTAAAAAAATATCACCCGATATGGGTAAATACACACTTTAACCACTCAAATGAAATTACGGAAGATGCAAAATTAGCGTTGGCAAAATTGGCTAATGCAGGTATTCCTCTTGGAGATCAAAGTGTTTTACTTAGAGGAGTGAATGATTGTATGGCTACTATGAAACAGTTGGTTCACGATTTGGTAAAAAACCGTGTTCGCCCTTACTACATCTATCAATGCGATTTATCTGTTGGAATTGAGCATTTTAGAACTACTGTAGGAAAAGGAATCGAAATTATGGAAGGTTTGCGCGGACACACCTCCGGTTATGCCGTTCCTACTTTTGTGGTAGACGGACCTGCCGGAGGTGGGAAAATTCCCGTAATGCCAAACTATTTAATCACGCACGGAGAAAACCGCGTGATTTTAAGAAATTACGAAGGAGTAATTACAACATATACAGAACCGCTTGATTATGCCGCAAACAGCAACTGCCATACTTGCGAACACCATAAATGCGAAACCAAAGGTGTTGCCTCGCTCCTAACAGGAGAGCACTTGTCAATTGAACCCGAAAATTTAGCCCGTAGAAAAAGACATGTGCAAAAATAAATACCCATTCATTCTACTGTTTTTACTCGTAATTTCCTCCCTTTCTTTCTCATGCAAAAGAAAAACAACAGAAATTGTCATTATCCCCGATGCATTAAAAAACCATTTACAACGCGCCCGCTTTTTTGGAAAAGTTAAAACCGTTGAAACAGACCTCTATTATTATTCAAGTAAAGATTCACTCTATCTTTTTTCCAATAAAAACATCCAATACTACAGTTATGACGGGTATTTAACTCATGTAACAGTTTTGGATATTAATAATGACACTGCTTCTAAAAGAACACTCTTTTATTTGCCCGATGCCAAAGAAAACTATTGGTTAGATTTTAATTACAGAGACGGCAGCGTAACAAAAGACACATTTATCTATGACAGAAACGGGTTTAAAAGCGAAGAATATCTTTTGTTAAACGATTCATTGTTATACAAAATTAAGTATAAAACCGATGCTATCGGCGGGGTTATAGAGATGAAACGCTTTCTTGCCGATTATCATCTTACTAATAAAATCTATTACAATACTCACGGATTAGTTGAGCGTATTGATGAATATGACCCTCAAAATAAAATGTATAAATATATTACATTAGAATATGATAATTATGGAGATGAAGTGAACCGCCGCGCATTTAAACACAATAATGAACTCATTGAATATACTTATACTCAATATAGTAACGAAGGATTATTATTGAAAGTGATTTTTGAAGACCGCCTGCACGACATGCGTGAGGATAGAATTTACACCCAACACGATAAAGCAAAAAACTGGTTGGAAGAGATTAGTTTGCGTGGAAACGATACGATACGGAAAAGAGTAAGGGTTATTGATTATTATTAGAATAGGATGAAACTTTGGTTAGCCCCTCTGCACGGCATTACGTACTATAATTTCCGAAACTGCTTTATCAAACATTTTCATGGAATTGACTTTGCTATAACTCCGTTTGTAGCCGCGCAACCCAGAGAGAAAATTAATCAAAAAAAACTTCGCGATCTGCTGCCCGAAAACAATTCCGAACTGCCCGTCATTCCACAACTTATGGGAAATAAACCCGATGATATTAAAGAAACTATTGTTGTTTTACAAGAAACATTTGGATACAAGCAGTTTAACTGGAACATCGGCTGCCCGATGAACCAAATAGTACGCAAAAAACGCGGCTGTGGCATAATGCCCTGTCTTGATTTAGTGGAAGAAACGGTGAACGAAGTGTGCGGAAAAACACCAACCCGCTTTTCTTTAAAAATGCGTTTGGGGCTCCATTCCCCGAATGAAGGCGTGGAGATTTTGCAAAGAATTGCCCCCTACCCTATTGATTTTCTTTGTATTCACCCCAGATTAGGAACCCAACAGTATGAGGGCAATGTAAATTTGGATATTTTTGAAAATTTTTACCAAACCACCAATCATACAATCGTTTACAGCGGAGATATAAATGATGTTGATTTTTTTGTGAAATTGCAACAACGTTTTCCCAATATTGAAAATTGGATGTTGGGACGTGGGATATTGCAAAATCCGTTTTTAGCGGAACAAATCGTAAATCTTGTAGAGATAAGATATACCTTATCTCTACAAGAACGCCAAAAACGCTTTATAGATTTTTACCGTGAATATTCTGAAATACTCCTGTCATTATTTGGCGAAAATATCACACTATCCTCATTAAAAGAGTTGTGGCATTATTTTGCGGTTTTTTGGAAACTCGCCCCAGATGAATTGCGAAAAATTTTACGAACAAATGACTACAAAATATTTAATAAAATTACGAACGAGTTAATGATTGAAAAAAGTTAAAATGCTATGAAAAAGAAACTCCTGCTTTTACTCCTATCTGTTATTTCAACATCTTCTTTTGTAAATATTTATGCTAACGACAGAATTTATAATAATGCCATAAAAATTACTTTTCTATCTTTTATTACAGGCTCAACAAAAGTAACTTACGAGCGTGCTACTTTTTCAGGGCAATCTTTTGAAATAACCGGCGGAATTATTGGATGGGGGCACGATAGGTTTAAAGTAAGACCAAGAGGTGGCTTAGTACGATTGTCATACAAATTTATTTTTTTCTCGAAACCCTCCACTCCGTTAAATGGTTTTTATGTAAAGCCGGAATTTGCTTTTTCTCACTTCAAATATAATAGTTATATTGAAAGAACGCTCTCTTCGTGGGGCACTATAATGGGGTGTACAGGGTATCAATGGAGCAAAAAATGGTTTATCATTGATGGTTTTGCAGGCTTGGGTATTGGCATAGGAACTCATACTGAACTGAAATACCATCATGGTTTTATTGACCGATTGAAATGTGTTACATTTACGTTTGGCGTAAAAGTTGGAGTTGCATTTGGAAAACAAAAAGATTCTATATCCCAATAAAAAAACTATTTTCGCTCTTTAATTTTCTAGCTCAACCATTAAACCATTTACCCTCATGCCCAAATTAGGAAATCTTCTTATCGTTGACGACAATAAAGCGATTCGCACGACCTTAGAACTGCTGTTGCCTGCACATTTCGAGCGGGTACTCTCCGTTGCCACTCCAAACCGTATTCCTGAAATGTTGCGCAATAATCCCGATTTAGACGTTATCTTGTTGGATATGAACTTCCATGCAGGAATCAATACCGGAAATGAAGGACTCTACTGGCTACACGAGATTAAGAAACTGCGCCCCCATTTGTCGGTGGTGCTTTTTACTGCTTATGCCGATATTGAACTTGCCGTGGTTGCTATTAAAGAGGGGGCTACCGATTTTATTGAAAAACCATGGAATAACGAGAAACTTGTAATAACGCTGCAAAATGCGGCTAAACTAACCCGAAATAATCAAAAAATAGAAAACTTAAAAGAACTGAAACAAAAATATCCTGCTATGTTTTGGGGCGAAAGCGATCCGATGCTTCAACTGAAACGTATGGTAGAAAAAGCAGCTCCCACTGATGCTAATATTTTAATTGTAGGTGAAAACGGAACAGGAAAAGAGATGCTGGCACATGAAATTCACAAATATTCTGCAAGAAAAGAAGAACTGTTAGTTGCCGTGGATATAGGGTCTGTTGCGGAAACATTGTTCGAGAGCGAGTTATTTGGACATACCAAGGGTGCCTTTACCGATGCTAAAACCGAGCGAGCCGGAAAGTTTGAAATTGCCGGAAACGGAACGCTCTTTTTAGATGAAATTGGAAACCTCCCCCTGCATTTACAACCCAAACTACTTGCCGCACTGCAATCGCGAAAAATTGTGAGAATAGGTGAAAATATACCCCGCGATATTAATATTAGGCTAATTACAGCCACCAACCGCGATTTGGAAAAAATGGTGGAAACAGGCATATTTCGCGAAGACCTGTTTTATAGAATCAATACCATCGTTCTTAATCTTCCGCCACTAAGAGAGAGAGGCGAAGACCTAACCGCTCTTGCGGAGATTTTCTTAGAAAAATATGCCAAAAAATATGAAAAAAAATCTCTTTCATTTACAACTCAAGCAATAAAAAAACTATATACTCATAGTTGGCCCGGAAATATTCGCGAATTGCAACATACCATTGAAAAGGCTGTGATTATGTGCGATTCTGCTCATATTACTTCAGACGACCTGCTCATTACCAAGATAGGAACAGCGAAAAGTACCGCTACTAAATCCGCTACATTAGAGGAAATGGAATATGAATTGGTTCGAAAAACATTGATAGCACAAGAAGGAAATATGTCAGAAACAGCAGAAAAACTTGGAATTACACGCCAAACTTTATACAATAAATTGAAAAAATACAACCTGTAAATGTTCAGCAAAAGTTTTATTAAAATCTTTTTTTGCCTCCTTATGCTGATTGGTAGTGTTGTATTGTGCACATTTTCACTCATACATGGTTGGAATTTGCTGACAATTCTCGCAATTTTTATTGCGATAGTTTCTATTGCACTTGTTTCTAATGTATATAGAAATTCTATCCTTAAAATTGCATTCATGTTTGATGCTATTGAGAATGATGATTTTACGTTTCGGTTTACAGGACCTTCCACACGGCTCAACAGCGATGAATTGTTAAATCGCTCTTTAAACCGTATTAAAAACTTGGTAATTGAAGCACGTCAAGAGGTTAGAGAGCATGAAAAATATTTTGAATATATTTTAAATCAGGTTACTACAGGTATTATCATTTTAAATGAGCAAGGGATTGTTTTTAATAGAAATCAACACGCATTACGCTTGTTGGGTTTATCGCAGCTTACGCATATTAGACAACTTTCGCAAATTACCGAGGGATTTGATAAGCACTTTATTACTTTAAATGAAGGAGAAAATCGGAAAGTAAGTTTTTTTGGCGAGGCATCGGAAATCACTTTAAACATTGCGGCTACTTTCGTTAATCTACAAAGTAAGCAATTGAAAATTATTGCATTAACCGATATTGCAACGGATATTGAAGAAGCACGGGAAGAGAGTTGGCAGCGAATGTCGAGCGTACTTACACACGAAATCATGAATTCTCTGGCTCCAATCACTTCGTTAAGTGAATCGTTGTTACACACTTCCAATCAAGAAATGATACGGCAAGGGTTGGAGATAATAAACAGTACTGCCGGCGGGTTGAAGAATTTTGTAGAGAATTACCGGTTACTCTCTCGTATCCCAAAACCACAACTAGAAGATATTGAATTAGATGGATTTGTAAAAGAAGAAACAGAACTGTTATCTTCAGAAATAGAGGTAAAAATAACAACCACAAATTGCATGCTTTCTGCCGACAAAGGACAAGTTTCGCAAGTATTGGTAAACCTGCTGAAAAATGCCGAGGAGGCGACTCGCGAAGAGGGAAGTGCAGATGCAAAAATATGGATAGAGGTGGGACGAAATACAAAAGGGAGCTTATTTATAGATGTTTGCAATACAGGGCTACTTATTCCAGATGAAATTCGAGACAATGTTTTTGTACCATTTTTCACTACCAAAGAGAATGGTAATGGTATTGGTTTGAGTATTTCTCGCCAAATCATGCGTTTACACGAAGGGGCTTTAACTTTGTCTACAAAACCATTTACAAGATTCCGGATGCAGTTTTAGTTATAACTATATAAATCCTAATAAAATCTATTTTTGCGCATCTTTTTATCATCAAATATTTATGAAAAATATTTTTTCACTTTTCTGCTTATTTTGTGCGTTTATCACCCCATTTTTTGCACAAATCCCTTTAGGATATTACAACACCGTAGATGGGAAAAAAGGAAAAGAACTTCAAGTTGCATTAAATCAAATTATTAGCAATCACAGAAGTGTTACTTATGCAGATGTTTGGATTTATTACCAATATACCGATCTGAAGCCAAGCGGGAAAATTTGGGATATCTATTCCGATAATCCTCAAGGAATGCCTGCTTATGAATTTAATTTTAGGAAAGACCAATGTGTAAACATTGGAAGCAGTGAAGGTATCTGCTATACCCGAGAACATTCTTTCTGTCAAAGTTGGTTCGGAGGCGGACAAGCCGAACCTTATACCGACATATTTCATCTCTATCCCGTTGACGGCTGGATAAATACTAAAAGAAGTAATAATCCTTACGGAAAAGTAAGCACTGTCTCTCAAACTTTTAGCAATGGTTCTAAAATAGGAATAAATACCTATCAGGGATCTAATGGTGGAACTTGCTATGAACCGATAGATAGCTTTAAAGGAGATATTGCCAGGTCTTTTTTCTACATGGCAACACGTTATATGTTTGAAGACAGTAATTTTCTCGTCGAATCACCCATGACTTTTAAATCACAGTTACAGCCATGGGCATTGAATATGTTGCTAGAATGGCATCAGTTAGACCCTGTAAGTCAAAAAGAGATAGATAGAAACAATGCAATTTATGCAGTACAAAAAAACAGAAACCCTTTTATTGATCATCCTGAATGGGTGGCACAAATTTGGGGTAACGATTCTATTAATCCTGTGATTATTACACATGAAAACCCTCCGGAAAAACCAAAAATCAGTTGGTCAGCCCTTATAGATAATAGAACTTTGAAAATTACATTTACTCAATCTATGGTGGCATGGACTACCGAAAACCCATTGAATTATTCTATAAATCAAATAGTTGCGGTTACTTCATTAAAATATCAAAACGACACATTAACGGTTCATATCGGAGGTCTGTTTTCTCAAAACAGCACCTACAGTTTATCCGTTAAGCATTTGCTATCTAAAAATATGGCTTTCATAGATGAGACTACTGTGTCGTTTTTCTACCCTTATCAGGTAGAGCAAAAGCCTTTGTTGGCGTGGACTTTCGACAATTTGCAGGGGAGACCGAACACGTCCAATAGAATTTCTGCCGACTATCATCTATTGGATACCGTTTCTGAAGCAGTTTTGTATGCCGATGGCTCTTTTCAGTCAAGTATTTGGACATGTGTAAATTCCAGCACAGAATTGGATGCTTTTAGCGGAACAAAGGCGGGCGATCCTCGTCCATCGCCTATTGCAGGAAGTGCTATTGCTTTTGCAAATTCTACTGCAAATGGAAAATCGGTTGTTTTTAAATTTCCTACCAAAGGGTTTTTCAATTTAGCTTTAAGCATGGCGGTTCGTAGAACGGCTACAGGATTCGATTCACATGTATGGGACTGGAGTATAGATGGTGAAACATACACACTTATTGAGAATGTTAGTACCTGCCCGATTATCATCGGCGATTTTGTGCTTACTACCTTAGATCTAAGAACCATAGATGAATTAGATGACCAAAAAGAGGTTCTCTTACGCTTAACTTTCGATGGATGTAAAGCTGTCTCCGGAAATAATCGATTAGATAATATTACCTTACGAGGAGTTTCTATTCTCCATAATGATATCGGCAACATAGAAAATAACAGTAAAAGATTCTTTATAATCCCCAACCCTACCCTCGGACAATTTCAGATTTTTAATTATACAGATGATACAGAATACTTTAATAGTGATTATGTGATATATAATTTGTTTGGGCAAGTAGTAAAAACAGGGAGATTAGACAACTCCTTAATTGATTTTTCCGGGCAACCGAATGGCATCTATTTTTGCAAAATTCCGGGAGAATGTTTGAAGATTATAAAGTATTAAAATTTTACCGATTTCACAATTGCTTTGCACGATATTTTAATAGTGCTTTTTTTATTCGAAGAATGGTCTCCTCAACCCCGATAAAGTCAATGATTTCAAAAAGGTCAGGACCCTTTGAATCTCCAACAATGGCGAGGCGCAGGCAGTTCATAACCTGTCCTGTATTGAGATGATTTTCTTGTATATACGCTATCACATAGTCGTGAGCTTTTGTTTTATCGAATGGAAGAATAGAAGCAAGAATTTTGGCTATCTCTTCCAATTGTTGAGGGCTATCTTCTTTCCAGCGTTTTTTTACTACTTCTGGATTGTAATTTTCGGGACTTTGAAACAAGAAAGTGGTTTGGTTCCAGAAATCGTTGATAAAGTAAATACGTTCTTTGACCAAAATTACTGCTTTTTCAATTTTTTCCAGGTTAGTGTGAATATTTTTTTCTAATAATTGTTGGGCAAAGATTTCTACTAATTCATGATTTGGTTTTTGTTGTAAATAATAATGATTAAACCACTTAGCTTTATCAATATCGAATTTTGCGCCACTTTTGCTTACTTTATTCAACGAGAAGAGATTAATAAGTTGTTCCATGCTCATTACTTCTTCTTTTATTCCCGGATTCCATCCCAGCAGGGCAAGGAAATTGTTAACGGCTTCGGGCAAGTACCCGCTTTCGCGATAGCCTGATGATATTTCACCTGTTACTTTATCCTTCCATTGCAATGGAAAAACGGGGAAGCCAAGCCTATCGCCATCTCGCTTGCTCAATTTGCCGGTACCTTCTGGCTTAAGCAGCAATGGCAGATGAGCAAACTGCGGTGCTTGCCAATCAAAAGCCTTGTAGAGCATTACATGCAAAGGAGCAGAAGGAAGCCACTCTTCACCGCGAATCACGTGGGAAACCTCCATTAAATGGTCGTCCACAACATTGGCTAAATGATAAGTAGGTAATCTATCGGATTTGAAAAGTACTTTATCATCTAGCAACTGTGAATTTATTTTTATCTCGCCGCGAATAAGGTCTTGGATATGGATTTCAATATTTTCCGGATATTTAAAACGAACTACAAAATTTCCTTGCAATTTTTGAGATATTTTTTCAGAAGATAATGTTAAAGAATTACACATCGAGTTGCGTGTATTCATATCATATTGAAACATTTTCTTTTCAGATTCAGCTTCTTTACGTTTGGTTTCCAATTCTTCTTGCGTATCAAAAGCATAGTAAGCCCAACCTTTTGCAATTAATTCATCGACATACTTCTCATAAATATGCATACGTTCTGATTGTTTGTAAGGTGCGTATTTTCCGCCTAGGTGAACTCCTTCATCAAAAGTGATACCCAACCACTTAAAAGATTCAATGATATATTCTTCTGCTCCTGGCACAAAACGGGCTTGGTCAGTATCTTCAATGCGAAGAAGGAGTTTTCCGTTATGTTGTTTGGCAAACAGATAATTATACAAACAAGTACGAACACCGCCAATATGAAGTGGACCTGTAGGGCTTGGGGCAAAACGAACGCGAACCATTATTGAATTTTACTAAGGTATATATTCTGTCCATGGTCTAAAACTTAATTTATATGTTTTAGATCCGGCAATCAATGAATCTTGAGAATCTTTAGTTGTACTAAAATATCTAATGGGACATTTAGTTCTTGAAGCTAAAAACCCAAAAGCTTCTCCTTCAGAAGCAGTCAAGTTTGTGTAAATATTATTTACTTGAACAAAACTAGAAGTAGGTTTGTTTGAGAGCAAAAAATTAACCATATTTGTGTCAGCAGCCCAAGCTTCAACCTCAATACATACACCTCTTAAATCAGGTCTACCCAAATAACGTACTACATTTGAGTTCGGTTTTAATTGAGATGCAATGTCATCATAAAAAGTAACAGTGAAATCTTTATATAAATCACCAGTAAAATTACTTTTCTTAATATCACCTCCAACTTTAGGGCAAATATTTTTAACTATTTTTCCAATTTTTACTACTTTGTTTGAATTGATATCAACTTCAAAGTATAAAAAGTTTACATGAATTTCATAATCAGCTGCATTTGGGGCAATAGAGAAAGATATTGCAGATGATTCGTTTAGCATATTAATCACAGAGGATCTATTAGTTATTCTAAAATCACCTATCATATAAGTTTTCCCTTTCACTTCATTCCCATTTATCAAATTAGTTATTTTAATACAATAAATTTTATTATTATCTAATTGCTCTGTAGTGTAATAAATAATTTTTTCCGCTTTATAGTAAAAGATTCCTGAATCTCTTGGAAAGTCATTTGTAATATAAAGTGGAATGTCAGGGCGGGAGGTTCTATTCTCACCTTCATACTCTTGTAAAACTACTTTAATAGAATTATAATAGTATATACTATCAGGATTCTGTGCATCTATAAATACATTTCCCTCTTTTTGAGTTTGATACCCTTTGTAAATTTTTACATACTGAATAGAATCTTGATAATTTAAAATTCCATAAACTATAGGTACATCCAAATAAGGCGCATTCAAACTAAAATTGGGTTTACATGCATAAATAAAGCTCCCTAAACAGATAAGATAAATTAAACACTTGTTCCTCATATTATTTAAATTCTAATTTTATAATTATATTATCAATTAAATTATTAATCATTAATTACTAATAATTTACCATTTCATTGCATCTATATCTCTTACCCATTTTGGTCCAACTCTCTTCCCATCTCTATCATAGCTACTATTTTCCATGTATTTTTCATTAAACGAGTATATTATTCTAAAAGTTAGTGTATTATGGAAAGGTTTCCGAATTTTAGAATATTCATGATTAGTGCTTGTAGAAACATAGAATTCTCTTTCTTTTCCAAAAGAAAGAATAGAGTATTGAAATCGAAAATTAAACTTTAATCCTTTATAAATCGGAACATTAACATCGGCAATAATTCCCCAATCATTTTTCTTATATCTTCCAGGATCAGCATTTTGGTTTATTCTTCTTGCACCTCTAATGTTCAGTGCTGTATCAAGCACAAGCCTACGAAAGTCGTGTTGTATCTCTGTTAGATATACTAATCTTGCCCAAGTTATTCCAAGCCCTATTCCAAATTTTGATTTGGGATCTTCAAAATGAACCAAGAGCGGAATTTCTAAATAATCGGTACGTAAATTATAAAAAAACTTCATATTTTCTTCCGGGTATTCGGGGTCTATAAATGCAGTATCTCCCAAAGCAACACTAACACCGCTCGGAGCAGGATATTTACTTACAGCTCCTTTTTGCGTATAGAGGAGTTCCATAGTTACTGAGAAACGTTGCTTTTTATCTAACATAAGTTTCACATAAGGGCCTCCATTAAATCCCACTTTACGATACCCAAACACCTCATCTCCATCTACTTGTGTAATGTTCATTCCTACGGCAACTCCTCCAATAAAACGTTGGGCAGAGGCGGAAGGGAGAAAGCAGAAAGCAGAAAGCAGAAGGCAGAATATAAGATAGTAGGTGCGAGGTAGAAGGTACGAGGTAAATTGCATTGTTTTTGTTTTACGGAATAACAACAGGAAATTGGTGGTTAAACTCCATTCTATAAGGTTCTCCAATGACATTGGTTAGAAAATCAACGTACTGGTCTGAAAATTGAAATTCGTTATGATTGTAATACAAATTTGGGAGCGGGAAGTTTCCAATGTTTCCCATTTCTATGGCATCGGTATGAAACTCTTCCAATTCGCAATAAGGGACAATGTTTCGCATTACCGGCATTTTTCCATAATCTTTTCTTAGTAGAAGATCTACCACTTTATCTGCCAAAGTCGAAGTTAATCTTCTATCATACTCATAACATCTTCCTGCACGCGGAATGTAGCCTGAAATTTGCCCACGCGCTTCAATGCCCAGTTTCTTATTGATTTCGGAAGCGATAGTACCGCTAATTCCGCCGAAACGCGGATGCCCGTATTCATCTAATTCAGAACTGGCATACACCATATCAATAGCATCTTTTTCATCATTATACCAACGCACGCCTTCCGAAACAGCAATAATTAAACTGCGTTTAGGATTAGACATATAGTTTTCTTTTACTTTCTCGAAGAAAAAATCTTTACGTTCTTTAGTAATTACCACTTCGGGAATTAATGCCATTTGTGCTCCACCAAACATTGCAGTACCTGTAAGCCATCCTGCATCGCGTCCCATCACTTCCAACACCATAATACGCTGGTGGGATTCGTTTGTCGTGTGCAACTTAGCCGTAAGTTTTTTTATTTGCATGGCACCCGAAGCAAACCCAGGACATAAAACTACTTCGTGTTGTTTGCCTTGAAATTTGTGCATGGTACGTGTACGCAAATCGTTATCAATAGTTTTCGGAAAGCCAATCACAGGAATGCCATATTTTTTATACAATTTTTTGGCAGCACCATTTGTATCGTCTCCACCAATTGAAACAAGTACATCTATTTTATAGTGCTCTATATTTTTTATAATTTGCTCGGAACGGTCTTCTTTATTTTTTTTACTCGGGAATGGATTGGTTCTGCTGGACAGCAAACCGGTTCCGCCATAAATCCCATTGTAAGGGATGTTAGTTAAATCCACAATATCTCCGTTTCCGAGCAAGCCTTTCCAGCCGCGAAGAATGCCATACACTTTGAATCCCAGCATAGAGGCACGGTTTCTTATAGCTTCAATACTTGAATTTATTGCCGGTGTATCACCTCCACCCGATAGAATTGCTAAAGTTTTTCCTGCAAAAAGTTTCTCTCTTTTCATAAGTGCGCTTTACAAATAGTTGGCAAAAGTATAAAATTCTTTGAGGTTTCCAATTTATTTAATCAAATTCATCAGATATTGTCCATAGCCACTTTTCAAAAGAGGTTGGGCTGTTTTCTCCAATTGCTCGGCATTAATAAAACCTTTACGAAACGCAACCTCTTCAATACAACCTACTTTCAAACCCTGTCTATCTTCAATTACTTGCACAAATTGGGTGGCATCAATCAACGATTTGAAAGTACCTGTATCCAGCCATGCAGTTCCTCTGTTCATTTTACACACTTTCAATTTGTTATGCTCTAAATAATAACGGTTAACATCTGTAATTTCATACTCCCCACGTGCACTTGGTTTAATATTTTTAGCAACTTCTACTACTGAGTTATCATAAAAATAGAGTCCGGGAACAGCATAATTAGATTTAGGAATTTTTGGTTTTTCTTCAATACTAATAGCATTCATATTCTCATCAAACTCCACAACTCCATACCTTTCGGGATCCGAAACATGGTATGCGAACACAATACCTCCCACAGGATTGTTGTTTAATGATAGATTATCTTCAAAGTCAGCACCATAAAAAATATTATCTCCTAAAATCAGGGATACCTTGTCGTTTCCAATAAAATCGCTGCCCAACACAAAAGCTTGTGCCAATCCGTTGGGAATATATTGCATTTTATATTCAAAATTACACCCCAAGCGCGCCCCATTTCCTAATAAACGTTCAAAATGCGGCAAATCTTCCGGCGTTGAAATAATGAGTATCTCTCTAATTCCTGCCTGCATAAGAGTAGAAATGGGGTAATAGACCATTGGTTTGTCATAAACGGGCATTAATTGTTTGCTCATGGCTAACGTAACGGGGTGTAAGCGGCTGCCGGCTCCTCCGGCTAAAACTATTCCTTTCATTTTAGATTTTAGATTTTAGATTTTTACTGAGGTGCAAATTTATTTTTTTCAGTATTAGAAAAACTTTATTTTTGCGGCTTTATTACATCAATTAAAAAATTATTAACATGAAAAAAATTACATTATTATTTTTATCTTTTTTATTTCTTGCAACTTATTCTCTCCAAGCACAAAAGCAATTTGCAGGAGAGATTCAGTTTAAAACCAAAATTGAAGGGACAGATGACCCCAATCTATTAGCAAATGTAGAAGACCAATCCATAGTTATTTCGATTTTAGGCAATAAGTCTAAAATGTTTTTTAATAATGAAATGGTTTCTGTTACAAACATTTGGGATGGAGATAAGGAAACCGGATTCTTTGTTATTGAGATAATGGGAATGGGGAAATATTATAAAAAAACAACACCCGAAGAACTTAAAGATAAAATGAAGTTTCTTCTTCATAGTTTCGATTACCAAAATGAATTTAAAGAAATTTGCGGTTATAAATGCCAAAAAGTGGTAGCCACAGTAACGAATTTAGAAGACGATTCAACCACAGAAACCATTTTTTACGTAACCAAAGAGATTGGAGCAGCAAAAATAAATAACAACGAATACCCCGGTTTAGAGGGATTTGCTCTCATGATCATGAATCCGCTACCTCAATTTTGTGATGAATGTATGCAAACAATGGAAGCTGTTAAAATAACTCCAAAAAAAATTAAAGATGTTGATTTTCTTCTTCCAAGTGATGCTAAAAATATTGAGGACAACCCCGAATTAAAGGAAATGTTGAGAATAGAATAGCTCCCTATATAAAATATTCTGACAGTCGTTTCATTTCTGTCGCCACAAGAAAATTCTCATACAAAACATTGTATATAGCTTCTGCAATAGGAATATTTACTTGTACTTTCTTATTAATTTCATGAACACACGGCGCAGCATAATATCCTTCTGCTACCATTTTCATTTCAAGCAAAGTAACTTTTACAGACAACCCGTGCCCTATCATATTGCCAAACATTCTATTACGGCTATATCTTGAGTATGCGGTTACTAACAAATCGCCCAGATAAACGGAATCTGTAAACTGTCTATCATCACAAGAATAGAGCTGGCTTACAAAACGCTTCATCTCTTTTAAACAATTAGAAACGTAGCAAGCAATAAAATTATCCCCATAACCTAAGCCTGAATAAATCCCTGCGCCTAACGCATAAATATTTTTTAACACCACAGCTAACTCAACTCCTTTTATATCATTGCTTACAGATGTTCTTACATAGCGATTTTTGAAAAAACGGGCAACTGTTTCTGCAAGTTCCAGATTGGTAGAAGCAGAAGTAAGGAATGACAACTTCTCTTGGCTCACCTCTTCTGCATGGGAAGGACCACTAATAACCGCCATATTGTTAAATGGAACCGAAAACTCCGAATGTAAGTATTCTGTTACTACTTGCATGGTTTCGGGAACAATCCCCTTAACTGCGATAATAATTTTTTTTCGATTAAGTTGGCTCTTGTGTAAAGGTTCTAACGTTTTATGCAAAAAAGCAGAGGGGGAAACAATAACAATGTAGTCGGCTTTTGAAACAGCCAAACGAATATCCTGAGTTACTTTAACTTCTTTCGGGTTTATAAAGACAGAACTTAAATAGAGCGGGTTGTGCCCGTACTTGGTAACTCCTTCTACAATTTCCTCTTCGCGTACCCACCAATTAAAGTGCTCTAAATTAGTTGACAATATTTTAATGATAGCAGTTGCCCAAGTTCCTCCGCCAATAACTGCTACCCTATACCGCATGCGCGATTTCTTCTTTCGCAATGGAATAAATTGGCTTTCAAACTGTTCGAGTTCAAATGAGGTCATTTTTCATGTTTTATTTTCAGACGGCAAAGGTAATTAATATTTTTTAACACTAACAATTTGGCGTTAAAAAAAGTTAATAATTAGTGTGAAAAATATTTTTTACGATAAAATAATTCCTATATTTTTGCCGATAATTTTTCTAAAACAACTTTTTATTTACACCCTGACCATGATTGAAGAGGAAATTATTAATGAACCCATAGAAGATGAGCAAGATGAGTCCTCTATTGCCATAGAAAATCCCCAAACATCAGATTTGCATAAAGTGATTTTTGTACAATCTATGTTTGAAAACTATTTTTTAGATTATGCTTCTTATGTTATCTTAGATAGAGCAGTTCCCGATCTTTATGATGGTTTAAAACCGGTACAACGTCGCATTCTTCATTCTATGAACGAATTGGAAGATGGCCGTTATAACAAGGCTGCCAATATTATTGGAAACACCATGAAATACCACCCGCATGGAGATGCCCCTATCGGTGAGGCTATGGTGCAATTGGGTCAAAAAAATATTACTATTGATACACAGGGAAACTGGGGAAATATTTTTACCGGAGATAGTGCGGCAGCACCCAGATATATTGAAGCAAGGCTTACCAAGTTTGCGTTAGAAGTGGCTTTCAATGCAAAGACTACTGAATGGAAATTGTCGTATGATGGAAGAAACAAAGAGCCAATTGCACTACCCGTAAAATTCCCGCTACTGCTGGCTCAAGGTGTTGACGGAATTGCCGTAGGTTTTTCAACAAAAATCTTACCCCATAATTTTATTGAACTTATTGACGCCTCTATCGCAATTCTTGAAAACAGAGATTTTGAAATATATCCCGATTTTCCTACCGGTGGCTCTGTTGACATCTCTAAGTATAATGACGGATATAGAGGAGGAAAAGTTAGAAATAGAGCTAAAATCACAATCGTGGATAAAAAAATATTGGTTATACACGAAATTCCTTATGGCACTACAACAGCTTCTTTAATAACAAATTCCATAGCCCCTGCTATTGAAAAAGGAAAGCTGAAAATTAAAAAAATTGATGATAATACTGCTGAAAAAGTTGAAATCTTGTTGCACCTTCAAACCGGTGTTTCCCCAGACCAAACTATTGATGCTCTGTATGCTTTCACCCAATGCGAAATGTCGTACTCACCAAATGCTTGCGTAATTAGCAACAGAAAACCACAATTTTTGTCGGTAAAAGAGATTCTGCGCATCAATACGGAAAATACAGTCGCACTATTAAAACGCGAATTAGAAATAGAACTCGCTGAATTAGAGGCAGACTGGCATAAATGGTCGTTAGAAAAAATATTCTTTGAAAAAAGAATCTATAAAGAACTTGAAAAAGACACCACAACATGGGAGAAACAAATTGATAATATTGAGAAA
>Ga0123353_10001669_pt1 | contig 27323 bp, 19 predicted proteins | sample TergutLab28metaG_3_FD_92763 | JGI IMG/M metagenome (GOLD analysis project Ga0123353, IMG submission 92763) | Labiotermes labralis P3 segment gut microbial communities from Petit-Saut dam, French Guiana - Lab288 P3 | ecosystem: Host-associated > Arthropoda: Insects > Digestive system > Gut ...
GAAAATCCCCCTGAAAAGACAAAAATAAAATTGAAGTCGATGCAGGCAAAATTCTAACGCAAATGCCGGTATTTGCAAGGTATTTCAAGTTCTAGGAACGAAACGTTGGGACACCAGTGATGAGCAATATCAAGCCTGGAGACATAGTTATTTTCAAAGCAGGAAACACATGGATCAGTAAAACTATCGCGTGGCTTACAGAGTCGGATGTCAGCCATGCTGCCATCGTGCTGGAAGACGGTCGGATCGCCGAAATGGGACCAGACGGAAGTAATTTAGCCGCCTCACCCTGTGAGGCGTACGATTGCTTATTACTGTGCCGCCATCGCTTCAGCAAGGATTTTCGACGTACTAGACCGCATAATTCGCGGGTCAACCTCTTTGCCAGCCAACAGCGTCTGGCGGACATCCTTGCCGGAAATGAAGACCGGCTTTTCGTCTCTATGGTTCTCCATCAAATCGACTCGTCCTAGCGACTCGTAGTACGCCGCAAAACCGACGTTGAGCGGCTTGATTCGCAGATCGCCGCCAAGATTATTGAAAATTTCTTGTGCGTCAAAATCTCCCCAAATGGGCGTGCCATCGTGATACGGAGCATCGGCATGCTTACGTCCAATAATCAAATCGGTAAAGCCGAAGTTCTGCCGATAGATGGCATGCATCACGGCTTCCTTCGGACCGCCGTAAAACATCTTTATATCGAGTCCCAGCAGGATCACCCGATTCAGCACGGTACCGCCAATCTTAAACCACAATGCGGGATCGCTGTCCCCTTCACCGAGCGATCCGCCCGTTTCTGAATTATTGTCAATCAACGCTTCGTATGTTTTCATCCGCACATCAGCATTGACATCGTCCCCTTTCGTTTCGCCGACCAGCGGATTCAGACACGCCCCTGCGTTGTAGCCCTGCCGCAACAATTCTTCAAGACCGTAAACCAGAGCGTATTCATGGGCACGGTGAAGCGGATTGCGGGTTTGAAAAGCAACGACACGTTCCCAGCCTTTGGAGTCGAGCAATTTTCGAACTTCCACTGGCGAAAGAACGTACTGTCCGAACACCGGATTCTTCGCCTGCGGCAACATCCGAAGGGAGCCGCCGAGCAAAAAATCTTTGTCGGCATCTTGCTTAAGCACCATATCGGCACCGGGGTGATCCGTCCGCTCGGTCAGATAGACGTTTTTGAGATATTTCATCTTATCCCAAGCGAAAACACTTGTGTCCGACAGTACGGCAACGATTTCTTCTGCCGAATTGACGAGGGCGACATCTTCTCCGGGCGTGATCCAACCGGCAATCGATCCGGTAATCGGCAACGAAAGAGGAATCGTCCATGCATATTTTTTGCCGTTCGATTCGATGACCGATTCGTCGAGAACACGATGGTAGGTTACTTCGTCCATCGGACCGGTGAGCGGCGAAAGTCCGCCGTCGGCAAATCGGCAAAGGGTGGCAAGATCAGCATCGCTGACGGGAACCCTGACAAGCGGTATCGCTTCGGTTTTTAAGTCTTCGATTTCGGAATCGGGAACGAAACGGTTGACCGGCTCGGTCAGACCGCCATGCGGAGGAATAAGGGACATTTCAGATTAAATCTTTGGGTTGAAAAGGGCATCAAGTGTTGCAATCAAAAAGTGTAATTGATTCTCAGGTCTTGTCAATCGTCTCGGCAATTATTTCTTTTCGTTGCCCATCCGCCTGCTCGTCCGATTGTATCACGGAAGACATTCTGTTACAATTCGTTGACATTCTCAAATTGGCACTGTAGAAAATCTCGCTTTAAATGTCATCGTCTCGTAGCACACCAAAATCGAAAATTGCCGAGCGTTCCGATGCTCCTTCGGAGTCGGCAAAAGTACGGGGCGGCGCATCGACCGAATTCACTGACCGCCGAGTCGAACTCTTTACCGAAAGCATCAGTTTCGACCGCCGACTCTACGAAGCAGACATTCGCGGCTCCATCGCCCACGCCAAAATGCTCCGTGATACAGGAATTCTGACTAATTCAGAATACCAACAGATCGAAAAGGGACTTTTCGAGATACGCCGCCAAATCGAAACCAATGAGTTCGCATTCAACGTAGAATTTGAAGACATCCATCTGCATATTGAACGTGCCCTGATCGCCAAAATCGGCGATACAGGACGCACACTGCACACAGCACGGAGTCGAAACGATCAGGTCGTTACCGACCTGCGTATCTGGATTCGAGAGGCAATCGACCGGATCGACAGCAGACTTCTTGATATCCAATCCGCTTTCGTCGAACGCTGCGCTGCGGATTTTGACGTTGTGGTGCCCGGCTACACTCATATGCGACGCGCTCAGCCGGTTCTCGCTCCGCATATTTGGCTTGCCTACTGCGAAAAGTTTGAACGTGACCGGCAACGGCTTAAAGACTGCCGCCGACGTGTCAATGTACTGGGACTCGGTGCCGCCATTTTGGCAGGAACAAGTCTGCCGATAGACCAATTTAAGACTGCCGAATACCTCGGCTTCGAAGGAGTTGCCGCTAATAGTTTGGACGTTGTCAACGACAGGGATTTTGTCCTCGAAACCGCCTTCTGTCTTGCCCAAATTGCCCTGCATATCAGTACGCTTGCCGAAGAATGGGTGATTTGGTCTACGTCGGAGTTTAATTTTCTGCGTCTGCCGCAGTCGTTCTGTACCGGTTCCTCCATTATGCCGCAAAAAGTCAATCCCGACGTGCTCGAATTGATGCGGGGCAAAACGGCAAGAGTTATCGGCAATTTACAGACTCTTCTCGTCCTGACAAAGGGATTGCCGCTTGCCTACAATAGGGATTTGCAGGAAGACAAGTTGCCGATTTTCGATTCTTTTGACACGATGGAGGCAGTGCTGATGCTTACTGCCCCGCTCATTGCCGGAATGACATTAAATAGGGAGGCGATTGCTCATCGTTTGGATCGCGGATACCTCGATGCGACAACGTTAACGGAATTTCTGATTTCCAAAGGAGTCTCGCTACGCTCCGCCCACGACATTGTAGGTCGGCTTGTCCGGCAGGCAATGGAGCAAAATATACCGCTTGCCAAATTACCGCTCAAAGATTTCCGGGAGGCGTATGACGGATTCGACTACAACGTTTTTTCGGTACTGGGAGCGGAAAATGCCGTCACGGCAATGAAAAGTTATGGTTCGACATCGCCGCATCAAGTCAGAAAGCAAATCGACGACTGGAAAGAAAAACTCGGAAACGCGTACCAGGAGTAGCCCAAAATCGGCGAGCAGAATGGAAAAACGGTAAAAAGCATGTGTCGTAATCGTTTTGCGCAATTGGAGGGTTTGTACCGATTATGACAATTTTGAGTGCTCGCTCGTTTTCATACGTTCTGTCCGCTCCGGTGTGCCGAAAATGGACGTGACGTGTTTTTGCATTGACGCGGACACATGGCAACAAATAGGATGGATACCTTTCAAGCAAAACCTGGTTCGCGTTTCCTAGCCGAACGGCATTCCCTTTTCTCAGGGATATGTTGTTTGTGCTTCTGCGTCCTGTTGCTGTTTCCTGGCTGTCTCATTCAAACAGCATTTTTTGATCCGAAACCTGCCGGTACGCCGATTTACCGCGATATTGGGAAGGAAACGGCAAAAATGTCATTACCCTTTTACTTTTTGGAGCCGCCGGACATTATTAATGTCGAGGCGATTCATTTAGCCCCGAAAGCCCCCTACCGGCTGCGGATATTCGATGTTATTGTTGTTGATGTTATAGGCGCACCGCCGGAAGACCCCATTTCTGGTCCCTTCGCGGTGGAGCCGGGCGGTGAAATACAACTCGGAAGTGCCTATGGCTCCGTGAAAGTAGAGGGATTGTCCATTGAGGAAGCGCAACGGGCGATCACTCATCATTTGAGCGGGACTGGCGATACTCTATTGGGACGGCTGAACAATCCTATTGTCTCTGTCCGACTGGCACGGATGGGGGATATGCAGCAAATTGCTGGCAATCATACGATCGGTCCCGACGGTTACATTACTCTCGGCTCTTACGGTCGGGTCTACGTCAATGGTCTGACCGTCGATGAATGTAGAGATGCCGTCGAATTTTACCTTTCCAAACATTTGGAACATCCGCAAGTGGCGATTGATGTTTTTTCATACAATAGCAAGGCGTACTATGTCATTTTTCAATCGGCGGCACTGGGAGAGCGTGTGTTGAAATACCCCTATACCGGCAACGAGAATGTCTTGGATGCCATTGCCAACACGGACGGTTTGCAGCGGAACTCTTCCAAGCGGATTTGGGTCGCACGACCGGTAGGGAACTCCAATAAGCCAGTGCTGTTGCCGGTGGACTGGGTGGACATTACTGCTTATGGAAAACCGGATACCAACTATCAACTTCTGCCGGGCGACCGGGTGTTTGTAGTGGAAGATCGTCTCACTTCGCTCGACGGAACATTGGCGAAGATCATCGCACCGCTTGAACGGATCATGGGCTTCTCGATGCTCGGTGCTTCAACCGCGACCCGACTCTCAGGACCCGTGTTGCAGGGCGGCGGTGAGCGAAGGTGGTGGTGATATTGTTGTTGTTAGTGGAAATCTGTCCAACATGATGGTATAATGGACATGGCGTGAAAGACGATGGAGGTGTGCTATGCTGAAACAGTTTGTAAAACTGGTGCTCTGTTTGGCGGTTGTTTCTCAGGCAATCCCGGTGATGAGTCACTCGGCGTTTGCGCAAACAGGGCTGCCGCCCGCTGTAAGCCCTTGGATGCAGATGCTTGACCGGTCTCGGTCTGGTTCGCATCTTGATAATTACAATCGGCTTGTGCGACCACAACAGGACGCAATGAGGGCATATGCCGATCAACAGAGTCAGTTGCAGGCGCAGCAACGAGCACTGAGTGCAATGCAGAGCGGCGGGAGCGGAGGGAACATCGGAAGTGGAGGTGCGAACACTCGAACCCTTGTGACTCCTGACGGCGGTGCGACTGGCCGTCCAACAGGTGCTGCGAACGATATGCTGTTGTCGCCGCCCAGAGAAATTCCTCGGACGCAGAGGAATCCGGCAATGTTCAATCAGTATTTACACTACTATCCGGCGCATGCGTTGCCGCGCCGCCCCGTCCCGCAGTTCTCGCAGACAGGTGGAAGACGGTAAGAACGGAGGGCGCAAGAGCGGGGGGCACTAGCCCGCTGGTGAAGTTTGACCCGATGGGCATACAGGAACAATTCTACGACTTGATAAGTGGACGAAAACTCGGGTTTTCAGCAACAATGCTCCGTGCCGGTCTCCGATTGCTCGAAGTCCCCTACGGTTGCATCGTTTCTGCCCGAAATCTTTTTTACGACAGTCGGTTCTTGCCGATTCATCGGTTTTCTGTACCAATTATTTCCGTCGGCAATTTAACACTGGGCGGAACGGGAAAATCGCCGATGGTCGCCTGGATTTGCCGATGGATCCTCGAACAAAATAAGCGTCCCGGATTGATAAGTCGAGGATATGCGAAAGGAACGCGTGAAGGCAACGACGAATTCATGGAAATGTCACGCCGTTTTCCAACGATACCGCACCTGCAAAATAAGGATAGAGCGGAAGCAATTCGGAAATTGCAGCAAACGGAACTGGTCGATGTGATCATCCTGGACGATGCGTTTCAACATCTCCGGGTTGCCAGAAATGTTGATATCGTGCTTCTCGATGCCACGTCGCCGTTCGGTTTTGGACACATTTTTCCTCGCGGCACACTTCGGGAATCCCCAAAAGGTCTGCGTCGGGCTGATATTGTGCTACTCACTCGTTCCAATTTGGCAGACGAAGCGAGGCGGCAAGAAATTCGCCAGCAGGTCTTGGCAATCAATCCGAACATTATTTGGGGAGAGACAATTCATGTGCCTATATCGCTCGTGTCGTTGGAATCTTTTAGCAGTGAATCAGTGGAATCGATTCGCGGTCAATCGGCATTGGCGTTTTGCGGAATCGGCAATCCGATGGCATTTCGGAACACATTGGAACAGTGCGGCGTTCGGATTGAAAAATTGATTCCCTTTCCCGATCATTATCGGTACACTGACGACGATGTCCGCAAATTAGTACGAACGGCAAGGGAACTCGGCACCGATTCGATCCTTTGCACCATGAAGGACTTGGTCAAATTGAATGGTTCGGAATTTGCCGGTCTCTCCCTTCGGGCAGTTTCCATTGAAATCCAATTCACTGCCAATGAATCGGAAGTATGCGAACGGATTGCCGCAGTGTTCGATCAATACTGTTCAACGCCGATAAAGTAACATTTTTATTTTGTGGTTGCCTTGTTTATTGCTTCTTGGACATTGAGTATGCGATCTGTTTGAATCAAATCGATTCCCATTTCTATAACGCTGACAAGATCGTCAATCGTGGCACTTATCGGTGCATCGCTATACGCCTTAATCCCTTTCGAGTGCAGATCGGCAACCAGTTCCCGGTTGAGCGACTGCCAGGAAATGTCAAAAGCATAAGGTTTCAATCTTTCAATCCGCTCTTGCAGTGTATTAGCCGATCCGTATGCAGGCATGAGTTTTGCTTCAGGAGCAAGTTCGCGAATTGCCAAAAGTCTAGTATCGTTCCCGTAAAAGACGGACGTTTCGAGAAAACTGTATTCTTTGAGCACTCGGATCATGCCCGGCAACTCCGGGTCTTTGCAATCGACGTAAAACGATACGTTCTTCTTGAATTCTTTGTTTGCCTCTGCGACTACCTTACAGGTTTCTTCCAACGTTGAAATCTTTTCTGAAGCGAAATCATTTGCGAACTGCCTAAACTGCTTACCCGCCGACACGTCTTTGAGGTCGGCATAATTCCAGTCAGATACATTTCCGTCAAGCCCTGTCGTTCTTTTGAGCGTCGCATCGTGCATGATGATATTGACGTTGTCTTTTGTTTTTCTGACATCAATTTCAATCAGATCGACACCGAGTTCGACTGCTTTACGAAAGGCGGCGAGAGTGTTTTCCGGTGCGAACTCATTCGCTCCACGATGCGCTGCAACTCGTGGAATCGATTCTGTGCCGGAGTACAAATTGTTTTGAATTCCGGCAATGGCAAGTAGGGTGAGAGTGATAATAATTTTCTTCACGTTTTTTTAGTCTTGTTAAAACCCGAACCAATTCCGTCGCGGCAGCGGTTGGGCAATTACACGCTCCTTCGGAAACGCCACGCCGAGTTCCTGCGTCGCCTTTACGTAGTCCGCCGTGAGTGCCAACACCTCTTCGACATAAAAGTCTCGCTTGATCTTTGACTCCTTGGAGATGAGTTCTTCTAACTCTTCCTGCTCCCACTCTTCGGTGTCGAAGCGTTTGAACTCTTCCATATACGTTATTTCATTCAGCGGGATCCTCCTTTTTGCGCGGTCTTCTTTGTAAGCAACAGCTTTTTCTATCTGCTTGTCAAAATCTTGGCACTCTCTCACCCGGTTTTCGGAGCGTCTTTTCAGTTCAGCGATAATCTGCGGCGACACATAGTTTTTCGGCGCAAAATCCGGGTCCTTATCGACTCGCCGAAGCGTCAGTGCATTGTCCAAATCGGACTCCATTATTCCTTCCAGGGCATCAGTGAAAGAAGGCAACACAATATCTGGTTCGACACCGTCCCTTTGCGGCGAAACACCGCTAGGACGGTAATAGCCATGAATCGTAACCTTTCCTGATCCCAAATTGCTTCCCGGTACAAGCCGCTCACTCAGGTTAACCACATTCTGTACCGTCCCTTTTCCGTGCGAGGTGGAGTCGCCGATGATTAAACCGCGTTTCCAATCCTTAATTGCCCCGGAAAGAATTTCACTGGCACTGGCACTGAATTTATTAGTCACCACGAGCAGAGGTCCTGTCCAGGCGCAACTGTCGTCATCAATGCTTCTCGGTCTTGGTCGGCTCATCACATTATCCTTGACTTGCACGACGGTTCCTTTCCCCGTGAAAAGCCCTGTGAGTTCTATCGCCTCGTCCAAACTGCCACCGCCGTTGTTACGTAGATCAAGGACAACGGCATCGACATTGGCTTGCACAAACCCATTGAGCATTTTTTTTACATCCGTGGCGGCTCTTCGGGCATTGGGGTCGTATCGCCGTCGTGCTTCCATATCGACGTAAAAGTCGGGCAATTTGATGAAACCGATTTTGTAAGGATGACCATCCGGTTTCTGACCGAATTCAAAAATTTCTGCCCGGGCGGCTTTATCGTCCATCGTAATGACATCCCGAACAATTTCAACGATTTTGGAAGGACTTTTTCCACTCGGCAAAATATCCAACCGTACTATTGTCTCCTTGGGACCTCTTATGAGTTTCACCACATCGGTCACTTTGAAATCGATGACATCTTCGATTTTACCATCTCTTCCTTGCCCTACGCCTTTTATTTTGTCTTTGGGGCGGATTCCCGATTTTTCGGCGGGACTGCCACTGAAGACATCCCTCACCACAATATATCCGTCCTCGGAATATAGCGTCGCTCCGATTCCTTGAAAATTTTTCCCCATTTCCATATTGAACGACTCCAATGTCGAGGGGGACATATAACTCGAATGGGGATCGAGAACCCCGGAAATGGAATTGAGGAACCATTCCATGACTTCATCGTTCGCCTGCTTGCGGACACTACTGAGAATTTCTTGATTGTCAATGCGTCCTTCGAGCAACATACGCCGTTGAAAACTGATATACCGCTTTTGCAATCGTTCGACGGGATTCCGGTCATCAACTTCCTCCGGCTCTTTCCCTTCGGCGATGGCTCTTTCACGTTTCTGTGCGCTGGTCATCACTTCGGCTCTCATCGACAGCATTTCGCTTTTGATCCGTTTGCGCCACTGGTCGTATGCCTCTTCCGTTGTTTTGGGGAACGTTTGGAGTCCCTTTTCTTTAACGACTCGGTCATCGAGCGTAAAGTCTTGTGATCTGTCGAAAACGAATTCTTCGTCAACGGTGAAGTCAATCGGAGCCGCCAGAATGTCCTGCACCATCGCAACGCGTTCCTTAATCCGTATCAGATACCGGTTATAAATTTCAAATGCCGGTTCGAGATTCACCGGGGTTTGCTTAATCAATTTACTGAGATTCATTTCGTACTTTGCCCTGAACTCGTCAATGTCCGACTGGTAAAAGAACATCTTTCGCGAATCAAGGGACTTGATACAGAGTCGAAACGCCTCTTTGGAGACCGTTTGATCCAAGGTGCGTTGAGAAATATGGTTCTGTTCCAGTGCACTGACAAAGGACTGGGTAACGATCCGATCCTGAACGGAGGGGCGTAGCGGCAATAACGCTTCCTGCAAGTCCTGCGCGGTTCCCCGCCACGGATTGACGTTTAGTGCAACGACCGAGAGGAGAAGTGCAAAAACAAGAAAGAGGACTGTCCGATGGGTGCAAAAATTTCTCATTGCCATATTTTTATCCTGAATTTTAGAGTCGATTACGGCTTTCCTTAATCCGCAAAGTTTGCCCATTATACCATTGTTAGGGATTTAGTGCAAGCGTAATTTAGCCGATTAGGTCTCCGATTCTAATACCCAAACACGTCGTGCCAGATGCGGAAGCGTCAAACGATGTTCCCCTTGTACATAATGACTGATTCCGCCGTCGGCAACGGTACGTGCCAAAATCGTTTTCCACGGACGGAAAAAATAGCGAGGATTGCTCTTCGGCGGTGCCGAGCCGTGCGTCTCTTCTCCCAAAGGCTGCACATCGAACACCGCCGTCGTGAAATGCGTAATTTTCTTTCCGCCCTGTTGGGCAACATTCCGAGCCATAGACAGTGCTTTCAGATAGACTTCCGGTCCCGTGACTGCCGAACCGAAGTTTAGGAACACGCCGCCCTCCAATTTTGTAACGGACTGGGTATAAATCAGAAAATCCGTATAGGAAGCCATGCCCAGTGCCGCTCCGTCGCAGTTGGGATGTTCATGGATAATATCGCTGCCAATACCCACGTGAACGGTACAGGGAATTTTAAGATGATAACCCATGCCCAAGACGCTTCGTTCCCGGTGCGGCAGACGATTTTCCCAAATGTAGCGTCCCAGCGCTTCTCCCCAGCCGAGTCCCTCTTTGCACCCTTCGGCAATGATGTCGTTGATGAGTCCTGATTCGTGCCAGAGACCGAACTGTCCTTCGCTGACGTAACGTGCCACGCTTTCGCAGGTTTCGCCTATCAAGGCGAACTCGAAGTCGTGAATCGAACCTGCTCCGTTGGTCGCAAGATGAGTGAGTTGTCCTCGCCGCATCATCTCGATCATGTGCGGAGCACACCCAGTACGAATCACATGTGCTCCGTACATAAGCATCACGGCAGCCTCCCTTTTCCGGGCGGCTAAAATGTCCGCGGCAAGAGAAGCAAGTGCCGGATGCTCAAACGGTTCGAGAACCGCGTCCAACCCGATGAAACAGTTGATGGAAACATCGTGAACCCGCTCGTGGAGCGGTTTTAAGTGCAATTTTGAACGATCAAAAAGCGGATAAGGCATGGGGAGTCAGGAGTCAGGAGTCAGGAGTCAGGAGTCAGGAGTCAGGAGTTAGAAGTTGGGAGTTGGTGTGATTAGGTTTTCACTCACGAGTATTATACCAATTTTTCGGCACAGACAAAACCGGTACAAGATTTTCCGGCGAATGCCCAATCAAGCGTAGCGTTTTGATACATCATCCGGTCGCTCCACATCGTTGCGCTTCCGGTTTTCGTTTTGTCATCATTGCGCTGCGCACTCCATTCCGGCTTTTGTTTCGCAATCTACTGATTGCGGTTCCTGTTTGCGTTTCGACCAATTATATGTCATGGGTACAGTATAATACGAAAATGAAACAGGAAACCATTACGCTAAACAATATCGCCATTGACGTTTACAGTCTCAACACGGTCATCGTCGGCACTGGTTGTGCAGGCTTCAATGCGGCGGACAGTCTCTACGACCTGGGGCAAACAGACATTGCCATCGTTACCGAAGGCGTACACAAGGGCACTTCCCGCAATACCGGTTCGGACAAACAGACTTACTATAAACTCACGATGAGCGGTGATGCCCCAGACTCCGTCGGCGAAATGGCAAAGACCTACTTTTCCGGCGGATGTATGCATGGCGACATTGCGCTGGTCGAAGCCGCTCTGTCCGCTCGCTGTTTTAACAAACTGGTAAACATCGGCGTACCTTTTCCGCATAATAAGTACGGCGAGTACATCGGTTACAAGACCGACCATGATCCTCGGCAGCGTGCGACTTCTGCCGGTCCGCTGACATCCAAATTCATGACGGAGCAACTGGAAAAACGGGTCGCCGCCAAAAACATCAAGATATTTGATGGCTATCAAGTTGTTGCGATTCTTACCCAAGAGACAGACGGCGCAAAGCGAGCCGTCGGATTACTGGCGATTGATTTAACAAAACACCGTTTCACGTTGTTCAACTGCACCAACATCGTTTGGGCGGTCGGCGGACCAGCAGGAATGTATGCCGCGTCCGTTTATCCAGAATGCCAAACGGGCACATCAGGAATGGCATATGAGGCAGGAGCGAAGGGAGTGAATCTGACCGAATCGCAGTACGGACTCGCTTCCGTCAAGTTTCGATGGAATCTTTCCGGCACGTATCAGCAGGTTATTCCTCGTTACCTTTCGACAAACCAAGACGGAGGCGACCGACAAGAATTTTTGGACGAATACTTTCCTTCGCCCGGTCAAATGATAGAGGCGGTCTTCTTAAAGGGCTATCAGTGGCCCTTCGATCCGCGTAAAATTGAGAACATGGGTTCGTCCCTCATCGACCTCTTGGTGTACCACGAAACGCAGATCAAAAACCGACGTGTTTGGTTTGATTTTCGCCGCAATCCGACTCGTTGTTGCAAGGATGATGACGAACTCGATTTTAGTTTATGCAATCAGGAGACCTACACCTACTTGGAGAAATCGAACGCACTTTTCGGTAAACCGATTGAGCGACTGGCACACATGAATCAACCGGCGATACAGTTGTACAAGGATCACGGTATTGACCTGTACTCGGAAATGCTGGAAATTGCGGTCTGTGCGCAGCACAATAACGGCGGCTTACTCGGCAACATCTGGTCGGAGAGCAATCTCCGGCACTTTTTTCCGGTAGGAGAGGCAACTGGTGTGTTCGGTGTTTATCGTCCCGGCGGTAGTGCGCTGAACTCTACGCAAGTAACCAGTTTACGTGCCGCCCAGTATATCGTCGCCAATTACGCACAACCACCAATGGATACGGATACGTTCATCTCGGTTATTCAAAAACAAGTGATGGCGAAGGTTGATTTAGCGGAAAGGATTAGCGGAGTACCGGCTCAATGGACGATGCAAAAACGTATGACCGGCTGCGGAGCGCACATTCGGTCGCTTGACAAAATTGAACAAGCGATTCAGGAATGTATAAGCGAATTAAAGAGCCAGGGATGTAGCGCAGCGCAATCCCCGGATTTCATTGCACAAGCCTTTACCAATCGCGACATTTTAATCACACAGTATGTCTATCTTTGTGCGATTCGGGAGTACATTCTCAAGGGCGGCGGCAGTCGCGGGTCGTATCTCATTCATGACAAAAACGGCACATTGCCTTTGCCGACGTTACCGGAAGACTTTCGTTTCTCGCTTGACAATGGCAAACTGCTTGAATGCGTTTGCGAAATTACTTTCGATGCCGACACGTTGGAATGTACATGCGATTGGAAACCGGTGCGACCGATCCCAGTGGAAGAAAACTGGTTCGAAAACATCTGGACGCAATACCGGAATGGGAACGTCATAAAATAGGAAGTTTCGCTCTTTCCATCGTCATGTTGACTTTTACCGAAAATTGGTTACTCGCCCCGCTCCTTGTACCCCGGCTGGACAATCCGTCGACAAGTTCTGTTTTTTCGTCACCCCCGCGAAGGCGGGGGGCTAGAGAAACAGTGTTCACATCGTCCGTCTAGATTCCCGTCTACGCGGGAATGACGGGTTCGGGAATGACGTGTTAATGACTAATTCGCCAGTGCGTCTGCACCGCTGATGATTTCGAGGATTTCGTTCGTAATCTGTGCTTGCCGAGCGCGATTATAGGCAGTCGTCAAGAGTCCAATCATCTTGTCGGCACTTTCCGTAGCGGACTTCATCGCCACCATTCGGGCGATCTGCTCATTCACGGCAGAGTCCAGAAAACACTTATACAGTTTTGCCTTAAATGCCTTCGGAATCAAATCGTCCAAAATATCCTTCGCCGAAGGAACGAAATTGAACAACGAATGGGTCCGCGATTGCAGTCTTGCCGCTCCCTTGTCTTCCCCATCGGCGATCAAATCGTCCGCTTTCCGAACCATGGCTGCTCTCTTTAAATCCTGCTCGGAATCATCCTTGATGATATTGACATCTCCTTCGACCGTCAGCTCTGCAATCGGAAGAAGCGTTTCCACGACCGGATATTGCCGACTGATCGATTCAAACTTCGTGTAGCAAACGTCGAGGCGGTCAATCTTATCAGCAAGGAAAAGTTCGAGATAATGGTCTGCAAGTTCGCCAATCGCCTCCAACGACGGCTTGTCTTGGAGATCGGTGTAGGATTGAGAAATGTCCATGCCGCGAAACTTGAACGCGGAAATACCTCGTTTGCCGGAAACTTCGAGATACACACCGGAGTAATCTTTATGAAAACTTTTGAGCCGTTGGGTGGCGAGACGCATGATACCGGCATTGAAACCGCCACACATTCCTCGGTTGGCACTCAACGTGAGAAGCACGACATCTTTTTGGGAGCGATCTTGTTTCCGTTCGACGAGGAGCGGATGATCGAGAGGTTCGCCGGAATCGGTAAGATCACGGACGAGACCGACGATCCGCTTGGTATAGGCATCGGCAGCGACCGCCCTTTCCATTGACCGTTTAAATTGAGCGGTAGCAACGAGTTCCATTGTCCGAGTGATCTTGCGGATGCTTCTGACCGATTTGCGACGTTTATCTAATGCCCGGGATTTTGCCATTGTTTTAATTGGAACGAGACTCCGAACCGTTGATTATACCTGCCGAGAAGCAATTTTCAAGTCACGGCAGTGCGCCGAGTCCACCGGCAGAGGTTGATGGTATAATGGGAATAACCTGTCCCAGTCGGAAATGATTTTTTGCAGGCAAAGCAACGTTCCGATGGAGTTAATATGGATGTGAGCGGGCCTCGATAGCCGAGATTCCCCCTTTACCCCCCTCCCCCTATCATTCCCGTGACCCACGATACTCACAATTCGGCACCTTTCGAGGCGGTTTCCTTTTACGACAACCACCTTTTGGACTTGCAGCGTTTCAAAGAAACGTTGGATCACCAAGACGTTCCCCTTTTCGGCAGTTTGCCGGAACTGTTACAATCCCTTTGGCACCACCTCGGTTTAGATGTTCGGTTTGTTCGGAATGGCGGAACAGTGTCGGGAGCAGTGGAAGAGTCGTTTCGCATCGGCATCAGCGGCGGACAATCACCGGGACAACTCGTCTTAATGCCGAGTCGGGACATTCGAAAGCCGAAACTGGTCGGACGGGATCGGCATCGGTTTTTATCCGCTCTCACACAATTTGTTGGAGACGCTTATCGCTGGCAACAGGCTCTGCGTCAGCATGAAGAAGAGCAGGCGGCATCCGTTGACCTTCCGGTCATTCAGCGGCACGGCGACACGTTGCACCAGTTACTCAAAGAGAGTGCAACGTTGACAAACTTTTGTGCGGCTTCGTTGTACCTTTTGGATTCGCAACAGAAAATGCTCAAACTTCGTTCCTGCTGGGGATTGCCGGAAGAACGTTTGCTCGATCCGCCTAAACCGCTCCACGATTCGATTGCCGACATTGAAGCAATTTTGGGGCAAATCGTCGTTGTAAACGAAGATTATCTTTTAGAAACATGGCACGTCCCGGAAGATTTTCCGATGGCGGTCTGTCTCCCCATTATGTCGCAGCAATGTATTTGGGGAACGTTATGGTTGTTTGCCGATCAGCGTTGGGATTGCACAGAACACGAATTAAATCTGATGGAATTCATTGCAGGACGAGTGGCAACTGAACTGGAAAAATTGTCGCTACATCGGGAATTGATGCAAAGTAGAAAGGTATAGTGTAAAAGGGCTAACTTATTACAGAATCTTCGTCTTCGTTAAACCGATTTTCAAACATGGCAGTCATCATTTTCAGAACTTCTTCCGCGTCTTCGCCGATGGCTTCCAGGACAACAGTTGTGCCATTACTTGCTCCCAGAGAAAGGAGATCAAGAACACTTCGGCAATCCGCTACGGTATTTCCCTTGCGCAAGAAAACTTCCGACACGAATTCTTTGCAACGTTGAGCAATCATGGTGCTCACTCTGGCATGAATTCCGCTTCGATTCTGTACGACGAGTTCTTTTTTCAGCGTCTTTTTGTTCTGCACAACCTGTGACTCATTGGTAAGTCGTTCGTCCTCTATTTTCCGAACATATTACTGTCGGCTTCTTCAAGCAATGAAAAAATATCTTCCTTCGTGTTAGACTGCTTCAGGAACCGGCAGAACGTATCGTCCTTCAACTGTCGGGTGATATGTTCCAATGCCCGTAAATGATCACCCGGACAGTCCAGCGGTGAAATCAAAAGGAAAAAGAGTTGCACTTTTTCGCAGTCGAGACTGTCGAAATCGATTCCGTCGGCACTCACGGCAATAGTTCCCACCAACCGTTTTGCTCCCGCATGCTTGGTATGAGGAACCGCAATTCCCCGACCGATTCCGGTCGAGCCGAGTTCTTCACGTTTGATAATCGCTTTCACGATACCTTCGTAATCTTCCTTTTTGATGCCGCCTGCATCCGCAATGGACTGCACCATTTCACGGATCACGCCTTGCTTGTCGGTCGCCTTAATCTCCGCCTTGACGGCATCATTCACAATAAAATCGGCAAACTTCATTCACCAACTCCTTAGGGTTCTAGGTTCAATGACTTGTTCGGGGAATACAGGGCACATTTTTCATGAGATGCCCTAAATGGTTAATCTTCAAGGGGAACATTTCTCCCGCGTTCCCGAAGTTTTTCTTTGTGTTTCTTGATTTGCTGTTCCAATTTGGCAATAACCTGGTCGAGCGAGCCAAACATGTCATTGGATTGGTAACTGGCAACGAAATCGCTCCGTTTTTCCGATTGGACGGTCACTTCGATACTCGGCTCATCGGCTTTATCCAAATTTACGGTAACGTCGACGGAAGTCAAGCGGTCGAAAAAACGTTGAAGTTTTTCGACTTTTTGTGAAATTTTCTCCTTTGTAGCGTCGCTAATTTCGCCGTGCCGCGTGGAAATGTTGATTTGCATAGACGTGACGTCGGATGGTGAAAAAACCTGCGTGGGCATCGGGGAACACTTCCCGAGTACGCCCACTGCCCCATTGTACCAGAAATTCGGCGTGATACAAGAGGGCAAATTGCCAGAAACGCCATGCACAACTTCCTGCTGGCTTCTTTTTTTTGACAGCACTGACTTTCCCAGACCACTTTTTGTTGCCGCCTGTTCTTGTATGTTGTTTTGTTCAAGGAAATGAGGTGAAAACGAGATTTTTTTGCCAAAATTGCTGTCGTTAGATTATGCATAGCGCAAGAGCGGGGGGACATAACCCCTATAATCGGTACATTTTACCCAATCGGACATAACCGAACTCTTGTCAAGCGGGACTCCTCTAGTATCCGATAGACTACAATAACCTATTTTATAGGCTTTGCTAGTACGGATACTTTACAAGGATGGAACGCATGACTCGCAACGGATTGCTGACTCTGGTTGCCGTTTTAATGGCTCTTGCGCTCGTTGTCCGACTCGAAAACACCGCCCAGGCACAGGTGATCTACCGCCCCGACCTGGTGGACGCTGACGAGATTCCCATCTACCCTCCGATTAACGAACCCATTATTTTCATTAGTCCTGGTATTGATGGAACGACCAGAATCCTTGCCGGGACGGGGATCGGTTGGCAAACGAACGCTCAACCTGGAACGATATTTCGGAATCTCGGAACAGCCGTTATCAATGCCAGTAGCGGCGGTGCGGTCATCAGCACCACCGATGGCAGTCCCGCGATCCAAAACGGACTTAACCGAACGATTGCCGGGATGCGCCCACGTATCTATCTGGTGGAGATTACCCAGGACCCCTTCACGAACATGTACACGATCACCTACGGTTGGGCGTATGCAGATACCCCAGGCACATGGGAGGGACCCGTTCTCTACGATGAACTGCCGGAAAACATTCGAGACCTTCAATATCCCGATGACACTCCGCTGGCAGGCGAACCGCTGTTTCCTGACGGCAGCAGTTCTGTTACCTTGCAGCCGGGCTACGTACCACAACTGCCGCCCGGTATTTATCCGAGCAATCAAGCGTTTACCATCGTAACCGGGGTAGTTGTGGATGGAGTACCACGCGACATCGGTTTTCCGTCTGGTGTTTACGATCCCGAAGTATTGGTGCCGCGTTCGAGTTGGGTGAACATTACCCAGACAGGAAACCTGACCATTAACGCCAGAAGAACCGATGCCCCGCACCAGTTCGATAGGAATGCCCGAACGCTCATCAAGACGGAGGGTGTCTCCGCCGACCCCTTAGCCGGAGTCATTTTCCAATCCGGGACGGCGATTGAAAACTATGGTGCACTCACCCTATTCGATTCGCGGATTGAAGCCGAAGAGGTAGGTATTTACCACGGATATTTACGTACTCCTGTGAGTCCATTGATTATAGATGATGACGGGATCATCTCGTATCTTAATGTCGAAATGGTCGATGACCTTGTTGTGCTTCGCGGTTTCGATTACTCCGCTGCCGAAATGGCAGACCTACTCCTCTACAATACGCAAATCGGCTTGCCAGGGCGTATTGCTATGGACTCGCAAGTGGGAAGAGTGTACAAACCGACACAGACAACCACCCGGCTTTACGCAGGAAATGAAATCCTGAACGGAAGAATTATCGTCGGACAAAATGTAACGTTGAGCCGTAATCCCCTCGGGGCGATTATACAAGGTGTCAATTATGCGAACGATCCGGTTACGGGGATTCCTCTCATCGATCCTGACACCGGCGGGTTTGTTATCAAGTCCTACTACGAGTATCAAACCGTAGATCCGTTCACGATGAGTCTCGATGTCAACCCGGTTACGGGAGGGTACCTCGGTAGCACTCCGTATATTGGTATTCACGCACAACCCACCTTTGCGAGTTTTTTGCAAAGCACTACCACGTACTATACCAACGGATTCGAGTTTTATTTCCCCAACTGGTTCTGGTCGGACATCCCCGGCTCTCGTACTTATTATTCCCTAAGAGAGACCATTGAGGACGGTATTATAGACTACATAGACTACAACTACGTTTCCTTTGCGGCGACGATGGTCTATTATAACCATAACGGCTCCAGAGACCGATACGTTACTGGTTATAGCGGCGGATTTAATGGGTTGATCGTCGCAGGCGGAGGAGTAATCATCACCGGCTCAAGAGGACTCGATACGAGTGTTTTCGCCATCGACAGTTACAGTTATAGTTACAGTTACATTGATCCGATCTCGGGCGAGGTCATCACCATTGACAACGACTACTCGTACACTTCGGGCGGTGCACGCATCGAACTGAACGACAACTCTTGGATTTTTGCGACGGATGCCGGTATCTCCTTCGGAAGTGCAGGGATCGCCAACGGTTTCGATGCGACGCGTGTTGCCATTGACAACACAAGCGGCATTTACGCTGCAAATTTAGGAATTACCGACCGCTACTCGACCATTGAACTTTGGGCATCCGATCCGCCGCAGGGTGTTCCGCCCTACCCCGAAGATTGGGCATCAACGCCCCCCGATTCACGACGGCACGTGCGCGTGGACGGAGGAGTCGGATACAGCGGCTCCTGGCACGAAATCCTTGTGAATGGAAAGATCATTACCGGCGCACCGAGTGCACCCAACATTTCGGGAATTCAAATTAAATGGAACAGTCCGTACACACTCAATACGGCACTTCAGTCGGATATTAACAAATTGAGCAACATTTTCTACTATGATCCTGAAGATCCCGATGCCGACAACTACGGGAATGTGTATTACAGTGCGCAAACCGCCCATAAGTTCGTCGCCTACGATAATCAGCCGAATCGGGTATTCTGGTGGAAAATTGATGACCTCAAGGCTACGCCGCTTACACTTTACGACTATGAAAATCAACGTTGGATAGCACATCCCGAAGCACCGAAAGTAGCGTTCCTGACAGGACCGCTCGGAAGTATTACTGCCCAAACCGTTTTTACAACGTTTGCCCAGTCTGCCGGTATTGGCATCGACATCATCGGAACGTCGTTGGCTTGGGAAGGGGTCATTTTGGCTGCCGATGCCGACGGGGATTGGCCCGGAGAAGCACCCTGGTCGATCTATTACGGACCGACAGTCCGATTGATCACGGCACTGGGGGATGACACCCTGATTGTAGGGGGGAGTATCGCGGGAACTAGGACTTTAGTCGGTGCCGGGGCGGCAATGTCTTTCGGGACGGTCGGTGGTTTGGCGCACGTTGCATCAGTCATCATTGGGGAAAACAATGATGTTAGAAATTTGTCCAGAGTGTTGTTTGCTCCGAACAATCTGAAACAGTCGGCGCAAAACTATCAGGCATTCGATACAATGACTGCACTCAAGCGGTCACAGTTCCTCTATGATCCGCTCTTGGCATATAACGACGATGATAATAAATTCCACTTCGACGTTGCCGGTGTTCACGGGGATATTGTCTCGTATTACAATGCAGTGGTTACTGTGTGGAACAACATGAGTCTCGATGGTGCCGGGACTTGGAATCCCGACGGAACATGGACAGCAGGTGATTATGGTTTTATTGCCGACGAACCTTTGATACTGAATTCTTTCTGGTCGCATGTCCGTTATCACATCAATGCCGACGATGGAGCGACCTACATAGACGAAATACTCGGCGGTGTCGGTTCAACGGGCGGTGCCAGTTACGTAATTGGGCACCGAGGTGCTTTAGGCGATGATCCAGATGCCGGTTGGTCAGTAACGGACATTACTGGTTTCTCGTTGGTTCTCGACGAGTTACTCATTAACTACCTTGCGGGTACTTCGGACATTGGCGGCGGTGGTGGTCTTCCGGGAAACGGAATTGATTATTACGGATATGCCCCCGGAGCGACGGAGAACACTCGACAGAAAGACCGTCGGCACTTCCGGGAAGCACTGGCGCGGTATATCCACTACGGATACTGGAGTGCGGCTGTAGGAGAAGCTTTTGGACTCGCCACCGACGAACTTTTGGCAGGATATACGCTGGACGGCACGTTGGTAACATTTACCAATGGGGATATTTTCAGCAGTAATATCTACGGCGGTGGTGTCAGCGATCCCATCGACGGCGGTGAATATTCAAATGTGTTCCTTGCCGAGGTCGGCACATTATTTGGCGACGATGGAAGTTACAGCAATGTACAGATCGGAATGTTTTCTTATAATACGGGGAACATTGATCTCCGCTTTGTGAACGGGACCACCCTTTTCAACCGTAATGTAATTGAATTGGTTAAGGATATGAAGACTGGCGGTTCGGTGATTTCCCACTATGCCGGCATCCGGGTTCGGGATGTGTACGTTGAAAGCACAGGACATCTTTTGTTGAACGATGCCTGGTTCGCGGTCAACCCGTTCCTGCCAATAACCATGAGCGATCTTGTCGATTACGCAGAACGATTGATTATTCACGATGTCCTCAATGAAGGAATCGTGTCAGGAAATGGTACGTTTGAAATTGCCCAACGGTGGGGTATCAATAGACCTACACTGCTCAATCTGAACGCCCCAGTGTTCGCCGTGAATTACTTCGACGGATATTTTATCAACAGGGGTGTGCTTGCCCCCGGTTTGCCCGGCTTCATCGGCGAAAGCGAATATGATGCACGCAGACTCGAAGAGACGGCTTACCAAGACATGCTGAAGAGTGTCTCGCAGGCATCGGGCGACGGACTATGGCAGCAACTGATGCGCGGAGTGCCGGGCGGACAGTTCGGAACGATTACCGTCTTCGGACATTTATACTTGATGGATGAACACACCCGACCTGTCATTGATCTTATGGGTAATCCGCTCTTCAACACGTTGGAAATAGTGCCAGCAGGTCACTACCATGCGACAGTGGGCAACGACACAATTGGCGATGTGTTCGGCAAATACGTCGCCGCCATTGCTAATGCGACTTCTGTCTATCGCCAAGAAACAAGATGGGACGGAATCACAACGTATGTCTATGACGAGACCCTTCTGCCGTATGGAGAAGTTTCCCAGGAAGATTGGAAAATCATGGCGACCGAAAAACTGGGAACACATCTTGCGTGGTTCACGCCTTCACGGTTCGTGGACAAGAAAACGATGTTGCCGCTCCTTACGGCGTATGAACAGTTCGAGTACCTGACCGATCCAGTGCGGCGTGCGGAATTGCAAGAGAAGGTACTGGGTATGGTCTTGACGAAGGACGAACTTCGCTTGTACCGTTCGAATCCTACGGAGCGGGAAAAATTGGATAAAAAAATCTTGGAAGAGAACAATATCCGGTTCGAGTTTACTCAACTGGACACGCTTCTGTGGCGGTTTGGGTTCAGCGACGTTGTCAGTGTTCACGGCACGATTCCGGCGTATATTTACCAACGCAACGGCTGGAATGTGACGCTAAACGACTTGGGACCTGTTCCGCCGGACAACATCAGACTACAATTTTCGGGTGTGACCCAACTCGGCGGTATCGTACAGGCGGATCGTATTTACGATTTGGACGACGATGCACACCAGAAGGAGAAACAGACTGCGTTCATTATTATCGCCAGCGAAGATGTCATTACCGACAGCAGCATTAAGCAGGTTACCAGTGTAACAACTGACTGGGTTTTCGCCAATGTCACTACGATGCCGATACGGATGCCCTCGGGACAGTTGCCGATTGTGCTGACCGTGATTGATGATCCGAATTATTATCGCAACCGGGTTTCAATGGTCAGCGATAGTTTCAATGCAAAATCTGTTGCCAGCGCACTGGACGATGCGATGCTCACGAATCCCGGTCTCGCGCTCTCCTTCCAGTTTGGACTGAACAGTCCCGAAGTGTTGAACGACGTGTTCCGGCAGGTCGCAGGTGCTACCCGCGCCAACAGCCTGATTATGAATTTGACATCGCCTTTCGATCATCTCTTTAACCAGGTCGGTTACGGACACGGCGGTTTGAGTACGGGCAATCGAGGCGACATTGTGTTCCGCAATATTCAAACGGGACAGTTGCAGCAGCCTTACGGTCAACCTGCGGTTCCGCCTCCGGGTCATCAATATGCTCCGCCGATGGCAGGACAGTATCGTGGACAGAGTCCCTTCTATCGGACGGGTTCGGTCTGGGGAGCGTACACAGGGTCGTTCTTCACGATGGGCGACGATGACAACTCCTTCAAATATACGATCAGCCGCAACGGCGCAATGGTAGGAAACGAATGGAATCTGACACCGAGTTCCGTCGTCGGCGGAGTGGCAACGTGTAACGTGAGTGAGTTACAATCATTGAGCGATAAGGTTACGAGCCACGATTACACTCTTGGAGTCTATTTCGTTTGCGCTCCTTATGAACAGTTTGAGATCAAAGCGTACTCGGGTGCCGGTTTCCAATCGTACAAGATGGATCGTTACATCCGCAACAACGATGTTTTCATCGGATACCGTTCGAGCGGTCTGATGGATCCGGATGACATTTTCGGCATCGACGAACATTACAATTCGGAAACACGCGGACATTCATTGAACAGTGCGATAGAATTTGCGAGACCGTTCACGATCAATCCGAACTTTGTCATTCGACCGGCGGTAGGTTTTGAGTACCAAAACGTTCGGCAGAAGGCTTACGCAGAACGTATGAACGCCGGTTCGAGGAATACGTGGTACAACAACGGCAGTAACATTGCCGAAGGTTATGAAGCGGAGGGTCCCACGGGGGGGACGTACAGAATGAACTTCGAGGCGATGAATTTTGCCCGAACGTTGTTGAGGTTGGGGGCGAATACGGAGAGTTACTTTCCTCGCGGCAGAGGCGGTTGGCAGTTCCGGGCGTATTATGTCCATCGTCTGACGGGGGACAAGTATCCTGAATCGGAACAGTCATTCACGAGCGGCAGCAAGATATTTAATGTTCGCGGAGCGGAACTCGGCAACAGTTTCTTCCAGGTTGGTACGGGCTTGCATTTTTGGTTGAATCAGGAGCGGACGGCGACGTTCTTTGCGAACGGCGACTGGAACTTCTCGATGCTCAATCAAGGATACAATATGATCCATTTGAGTTCCGGTTTCATGGTGAATTTCTAGTTTTTTTGGATAGTGTGTGCCCGCCTTCCGAATCAGCAATATCAAACGAGATCGCAGAGCAGGCTCTTGTGCGTCCCTCCAGCGCGCCGACTTCCATAAAACTTTGACGCATCGGCTTTTCAGGTATTTTCGCCCACCCCCATTTGCAGTGCCGGAAAATTCGGGTACAATGACGGGATAACGCTCGGCGTACAGTGGAGGCTTTATAGTGGGAACCAAGAAAACAGGAAAAGGACGAAGAAAAATCGGAAGAAAAAAACGACGCATGCGCTCCAAAATCCGGCATCGTAAAGATTAGCGGCACTTCGGCAGGTTATTGTTCAATCAGGTCTTTCAGCGTCCGTAGATTGACAATGTCCCAATCGATTTCCTTGCCGTCCTGTTCGACCGTGCCTTTCGGCGTTTCTAAATACATCGGCAATTCCGCGAACCGGGCATCGTTCACCAGAAAGCGAAAAGGTTCGATTCCTAACGTTCCGTGTCCGATGTGGGCATGCCGATCCACTCGGCTGCCGGTTCCCTTCACGCTGTCGTTCAAATGAAACGCCTTCAATCGATCAAGTCCGATTATCCTGTCGAATTCTGTGAACGTTGTCTCGTATTCCTTCGGACAGGCAAGAGAATAGCCCGCCGCTGTGATGTGACATGTGTCCACACACACGCCGAATCGGTCAGGAAAAGCCGACAGTTCGATGATCCGTGCCAAATGTTCAAACTTCCAACCGAGATTCGAACCTTGTCCCGCCGTTGTTTCCAGCAAAACAAAGACGGAATTTTTCGTTTGCCGAAAGATACAGTCGAACGCCGAAGAAATCCGCCGCAAGCCGTTTTCTTCGGCTTGGTCAGACTCATCGCCCGTCGGACTGCCGGGATGCATGACGATCCACGGAACTCCCAAGACGGCGGCGCGTTCCATTTCATCGGCAAATGCCGATAAGGATTTTTGCCGTAAATTCTCTTTTCCTGACGCTAAATTGATGAGGTAAGAATCGTGAATCAACGGAAAGCGAATATTCCGGTCTCGGAGAGCCTGTTGAAACTGTTCTCCTGCCTTTTCGGACAGCGGGGCGGCTTTCCATTGGGAAGCGTTTTTAGAAAAAAGTTGTACGCAGTCGAAGCCCGCATCGGCAGCCGCTAAAACGGCTTTGTCGTGTCCTCCCGATATTGATTCATGAACTCCAAAGTACGACATTCACAATACAATATGGCATAATTGGTTGATTATTCAAGCGGTCTCTTGTTTTGCACAGAAAAAGGCGTAGAATAACTCTCTATAATGCTCTCCCTCTCCAATCCGTACACATCCAGTACCGCCCGGAAACTGCCGGTCAAGTTCCGACCCGATTTAACCGCCGAACGGCAAAGTGCCCTCGGACGCACCTATTGGATCCTGAAAGACCCTATCGGCTCAAGATACTTTCGGTTGCAGGAAGAAGAATATGCGTTACTCCAACTTTTCGACGGCAATCACAGCCTCGAAGAAATCAAGGACACCTTTGAAAAAGAATTTCCGCCGCAAAAAATTACACTCGATGAACTCCAACATCTGCTCGGTCAGTTTCACCAAAGCGGATTGATCATCGCTTCCGCTCCCCAACAAGGAGGAGAACTGCTCAAACGGAGCAAGAAACGGAAACGAAGCGAATTGATGCAAAAACTGACCAACATACTCGCCATCAAATTCAAAGGAATCGATCCCGATGCAATGTTCACGTTTTTGTATCCGTTCGTTCGATGGTGTTTTCATCCCTTCACGCTCTTTACCGGTCTTGTTCTCTGCCTGTCGGCACTCACGTTAATTCTCGTACAATTCGACACGTTTTACGCCAAATTGCCGGCGTTTCACACTTTTTTCAGTCCTGTCAATATCTTTTGTCTGGGACTCGTCATGGCGGTAACCAAAGTTCTCCACGAATTCGGACACGGACTCACCGCAAAACATTTTAAGGGGGAATGCCATGAAATGGGAGTCATGATCCTTGTTCTGATGCCCTGTTTGTACGTCAATGTCTCCGACTCTTGGCTTCTGCCCAATAAATGGCACAGAATTGCGATTGGAGCGGCAGGAATGTGCGTCGAATTTGTACTAGCAGCGTTTTGCACATTCGTATGGTGGTTTTCCGAACCAGGATTGCTCCACTATCTTGCCCTCAATACCATGTTCATCTCGTCGCTCAGTACGTTGTTGTTTAACATCAATCCACTGCTCAGGTTTGACGGCTACTACATTCTTTCGGACTTTCTCGAAATTCCGAATCTGCGGCAGAAGGCGACGAAAATCTTAACGCAAAAGTGTTCGCACTGGTTCCTCGGAATGGAGCCGCAGGAAGACCCCTTTTTGCCGCAAAAAAATCAAGTTTGGTTCGCTCTCTACTCGGTCGCCGCTTTCGCCTACCGATGGGTGATTACGGCATCCATTCTGTTTTTCTTACATACATTATTTAAGCAGTATGAACTTATCATCATCGGGCGTGCCCTTGCCGCGATGGCACTGTTCAGTTTGATTGTGATGCCGATTTACAAAGTCATTAAGTTTTTTTGGATACCAGGAAGGATTTACAAAGTGAAAGCCTATCGTTTTTATACTTCCATAGCGCTGTTTATCGGCGTTCTGTTGTTCTTGGTCTTTTTCCGATTGCCCTATACCGTTATTGCGCCGGCAATGATTGAACTTCGGACGACGACGACGCAGCAGGTTTTCGTTCCCGACGTAAAGTCGGGCAGTCAACTCCGGGAAATTCTTGTCGTGCCGGGACAATCGGTGCTAGTCGGCGACACGCTTGCCGTGTTGGAAAATCCGATGCTCCGAATGGAACTGGTCGAGGCGGAAGGACAGTGTCGGGAATTGGAGCAGGGACTCGAAACATTGCAGTCGATGCTGAACTACCAGAGTGCGGCGGCACATCGGATTGGTCCCCTGCAACAGTCGCTTGTGGTGGCGCGGGAACTGTTGCAAAACAAAAAGCGAGATGTCGAGTCGCTGATTTTGCGTGCTCCGATGGCAGGAATTGTCGTGTCACCGCCGTGGAAACCGTCGCAGCCGTCGCCGGATGACCAACTGCCGCAATGGTGGGGAACACCGCTCGACCCGCAAAATCTGGGGGCAACATTAGAATCGGGAACAGTCCTATGCAGTGTAGGCGATCCGAAATTTTTGGAAGCGATTCTGATCGTTGATCAATCGAGGATACCGTTTTTGAGGCGGGAGCAACGAGTGGAATTGAGGTTGCACAAATTTCCTGACCGGACATTTTTGGGACAGATAGACGAAATAGACCAGAAACCGGTATCGGCACTGGAAATCCAGTTATCGACCCGGGCGGGAGGAGAGGTGCCGACGATTACCAAAGACGGTGCAGAAGAACCGACGCGTGCTTCCTATCGGGTGCGGATGTTGATGGAAAACACTCCTGAACTTTCTGTGCAGGTCGGAATGACTGGCATCGGCAAGATTCATGTAGAACGGCAAACGCTCGGCTATCGACTTTGGCTACTCGTCAATGAAACATTCAATTTTCGGTTATAGCCGTTTTCACACTCCCAGCAATAGAGTTGAAAGCCGGAAGCGCAGGTGAAGCCGGAGCGACCGGATAGTTAGCCGGTACTCCGGTGCAGAGCCGCAATCGTTTAGCCGCCTCACCCCGTGAGCCGCACAGAGCCGCAATGGATACTGCCATCAACGAGGGATTCAGAAGGGGCAGAGCCGAAGAAAAAGTCGAAATAGCCAGAAATATGAAAAATGAGGGCTTCGATATGGCAATGATAATCAAAATGACCGGTCTTTCTCCCGAAGAAATCGAACGTCTGAATTGATGGATAGGCGAACCCGCAAGCGGGCTAGCACGCATATTAGGCCTGTTCTCTAACCTTTGCAGTGCCTTACTTCGCTATTTCTGATGGCGCAGATGAGAGTCATTCGTAGTTTGTGCCTCTTCCTTCGGTTGCGGTAGCGGTCAGACATGATTTTGA
>Ga0123353_10001670_pt1 | contig 27316 bp, 19 predicted proteins | sample TergutLab28metaG_3_FD_92763 | JGI IMG/M metagenome (GOLD analysis project Ga0123353, IMG submission 92763) | Labiotermes labralis P3 segment gut microbial communities from Petit-Saut dam, French Guiana - Lab288 P3 | ecosystem: Host-associated > Arthropoda: Insects > Digestive system > Gut ...
AACGGGGCGGCGTTAGACATGCGAATCTAACGCCGCCCCGTTGGGGCTTGATTCCAAACAACCAACCCCAGGGTTCGCCGGAGTACCGGCTCACCCTGGGCTACCCAACGCCGTCCCTTCGGGGCTAAGAACCCCAGAAACAACGAATTACGCTATGCCAGAAAGTTTTGTCACCCCCGCTAGAGGTGGGGGCGTTCATGGCGAACGCATGTACGTGACGCGGGCATCTTGCCCGCGTCTCTCGCGGGCGTCCCGCCCGCGTCCGGCGGTGAAACGCCTTGGTTTTTGCATGAGATCAGCCGTGTGGAACAGTCCGCGAGGGCAAGATGCCCTCGCCACACGCGGGCCAGACGCCCGCGTCACGTTACGTGTGTCCGCCCTGATGACGTGGCGGGGTTGGCTTGTCGGTTTGCGCCGTGTCAGCAGCGCAAACCGGCAAGCCCTGTTCGTGTCCTTCGCGAAAATCGCGGCGAGATTAACCGCGTTTTGAATCCTTCGGCCCGATCCAGCGGGTGTTTTTTGCGTCGAATGTCCAGCCGGCCGATTGGATGGGCACTTCGTTTTTCTTCCACGTTTTGATGGCCGCGGTGGTTTCGTCCCAGCTCTTGATGCCGCTGACGGCGTCGAAGACTTGCACGTTGAATCCGCCGACCGCGCAGGCGTAGCGGATGACGTCTTCGCAGTCCAGGCCTCGCACGTAGGCCGAGAGGAAACCGGCGATCGCGCTGTCGCCCGATCCGGTGGCGGAGGCGACTTTTTCGACGTGGAAGGCCGGTTCCCACAATTGGCGATTGGACCAGTTATCCACATTTTTAGGCCCGCATCGGCCGAAATCGACGAAGCGGCTCTTGTCGGCGGTTCGCAGGTAGATGCCCAGATGCCCGCTCTTGAGGATGACGATCTTCGCGCCGTACTGGATGCATTTGTCGGCCACTTCCTCGCAGTCGTCGACGGAGATGAAGTCCAGGGCGTCCTTGCCGGCGGCTTCCTGCTTGCGGGCCCAGAATTTGTCGCGGTTGAGCATGTAGAGCGTCTCTTCGACGCTGGGCAGGTAGAGGTCCACGAACGGCAGCGTGTTGCGGAGGATGATGTCCCAGTCGGCCTTGCCGGCCTCGGCGTTGGGGTCGGGCAGGGCCATGTCGCAGCTCGTGGTGGCACCGGTGGCCTTGGCGCGTTTGAAAATTTCGGTGAGCTGTTTGCCGTTGTCGGCGTAGAGTTTTTTCATCAGCGGCGGATAGCCCAGATGGAACAGCCGCGTCTGCGCGACGAGGTCGTAGTTGACGTCCTCCTGGCCGAACGTGCTGTTGGCGCCGCGATTGTGGAGGAAGACGCGGTCGACTTTCGGCGGGGCCAGCGCGATCGTGTAACTGGTGCTCTCGCCCTTGACGACGGTCATGCTCTGGTCCGCGCCGTACGGCTTGAGCCGCTCGACGACCGCCTGGCCGAAGAAGTCGTCGCCGACCTTGCCCATCAGGCCGGTCTTCACGCCCAGTTTCATCAACCCGATGCCGGTGTTGCTCACAGGCCCGCCGGTGGAGACGGTGACATCGCCGATGTCGATCAACTTGCCCGGAATCAGCGACTCAAACCACGTCCCCGCCGCCGGCGCATGCAGCACGGGAATCACGTCAAAACAAATATGGCCGGCACAGATGATGTCGTAGGTACTCATGTTGTTCCTTTTTATTCTTTTCAGGTTTCGGGGATTGTACCGGGTGGGAGCGGTTGTCACAAGGGAGGCGTTTTTAGTTATTAGTTAACTGGTTGACTAGTTAACTCGTTGATTCGATGGTGTGGAACGCCAGTTAACTAGTTAACCAGTCAACTAGTTAACTAAAAACGTCTCCCTTGAACAAACGATTCCTGTTCACCGTTATGCACACGAAAAACCAATTCCCTTGACCGTTTGGCCTTTGTTCAATATCTTATCATTCATGATTGCGAGACTATCCGGTTTGCTGGAAGAATTGTCGGGCGGCGGCGCGTTGATTGCGACGGCCGGTGGGTTGTGGTATGAGGTGTTGCTGCCGGCGGCGGACATTGAGCGGCTGGGAGGTCGCGTCGGCAAAGAGGTCGTGCTGCACACGATTCATTACCTCGAGGGCGACCCGTCGCACGGGGCGCAGACGCCGCGGCTGATCGGGTTTGTCACGCCGGAGGCCCGCGCGTTTTTCCGGCTGTTCACGACGGTCAAGGGCATCGGCAACCGCAAGGCGTTGCGGGCGTTGGCCAAGCCTGTGGGCGAAATCGCCGCCGCCATCGCGGCCAAGGACAGCCGCTTTCTGACGCAACTGCCGGAGATCGGCAAGCGGACGGCAGAGCAGATCATCGCCGAACTCGCGGGCAAAGTCGAACCGTTCGTGACCAGCGGCACGACGATGGCCGCCGCCGCGGCGCTCTCGGAGGCCGCCAGCGAGGCCGTCAGCGTCCTCGTCCAACTCGGCGAACGCCGCGCCGACGCCCTGGCGCTGGTCGACCGCGTGATGGCCGTCGCGCCGGAACTCGACAGCGTCGAGGTGATTTTGCAGCAGGTGTATAAATTGCGCGCGACGTGATTTTATAGCCGCGAATTACGCGAATTACGCGAATTTTTTGGAATTGTGGCATGGTGGATGTGGAAAACATTCGATTCGCCTCCCCGGCCTCGTGTCGAAATGCCAGCACACAGCCGCGGAGCGGCGTCGTGTATAGCCCAGGGCGAGCGGTACTCCGCGAGCCCTGGGGACAGGTGTTTTGCGGGACTTGTTCATCGTGCCTGACGCCACTGGCCGAGGGCGCACTGTCGTATGAAGGCGGCATAGGACGACTCGCATGTTCCCCTGTGAGCGTCGTCCGAAGCCGTACAGGTTCGCGTGCGCGGCCTCGGCCAGTGGCGTCAGGCACAATGAGGAGAAGAATAATAGCTCCGTTCCCAGGGTTCGCCGAGTACAGCTCACCCTGGGCTACCCAAGGCGCCCCTTCCGGGGCTAGGAGGTGGTAGAAAAAACTATGGCAAGAGAAAAAATCATCAACGCCGGCTCGATCGGGCCGGAGGACGAGACGTTTAATCAGTCGTTGCGCCCGCAGCGGCTTGGGGATTGCATCGGGCAGTCGGAACTGCTCGAAAAATTGCGGATTTCCATTCAGGCGTCGCGGCAGCGGAATGAGCCGATGGAGCATGTGCTGCTGCATGGCCCGCCGGGGCTGGGCAAAACCACGCTGGCGTATGTGGTCGCCAACGAGATGGGCACGAACCTCAAGGTTACCAGTGGGCCGGCGCTGACCAAGCCCAGCGACCTGATCGGCATTCTCACGAATTTGCAGCATCGCGACGTGTTATTCATCGACGAGATTCACCGCCTGCCCGCGGCCGTCGAGGAGTACATCTATCCGGCGATGGAAGACTACAAGGTCGACTTCGTCGTGGACAGCGGCATGCACAGCCGGACGATCAACCTGCCGCTCAAGCCGTTCACGCTGATCGGTGCGACGACGCGGGCGGGGCTGCTCAGCCCGCCGCTGCGGACGCGGTTCGGCATCACGCATCACCTGGAATTCTGGAGCGTCGCCGACCTGCTGGAACGCTGCAAGCTCTCGGCCAACATGCTCGCGATGGACTACGACGCCGGCGCGCTGGAACTGTTGGCCACGCGGGCGCGGGGCACGCCGCGAATCGCCAACCGCCTGATGCGACGCTGTCGTGACTACGCGCAGGTCAAGGGCGACGGCAGGCTGACGATCCCGCTGGTGGAGGCGGCCTTGAAACTCGAGGGCATCGACCCGCTGGGGTTGGACGACCTCGACCGCGGCTTCCTCCGCGCGATCATCGACGTGTACAAGGGAGGTCCGGTCGGCATCGAGACGGTGGCGGCCACGCTCGGCGAGGAGACCGACACGCTGGTGGACGTGGTCGAGCCGTTCTTACTGCAAAGCGGCCTGCTGGCCCGCACCCGCCGAGGCCGACTCGCGACGGCGAAGGCGTACGAACATTTGGGCTTGACATACACGCCGCGTGCGGAGGAGAAAGATTTGTTTGAGGAGGAGAATCGTTGATTCGTTAATGGGTTCGGCGCGACCGGCCACTAGGCCCTGCCAGTTTGCGTTGTAAAACGTTATGGGCGACAAAGTATTTCGTTTGTCACAACGACTTACAACGCAAACTGGCAGGGCCTAGTGGCCGGTCGCGCCGAACCCGAAGGTTACGCGGAAAACCGGACGATGTGCACGCGTTTATCCCACGAGTTAACGTATTAACGAGTTAACGAATCACGTCGTTTTCTTCTCGCCGGGCGCGGTGGCGTAGCTGGTGTTGCGCCAGACGATGGTCGCGCCTTTGCGGAGTTTGCCCAGGGCGGCGATGAGCGCGAGCATCGCGACGAAACAGCCGACGAAATAACTCCAGCAAAACAGCGGGCGGGCGCACAGCAGCTTGAGGAAGCGGAAAATCACCGAAATCTGAATGGCCACCGTGGCTGCGCCGACCCAGCCGAGCGTCCGCCAGAGGGAGGCGTTTTCGCCGCCAAAAGCCGCCAGCGAAAACCCCGCCGCCGCGGAAAAATAGGGCGACATGCTGACGATCAGCAGGACGGCCAGCGACGCGATCAGCCGCCGCCGCGTGCCGAACGTGCCGTAAAAAATCCGCGTCCACCCGCGATAAATCTGCCGCAGCGACGAATACATGCGGACCATGTACAGCCCCTCGTTTCGCGAGACGCGGAGACGCAGCCCGGACGACTTCACGCGGGCGGCCATGTGCATGTCCTCGTTCACCTGGTCGCGGACGGCCTGGTGGGTGCCGATCGCTTCGTACGTCGACCGCCGCATGAGCATGAACGCGCCGTTGGCGTAGGCATTGCGGCGGCGGGGATTGTTGACCTTATCGGGATGGAACCAGATCATCATCAGTCCGCCGCAGACGGGCTGGATGGCGTTTTCCCAAAAGCCCTTCATTTCCAGCACGGGCAGGAGGCTCAGCAGATCGCTCTGGGTGTCCTGTGCGTGGGCGAGGGCTACCGACAGCGTGCGCGGGGAGGTCTGCGTGCAGTCGGCGTCGATGAGGCAGATCCACTCGCCCTTGGTGCGTTTGATGGCATGCTGCATGGCGTGATTCTTTCCGCCCCAGCCGGCGGGCAGGTGGTCGATATTCACGAGCGTCACGCGGCTGTCGCGGGCGGCGATGTCGGCGACGATCTCGGCGGTGCGGTCGCTGCTGCGGTCGTTGGCGACGAGGATCTCGAAGTGGGGATAATCCTGCGTCAGCATGCTCTCGACGCACGCGGCGATGTTGTCCTGCTCATCCTTGGCGGCCACGACGACGCTGATGAAGGGCGTTTCACGTGACGCGGGCGTCTCGCCCGCATCTGCCGTTGACGTCGACAGATCGTTCGTTTTCGCCGCCCCGGTCAATGGATCGCACAACGCGGGCGAGACGCCCGCGTCACGTTGATACGTCTCGCGCAGAATAAATCCACGCCGGCGTTCGATGGAGATCATCGCATGCCGGCTGATCCAGATCAGGCCGATCAAACCGCTGAGGATGATTAATGTCAGTGGTATCATGGTGTCTGTTGGTTACGTTTACGGCGCAAAGAGGCAAGCCACATTACATCAGGCGCGTTCGACGTTTGTACCTTTCGTGTTCCCGCCGGTGTCGGCGAATTGTGTGTGGTACAGGTGGCGGTACAGTTCGCAGCGTTTGAGCAGTTGGTCGTGCGTGCCGTGGTCGGCGATTTTTCCGTCGGCCATCACGACGATCACGTCGGCAGACAGCACCGTCGCGAAGCGGTGGGCGATGGTGAACGTCGTTCTGCCCTTGACGAATTCCTGCATGGCCTGGTGGATGCGGTGCTCGCTGTCGGCATCGACCTGGGACATGGCCTCATCGAAGATCATGATGGCCGGGTCGCGCAGAATCGCCCGCGCGATGGAAATCCGCTGCTTCTGCCCGCCCGAGAGCGTCGCGCCGTGCTCGCCGACCATCGTCTGATAGCCCTCGGGCATCTCGCGGACGAACTCGTCCACGAACGCCCGGTGCGAGGCGGCCAGCACGTCGTCTTCCCTGGGGCGACTCAACCCGTACGCGATGTTTTCGGCGATGGTCGCGTGGAAGAGCACGGCGTCCTGCGACACCAGGGCGATCTGCCGTCGCAGCGAACGCGTCGACGTCGTCGCGATGTCGTGCCCGTCGATGAGAATCTTGCCGCCGGTGGGCTCCAGCAGCCGCGGGAGCAGGCTCACCAGCGTGGTTTTTCCCGAGCCGTTTGGCCCGACGACGGCGATCGACTGCCCCGCGCGGACCGTGAGGCTGATGTTTGCCAGCGTGTCGGCCGTCGTGTTGGGGTAGCGGAAGCTGACGTCGCGGAATTCGATGGACTGGCTGTGCCTCGGCAGCGACGGTGCTTTGGGCACGTGCGGCTCGGGGATGGCGTCCTGGAGTTCGAAGATGCGTTTGCCGGCGGCGTCGGACTCGGCGAACCGCATGGCGACGCGGGCCAGTTTGCGGATGGGGTCGAACATGGCGAAGCAGGCGGCCATCCAGCCGATGAAGATGGTTTTGTCGAGGTGGAATTCGGCCACGCCGAAGGGCTTGGTGTAGAAGACCAGGTATCCGGCGATGACGGCGGCGGACATGGCGGTGACGATGCTGAGGATTTCGACGATGGGGCTGGTGGCGGCGTCGAGGCGGATTTTCCGTACCTGCTGCGAGAGGAGCGCGCGGTTGGCGCGGAAGAAGCGTCTGCGTTCGGCGCCTTCCATGGTGTAGGCCTTCACCGCGCGGATGCCCTGGAGCGTTTCGTTGAGCACCGCGAGCATGGTGGACCAGCCTTCGAGCGCTTTGCGGGAGGCCTTGTGCATTTTTTTGCTCAGGCGGCGGATGATCCAGAACGCCGGCGGGCCCGCGATCAGGGCCAGCAGCGTCAACTGCCAGGAGAGAATCAGCGCCAGCGTGATGGATCCGATGGCCTTGGCGGGTTCGACCATTGTTCGGCCCAGCAGCGCGTGCTGCCCGTTGGCCAACTCGTTGGTATCCTGGACGAATCGGCTGGTGGTGTCGGTGACGTTCTGGCTGAAGAAGGTTACCGGCAGATGCAGCACGCGGTCGTAATTTTCGCACCGCATGTCCATCACGCCCATCCAGATGGCCGACCCGATGAGATACTCCTGCGTGAAGGTGAAGACGGCGCGGACGACGGAGATGGCCAACGCGAAGGCGAGCAGGCCGATGAAAATGTAGTAGCTGTCTTCGGAGGACTTCGGTTCGGGCACGCGACTGACGATGGCCAGCAGGAGTCGCGAACTCCAGTTGGCTTCGCCCGCGTGGGCGGTGACGGTGCGTTGTTGTCCGTCGCGGAGGACGAGCAGGTTCAAGGCCTCGCCGGGTTGGCCTCCCTCGCCGGGCGTGGCGTTGGCGACGCGTCGCAGCACGTCGCGCGCGGGCATGATTTTGCCGTCGATGCCGAGGATGCGGTCGTCGCCGGCCAATCCGGCGGCCGCGGCGGGGGAGTTCTCCGGCGCGCTGATGACGTTGACGATTTTCGGCAGGGCGTTGCCGTCGATGGACAGCCGCGAGTCCTGCTCGATCAGCCGGGCGCCGATCACGTCGCCGCCGACGCTGGTGTACGCCCACCCGTGCAGACCCTCCTCCGTGAGGAGAATTTTCGCGCCCGGCATGACCATCCCGATCGCGCCGCCCCAGAGCACCGCAATCACGATCGTGCACAGCAACGCGATACCGATCCGGCGGCGATACGGATACATGTACCACAACGACCGGCGAAACCAGGGATACCCGTTTCGGAAGAACGTCCTGCCCAGAAACTGGAGTGCCCGCACCCCCCGCGTTGGCGGCCTGGTTTCGTCGTGCGCGTAGATATAGGATTGTTTATGCATGAATCCCGCGATTATATCGGCCTCGGCGGGCAAAACAAGGCTGGCGAAAAAAGTAACGAGTCGCTCGGTACTCATCACAGGGCCATCGCATCTACATTCTTTTGTTTTCGTGCGATTTTCCGCAACGGGCCGTTTTCAGGCTTTTAGACTGTTAGACTGTTAGGGAGAAGCTTATGAAAAATTTGGCCAAATCCTACATAAGCCTGCGCCTAACAGTCTAACAGCCTAAAAGCCTAACAGTCTCTTTGCGAAAAAACGGACGGATTTAGGTGCGATGGCCCTGGTACTCATCACACGTTACTTTTCTCCCCGCGTCGGGTATGCTCATAGCCAACAAAAACAAGGAGTTCCCCATGGTCAAAGGTTTGGCTCATGTATGTTTTGTCGTGCGGGATCTGGACAAGGCCGTCGAGTTTTACGTGGATAAGCTCGGCCTGGCGATGGCGTTTGAATTCAAGCACGCCGACGGCAGGCGGTATGGCGCGTATCTGCGGGCCGGCGGGCGGTGTTTTATCGAGTTGTTCCAGGGCGAGGTGACGGCGGGGGACGGCAAAGCGTCGTTCCAGCACATCTGCCTGGAAGTGGATGACATCGAAAAAACCGTCGCGGAATTGCAGGCCAGGGGCGTCGAGGTCGGCCCGGTCACGCTCGGCTGCGACCAGAGCTACCAGGCCTGGCTGGCGGACGTCGACGGCAACAAAATCGAACTGCACGCCTACACGCCGGACAGTTGGCAAAAACCGCACCTGGCGTGAGACTGTGTGATATAGCTTGCCGGTTTGCGCTGTAGGATGTTGAAAACAACCGACCAAGCTCCCCGGCCTCATGGTGAAGCAGGCGGCACACAGCCCCAACGGGGCGTCTTGGGTAGCCCAGGGCGAGCGTACTCGCGAGCCCTGGGAAATGGAGTTTTTCCTCGTCCTTCCATCGTGCCTGACGCCACGGGCCGAGGGCGCATACGCGGGCCTGTCGGCATCGAGCGGCGCGCACAGGGGAATGTGCGAGTCGTTCGGTGCCGTATTCGCGCGGCGGTGTGCCCTCGGCCAGTGGCGTCAGGCACGATGGAAGAGTTCCGAAAAACACGTGGTCCCAGGGTTCGCGGCGTACCGCTCACCTTGGGCTACCCAAGACGCCCTGTTGGGGCTGTGGGTCTGCGGTTCAACGCGGGGTCGGGGAGGAATCACTTTTTGTACGGGACATTTTGCAGCGCAAACAGACGGAGTCCCATTTTCGATTCGGCGTTCCATACGGATTATGCGACGTGGATTTCTCGTCATGTGGATTTCTCGGTCTTGCTTGCGGAGGCGTTATGAGGTACGTTTAACCCCTTAAACCTCGGTAAAAACGTAGGAGAAACGACATGGCAGATTCATCTGGCCACGAGCCGGCGGATGGTCAGGAACGTGAGCGGCTGGCGAGCAGCAAGGTGCTCGTGGTGGACGACAATCCGCAGAACATCGAGTTGCTGGTGGCCTATCTGGACACGATCGAATGCAAGGTGGCGACGGCCCAGGACGGCGTGGACGGGCTGGAGAAGGTCAAACAGTTCGAGCCCGACCTGATCCTGCTGGACGTCATGATGCCTCGCATGAGCGGGTTCGAGGTCTGTCGCAAGCTCAAGAGCGACCCGGCCACGCGGGACATCCCGATTGTCATGGTGACGGCGTTGAATGAGTTGGGCGACATCGAGCGCGGCGTGGAGTGCGGCACGGACGACTTCATCACCAAGCCGGTCAACCGCCTGGAACTCATCACGCGCGTCAAGAGTTTACTGCGCGTACGATATCTCAAAGGCGAACTCGACCGCACGCTGGCGTACCTGGACGACATGGAGTCCGGCAGGCGACGGCAGTAGCCGCGTTGACTCGTTAACTGGTTAATTCGTTAGCTCGTTTATTCAACGAACCCATTAACGAGGTAACGAATCAGACCGGTAACGGAAGAGGCGGTAGCATGGTTGATGTGGAAAACAAACAATTGGCCTTCCCGGCCTCGCGTGGCCATGTCGGCACACAGCCGCGGAGCGGCGTCGTTTATAGCCCAGGGCGAGCCGTACTCGGCGAGCCCTGGGGTAGCGGCCCCACAACGATCAAGCCCCGGAGGGGCGTCTTCGTGTGCCATGCATGCCGGCGCTCCTCATGCGATACGACGCCCCTATGGGGCTTGGATGCTATAAAATGTCCGTACCCAGGGTTCGCGGCGTACCGCTCACCCTGGGCTATAAACGACGCCGCTCCGCGGCTTGTTTCCGGCTTGCCGACACGAGACCGGGGAGGACGAACGATTGGTTTTCCGCGTCGAAACCATGTGCAACGATGCAGCTGTTTCTAACAAAAAGGGGATATTAGTGAAAAAATTACTGGTCTGTCTGCTGATGATGTCGTGCGTGGCGGTTGTCGCGTGCGGGCCTGATCGGCGTGAGCCGGTCGCGCCGACCGTCGCGCGGGATTCCGGGACGTTGACGAGTCCGATTGACGCGGTCGTGGCGGGGCCGACTGACGCGGTCGCGGCGGATGTCACCTGTCCGTTTGCCGCCGCCATGGCGGATGACGCCGAGGCGGACGCGATCCCCTCGCCTGCCGACGTCGGGCCGTTTTGGGCGGCGGGCATTGACTCGGCCGCGTGGATCACTCTCGTCGGGCGGGGCGACGCGATGGTCAGTGCCGAAGGGTTGACCGTCGTGAAACTCGATAACGGCTTGACGGTGATTGTCAAGGAGGCCCGCACCGCGCCGGTGGTGGACGTTCGCTGTTATGTGCTCACGGGGTCGATGTACGAGGGCGCGCAGCTTGGCGCGGGCATGAGTCACCTGCTGGAGCACCTGGTGGCGGGCGAGGCGGGGCACGACGGCGAAGACGCCGACGACGAAAAACCCAAGGGCGGACGGCGCGACCGCATCGCCCAGATTGGCGGGCAGTCCAACGCGTACACGACGATCGACCACACGGCCTATTACATCACGGCGTCGGCGGGCAAGACGATGGAGTGCGTCGACCTCATCAGCGATTGGATGGTTCACGGCGAGTTCACGCGGGCGGATTTCGAGCGGGAGCACGGCGTGGTGCAGCGTGAATTGGAGATGGGCAAGGACAATCCTGACCGGCAATTTTACTACGCCAGCGCGGCGGCCGTTTTTCGCGATCATCCTGCCGGCGTGCCGACGATCGGTTTCAAGGCCCCGCTGGCGGCGCTGACGTACGAGATCGTCCGCGATTATCACGCGCGGATGTACGTGCCGCAGAACATGATTTTCGTGGTGACGGGCGACGTGAAAACCGCCGACGTGATGGCGAGGATTCGCAAGAATTTCGCCGCTATGCCCGCCGCCCTGCAACCCGACCGCTCGCTCCCGCCGACGCCCGCCATCACCGGCGTCCGACGCGTCCTGCTGCCGCATCCCGAGGTCAAGGAGGCCGTCGAATCCATCGACTTCGCCACCATTGACCTGTTCGATCCCGACCTGTACGCGCTGGATCTGCTGGCGACGATTCTCGGCGACGGCCAATCCAGCCGGCTGAATGTCGAACTGGTCCGCAAGGCGCGGATCGTGACGAGCGTGCGGACGAGTTCATGGACGCCCGCGTGGGGCCGCGGCGTGTTCAGCGTGGATTTCCGCTGCGACCCCGCGCGGGCCGACGAGGCCCAGAAGGCCGTGCTGTCGCAGCTTTTCCAGGTCGCCATCGACGGCGTGTCCGCCGACGAGGTCGACCGCGCCAAGCGGCAGAAAATCGCCGAGCTGGTGCGCGCCAGGCAGACCGTCAGCGGGCTTGCCGCGGACCTCGGCCGCGACTACATGGCCACGGGTCAGGTGGGCTTCAGCGACGAGTACGTCCGCCGCATCGGGCTGGTCACGGCCGACGACGTGCTGACGGTGGCGAGGAAATATTTCCGCTTCGACGATATGGTGATTACGCGCATGGTGCCCGCCGGCAGCGTGGCCGCGGCGTCCGCCGGTGCGGAGGCGACGGCCACGGCGACGACGGAGACATTCACGCTGCCCAACGGGCTTCGCGTGATTTTGCAGCCTTCCGGAGGCAGCGGGCGAGGCCTGGTGAGCATGGTGCTCGTCAATCTCGGCGGCGTGCTGCCAGAGGATGAGACCACCAACGGCATGGGCATGCTGATGTCGATGCTGGGCACGAAGGGCACGAAGCGATACACGGCCGAGGCGATCGCGGACTTTTTCGACCGGGCCGGCGGGTCGATTACCGGCAACTGCGGCAGCAACACGTTTTACTGGCAGGCGACGGTGCTGGACGACAGCTTCGACAAGGCGATGGACATTTTCGCCGACGTCGTGCTGCATCCGACGTACCCGGCGGAGGAGTTGGAGATCGTTCGGCCTCAGGTTCTGGCGGCCATTGCCCGGCAGGACGCCAACTGGCAGAGCCAGTTGATGAAATTTTTCCGCGAGAAATTTTTCGTGGGCAGTCCATTCCGTTTCCAGCCGCTGGGATCGGCGGACGTGGTGAAGGCGGTCACGGCGGAGCGGTTGGCTGCGTATCACAAGGAGCAAGTCCGCGCGGGCGCGGCCGTGCTGGCGGTGTACGGAAAGTTCGACGCGACGGCGACGAGGGCGTTTATTGAGAAGCAGTTCGCGGTGATGCCCGCGGGCGCGGCGGAGTTGACGCTGCCGGCGGCGCGACAGGTGCCGCCTGGCGGCGAACTGCACGTGCTGCCGACCCGCAACGAGCAGGCGGCCATTGTGGTGGCGGCGCCGGGCCTGCGATTCCAGGACGTCCAGGACCGTTTGGCGTTGGACGTGCTGGACACGATCATCAGCGGCTATCAGTTGCCGGGCGGGTGGCTTCACGAGGAGTTGCGTGGCAAGCAGTTGGTGTACGTGGTGCACGCGGTGAGCATGGCGGGCGTGGCGCCGGGGTCGTTTTTCGCGTACGCCGGCACGCAGCCGGAAACGCAGCAGGAGGTCATCGACATCATCGTGAAGAATCTCCGCAAGGCGTCGGAGTACACGCCCTCGCAGGAGGAGATCGATCAGTCGGTGAACATTATTTTGACGGCCCAACTGTTGGGCAAGCAGACCGTCGGCAGCATGGCGATGGAGGCGGCGTTGAACGAACTGTACGGCCTGGGGCACGATTTTCAGAACAAAATCGAGGCCCTCTACCGCGCCGTCACGCCGGCAGACGTCGCCCGCGTGGGCAAACAATACCTTGGAGGCGATTACGTGATCATCGTCACCACGCCGAAGGCGGAAGGGATTGCGATACCGGATCGGGCCGCGGTGCCCGAGGCGACTACGGAAGAAACGGCAGAGGGCGACTGAGCCACAAGCTACAAGCCACAAGCCACTAGGTACGGGGCGACGACGGCGAAGTGAAAAGAAGAAAACGTTGATAGGTGTGTAGCGTGTAAATGCAATGGTTCGGTAGATGTTTTTGTGAAAAAACAGTGTGATCTGGTTCACGGCGGATTGGCCATACCTGGTGGCTAGTGGCTTGTGGCTAGTGGCTGGCGGTTGAGATTCCCTGGAAAGGACCATACGAATGTCGGACGATTTTCTCGCGTTGAGTGTTCGTGATTTCTCGGCGGCGACGGCGGATAAGACGCCCACGCCCGGTGGCGGGAGTGTGGCCGGGGCCGTCGGGATGCTGGCGGCGGCGCTGGGGGAGATGAGTTTGAATTTCACGCGCGGCAAAAAAAAGTTTGCCGAGCACGAGGCGTTTTACGCTGGCCTGGCCGGTCGGCTGACGAAGGCGCGGGAGATGTTCGCCGACCTGGTCGCCGACGACGTGGCCGCGTATTCGTACTACCAGGAGACGTCGAAACTTCCCGACGGACCGGACAAGCAGCAGGCGCAGCAGACGGCGACGGCGGCGGCCATTTCCGTGCCTCGCGAGGCGACCGCGCTGGCATTGGCGGTGCTGGAGGATCTGCAGGCCCTGAGCGACAAGTGCAACCCATGGCTCATCACGGACCTGGTGGCGGCGGCCGTCCTGGCGGCCGCGGTGACGCAACTGTCCGACCTGAACGTCCGCGTGAACGTGCCCAGCCTCGCCGACCAACAGGCGGGCGCGGAGTTGCGCAACGCGTCGAAAAACGACGTGGGCCGGGCGAAGGCATTGCTGGCGAAAATCGAACAGGCTGGCGACGCGATACTTGACGGCAGCCAGTAGCCACCAGCCAGTAGCCAATAGGGTCTGCGAGGCGTCATGGTGAAATCGAGCGTCCCCTTCGAGAGAGTGGCCTCAAGGCTTCGCAGACTCGATAATCGGTAAACAGGGATGCTCCTGACGAATCTCCGAGTCAGCGAAGCAGCGAGACCACTCTCTCGAACGAACGGGTTGTTTTTACATTGTCGCACCGCAAACCCTGATGGCTGCTGGCTATTGGCTACTGGCTGGCAGTCGGTGGTTTTTTGAGATAAATTTTACGCATGAGTAAAGAATACAACATCCGCAAGGCGTCGGGTCAGTGTGTGACGTGCGGCCGCGTGATGGCGCCGCAAGAGGAGTTTGCCGCCACGTTGCGGGAGACGGAGGAGGACTTCGTTCGCGAGGATTATTGTCTGCCGTGCTGGCAGGCCAATCCGCGCGAGGGGGCGGAGATGGTCGGCGTCTGGCGAGGCCACGTGCCGCCGCCGGCCGACCGCAAACGCGTGTTCGTCGACGACGAGATGCTCGTGAATTTGTTCCATCGTCTCGAGGAGGCGACCGAGCCGGCGAAGGTGAACTTCCGTTTCGTGCTGGCGCTGGTGTTGATGCGAAAAAAAATGCTGGTATACGACAAGATGGAAAAAGACGCCGTCGCAGGCCTGGAAATCTGGCGGATGCATTTCAAAGGCCAGGACCAGAAACTTCACGTGACCAATCCGCATCTGGACGAGGAAAAAATCGCCGAAGTGAGCGGGCATCTGGGCGAGATTTTGCAGGGCGAGTTGTGACCTGCGTGGCGACAGGGCGAGAGTGGACATATAATGCGAGGGAATCGTTTCGTTGACTCGTTAACTCGTTAATACGGCAAACGCTTCCCATTCATGAATCAACGAGTTAACGAATCAACGAGTCAACGAACGGCGTTCGTGCCCTGGCGACCATCGTACTCAAAGGAAGACCGATGAAAAACAATGCGGCGATCCTCCTGCTGTTGGCGGTTGTGGTTGGCGGCTGCGTGACGGGCACGGGCACGCGGGGTTGTCCTGAGTTCGTCGCGCCGCTGGAGACGATCGTCGCGGAATACAACGCCAACGCCGACGCGGTGAGTTGGCTGTCGGCCCAGGCCCGTATCACGATGACTGTGCAGGACACCAGCGGCTGGTCGTTCACGTGGGGCGGCCCGCTGGGCAGCAGCAACGGCAAGGTGCTGTTCGAGAAAAATCCGCAGTCGCCGCAAGGGCCACACTATTTTGTGCTGGTCGGCAGAGAGTCCGGCCGAGAGCTGTTCCGGCTCGGCGTGAATCCGGATGAGGAGTTGTATTACCTGTGGTTCCAGATGGGCGACCGCGGCGGCGCGTGGGCGGGGCAGAACGCGCTGGCGGGTTCGCCGGGGCAGGTGGCCATGCCGATCGACCCGCTGGGCATGGTCAGTCTGCTGAACGTCACGCCGCTGCCGTGGGGCGCGGATTTGCCGCTGGCGGCGATGACGGTCGAAGGGCCGATCGTCCGCAACGGCAAACGCCAGCCGCCCTCGTACGTGCTGACGTACGTCGACCGCCAGCCCCTCACGGGCCGACCGCTCTCCCGCCGCGAAGTCTACTTCGCGTGGACCGACCCCGCGAAGCAGGACTTCCGCCAGCCGTACAAAATCATGTTCCTGGGCCCCGAGGGCAGGCGGATCATGACCGCCTACCTGAGCAACTATCAGGAGATCGCCGATTCGAAAACCGCCGACGGCCGACCCGCCGTCATGCCCACGCTGATCGAGTTGGAGCACATGCCCTGGCCTGGCGTGCCGACGGTGCTCAAGAGCATGCGAATCTCGCTGTCGGCGTTTCATTCCGTCCGTGGCGACGAGGACGGCGATCCCAAAGAGGCCTCCAGATTCTGGCAGAATCTTCCCACAGGCCTTCAGGGCAACATTCACATGATGGACTCGGCGGCGGTACCGCCCGGCCAGAAAGGCACGCCGTGAGCGGGTTATTTCGAAATGCATTGTGGCTGGTCGTGGTGGGCGGGCTGCTCGCGCCGGCGGGGGGGGCGTGGGCCCAGGCGCACGCGCAGGTCAAGGCCAACGCGGCCGATGCTCCGACGTTTCGGCTGGCGGGCAACGCGAGCGCCAACTACATCGTGGAGCCGGAAATCACGAAGGAATTCACGGGATTTCACGTGCTGCGTCGAGGCCCCGGCGAGGGGTGGAAACGCGTGACGATGGATCCGATTTTGGGCAGTCCGTTTCTGGCGGCGGCGGTGGGCGAGGAGTTGCACATTTTCTTTCCGCCGTTGCGATACGGCGTGATGCGGCCCGACGGCGGCGGGATGACGATGCGGATGCAGACCGATCCGCCGGTGGCGGCGGCAGCGGCGGCCGACGGCGAGGCCCGTTCGTCGGGCGTGACGTGGCCCGCGGGCGCCAAACCGCGCGCGGCGTGCGAGGCGGTCGGCTTCGCCGGCGTGTCGGCGCCGACGCTGCTGGTGGTCGTGCCGCTTCCGGGCGGGCCTGCGACGCGCAGCGAGCCAGCGGAGGCGACGACAGAACCGGCGACGCAAACGACCGACTGGACGCACGTGGACGGCATGCCGACCGAGAAAACCGCCGCGGTGACGGCCACGCAGCCGGGCGCCGTCGTCCGCGAGGAGTTGGCGTTGTTTCAGCACGTCGAGTCGCAGTGGGTCTATCGCGGCAGCGTGACGACGACGGGCGTCGGGCGGGACACGCGCGTGTTCCTGGCCGTGCTCGACGGCACCGCGTACGTGCTGATCGACCAGGGGCGGCGGGGCAAACAGTTGTTTGCCGTTCATCCCGATTCGCCGCCGCGCGGTATTGATCTGCCCGCCGGGATGGCGTCGTCGCAGTCGCTGGCCCTGTTGGGCATGGACAGAACGTTGATGCTGCTGACGACGGCATCGCCGCATGACAGGACGCGGGCGGAGGAGGCACAAACGCAACCGGCCGACGACCCAGCCACCGCGCCGGCCGTCGAATCCGCCACCACGCCGGCGCCCGGCGCGGTGGGCATGGCGATCTGGCTGTACAACGGGCGGTCGTTCGACCGCAACATCGTTCACACCGCCAAAGGCCCGATGATTTGGCCAGCGAACGATCTGCCGCAGGCGGCCCGGTGGGGCGATTACATTCAACTGGTCTGGGGCCGCTTGAAACAGCACTCGGCGAGGCTCTCCCCCAACGGCATGCTGAACGAACCCGTCGCCGTCGACGCGGCGGCCCGCGCCAATCCGGAGGCGGCGAAGGAGGCGTTTCGCTGGTTCATGATGGGCGCCATGGCCGCGGTGATCGTGCTGACCATGCTCTCCAAGCCGACCGGCGCGCCCAAACCGTTCTCGCTGCCGCCGTACATGCAGTTGGGCAAACTCGGGCGGCGGCTTGTCGCCACGATGCTCGACCTGCTGCCGTGCATGGCCATCGGCATGGCGATTGCCGGCTGGGACGAGGCGGCCGAGGGGCTTCGCGCGTGGATGCAGCCCGGCACGACCGGGGCCGCGTACATCGCGATGATGATCGGTATGGCGCTGCTGCTGATCTTCAGCACGGTGTCGGAGGTGAAGACGGGCGCGACGTTCGGCAAGCGGATGATGGGGCTGTGCGTCATCGGCGACGAAGGGCAGAAACCCACGTGGAAGGCGATTGCGCTTCGCAATGTCGTGAAACTGCTGGAGCTTTGGGTGATGCTGCCGCTGGCCGTCATTTTTCCGCTCATCACGCGGTACCGCCAGCGGCTTGGCGACATCTTCGCCCGCACCGCCGTCGTCGACCGCGCCTCCCTCGACGCCCCGCCAACGCTGCCCGAAGACGAAGAGAAAGACGACGCGGAGAAGAACAGTAATGAATGATAAACGCGTCGCGACGGCTTGCCTCTTTGCGCTGTAGGGCGTTGTGGCCGATTGGGTATGTATGTGCCGTTCCGACTTCGCGAAGACCGAGCGGGATTACACGGATTAAGGGATTAGAGGATTGCCGTACGGCACGAACAATACGAAATCCTTACATCCTTTAATCCGTGTAATCCCGCTCGGTCTTCGCGAAGTCGAATTGAGTAAGGTGTGTGAACAATGATGAATGATAAACGAGGCCGTGACGGTAAGCGATTTGACAAAAAAGACAAAGCCCCAAGCGGCGGGAAGCGGGTTGGGCAGTTTATTCTCGGCGAGAAGACGGCAGGTCGAAAATTCGGCAAACCCAAACCGACGACCAATACATCCAAACCGGCCAACCATAAACCCAAACCGAAACGGACGCCCCCCGCGCCGGCGGCGGCCACCAGTTGGGAGCACGTCGCGCCGTGGTACGATCACCTGGTTGGTGACGAGGGCAGCGATTATCACCGCCACGTGCTGCTGCCGGCGACGTTGCGGCTGCTGGCGCCGAAATCGACCGATCGCATTCTTGATCTCTGCTGTGGGCAGGGCGTGCTGTGCCGCGCCTTGGCCGAGCGGGCGGGATCGGTGGTGGGGGTCGACGTCAGCCCGTCGCTGATCGCCGCCGCCCGCGAGCGAACGTCGGCTGCCAACGTGCGGTTCGACGTCGCCGACGCACGCCGCCTCGCCGTGCCCGATGGCGAAGCCTTCGACGCCGCCGCCTGCGTGATGGCCCTGCACGACGTCGACGACCTCGCGGGCCTGTCGCGCTCGCTCGCCGCCGCCCTCAAACCCGGCGGTCGGGCCGTCGTCGTCATCATGCATCCGTGTTTCCGCGTGCCGCGGCAAAGTTCCTGGGGCTGGGACGACGACCGAAAAACCCAATACCGCCGCACCGACCGTTACCTTACGCCGATGAACATCCCCATCGCCACGCACCCCGGCTCGGCCCCGGACGAACATACGCGATTCTTCCATCGTCCGCTGTCGGCCGTCCTGACCGCCCTCGGCGACGCGGGTCTGGCCACCGCCGCCTGCGAGGAACTCACGGGCCATCGCCAGAGCGAACCCGGCCCACGCGCCCGCGCCGAAAACCGCGCCCGCCAGGAAATCCCGATCTTCCTCGCCATTGGCGTGGTGAAATTGCCGTGAGGACGCCGTCGTTATTACCACAGGCACAGAGGACTCTGAAGCACCGGGAGTTCGGAACGTTGTGTGGATTCCCAGTCGCTCTCTGTGTTTCTCTGGGCCTCTATGGTAAAAATAAAGGCGCCCCGATGCCGCCTGGCAACCGAACCACGAATACCTGGTGGCTGGTGGCTTGTGGCCAGGGATGCAACAATGTCTCACGCCGCCGATCGACAAATCGCGTTGATGGTTGTTCGTGTCCTGCGGGAGGCGGGGTTTGACGCGTATTTTGCCGGCGGGTGCGTGCGGGACATGCTGATGGGGGTCGAGTCGGCCGACTACGACGTCGCCACCTCCGCCACGCCCGATCAGGTGGGCAAGCTTTTCCGCCACGTGCTGCGGGTCGGGGCGGCCTTCGGCGTGGCCGTCGTCATCGTCAAGCGGAAAAAAGTCGAAGTCACCACGTTTCGCAGCGACGTCTCCTACACCGACGGCCGGCGGCCTGACGCGGTGCGGTTCTCCACGCCGCAAGAGGATGCCTCCCGTCGCGACTTCACGATCAACGGCATGTTTTTCGATCCGCTGGCCGACCGGGTTATCGACTACGTCGGCGGGCAGGACGATCTGCGCGCCCGCGTCGTGCGGACGATTGGCCTGCCCGACGAGCGGTTCGGCGAGGATTATCTCCGCATGCTGCGGGCGGTGCGGTTCGCGACGCGGTTCGATTTCGCCCTCGACGCCGCCACGGCTGACGCGATCCGCCGACATGCCGCGAAGATCACGTCCATCAGCGGCGAACGGATTCTCGACGAACTGACGAAAATGTTGTTGCATCCCCGAGCGGCCGACGCGCTGGCGATGCTGGCGGATCTTCGGTTGGCACACTATATTTTGCCGGAATTTCATGGTACGGACGAACCATGTGACGCGGGCGTCTCGCCCGCGTGTCGCGAGGGCTTCCAGCCCTTGCCGTCAGCCGAAGAAAAAAAGTTTCCGTCTTTTAGCGACCAGGCCCATGGATCGCACAACGCGGGCGAGACACCCGCGTCATGTTTTCATGCCGCCGTCGCCCGCGTCAAATTCCTCGCCGCTACGCCGGGACGCGATCAACGGCTGATGTTGGCAGCCCTGCTGGCCGATCTGGACAGCGCCGCCGTCGAGACGATCACGCGTCGCTGGGGCGCGTCCAACGAGGTGCGCCGGTCGGCTTGGTTTGTCGCCAAACATGGGGCGGCATGGCGGGATTTCGGTCGTAGCACGGGCGTCCCGCCCGTGAGTCGCATGGGCGTCTCGCCCATGCAAATGCCGCCTGACGATCAGACTTCCGCATCATCGCGCAATGCGATCGAAACGTCTGTGTCATGCGCCGAGCACGGGCAGGATGCCCGTGCGACTCACGGGCGAGACGCCCGTGTTACGCCGCACAACGCGGGCGAGACGCCCGCGTCACGGGCCGCCCATGTCGTTGGCGATCGGCCGATGTGGCAGTTCAAGCGGCTGTTGGCCGACGAAGATTGGCCGCGATTGCTGGCGTTTTGGCGCGTGCAGGAGCATCTGACGACGGGCGGGCACGCGTGTACGGACCGCATCGCCGCGCGGGCGGCCGCCATCGACGTCGCGCGGATTGCCCCGCCGCCGCTGGTCACCGGCGACGACTTGAAATCCCTCGGCCTGCCGCCAGGCCGACGTATGGGCGAGATTCTCGAAGCCCTCTACCGCGACCAACTGGACGAACGTCTCACCACCCGCGAGCAGGCCTTGGTCGAGGCGAGGCGGAAATGTGCCGATACGATGTAAACGGCTGTAGGCTGTGGGCTGTTAGGCTGTAGGGGCAGGCGTATGGAAGATTTGGCCTTAATCATAAACCTGCGTCTACGGCCCGCGGCCCACAGCCTACAGCCGAAAATGGGCTACTCGGTGCGAGTGCCCTACATCGGAGGCAGGACGTGGACGAGGCAATCGAGACGGAAGCGGCAGAACCGAAACGAACGGCGGCGGGGGTGGCGATTGTCGTCGCCATGGGCGTCGGGATCGTGGCGGCAGTGGCGGTGGGGAACGTGAATCTGGGTTCGTCGCCGGCGGCCTCCAACGTGTACGGCGTGTGGCGAGTCGTCGGATCGGCCGACGACGAACCGGACAGGGCGTTCGCGATCGCCAATCAAATCGGGCTGGGCATGAACATTTTCATCGAAATCACGCCCACGTCGTATACGCAGCACGTCATCATTGGTGATCATGTATCGGAGCGCACCGAGAACATCACATGGTCCTCGCGCGGCGGCAAGCTCTACGGCCAGGGCCGCAACGGCGACGTCGCCATTACGGTCATCGACCGGGATACGATTCGTTTTGTTCTATCGCGCTCGTCCGCCCGCGGCTCCGGAGGCTACACGCTGACGCGCTCCTCAGAAGAAGAGTTGGACGAGGCGACGTGGGAGGATGAGGACGACGAGTAGCTGCGTCGATTTGCATGGATACATTATTTTTACCACAGAGACACAGAGATCGCGGAGTGTGTGTTGGTATTCGAGAAAATAGGTTCACCGGCTCGTCTTTTTGCGTTGCAGGACGATGTGGACTACAGAACGTTTTGTCGTTCACACCGTCCTGCAACGCAAAAAGGCGAGCCGGTGAAAACAATTTTTTGAGTACGAATATCTACTCTGTGGTTCTCTGTGTCTCTGTGGTAAAAGTCGTGGTGCCCTCGAGCGTGTCCAGCGCCTGGAAAAGGTCGTGTTTGCTGAAGATTCCGCGGAGGCGGATGGGTTGGTCGGCGTGGTTGGCGCGGAGAATCGTGACGGGGATGGCGTCGCCGTAGGTTTGCAGGGCGGCGTGGGCGGGCAGGTCTTTGGTCGTGATGTCGCCCCGGATGGCCAGCACGTTCAGGTCCCGCAGGCGGGCGGCAACTTCGGGGTCGTTGTACACGCGTTTTTCCACGACTTTGCAGTTGACGCACCAGTCGGCGGTGAAGTCGATCAGGACGATTCTGCCGTCGCGCAGGGCCTGTTCGATGGCCGTGTGATCGTACGGCCCGAAGTGCGTCGCGAGCGGGCGGGGCGGCGTGAGCATGAAGAACCCCGCCGACACGGCCAGGAAAACCGCGACGGTCCGCACGGCGGTTTTTTTCGCCAGCGGCGCGTCGTAGCGGACCCACGACCCCCACATCCACAGGCAAAACGCCAGCACCACCGCGAACGCCGCCACCCAGAACGGGTACGCCTGATCCGAAAACGTGCCGATCAGCCAGACCGCCACCAGCAGCAGCACGAAGCCCATCGACTGCTTGAAATGCTCCATCCACACGCCGGGTTTCGGCAGTCGGCGGACGAGATTCGGCATGGCCGTCAGCAGCGCGTACGGAGCGGCCATCCCCACGCCGATGAGCACAATGGCGGCGCTGCCGACCAGCACGGACTGCGCCTGCGCCCACACGAACGCGGCGGTGAGAATGGCGAAGCTGCACGGCGTCGACAGCACGGCCGTCAGCACGCCCATGCCGACGGCGGAGGGGACGCCCTCGCCGCGTTCGAGATGCCCATGCGCCGCGGCAGCCCGGCGCGGCGCGAGCACGGTGAAGCCGCCGAACAAATTCACCGCCAGCGCCACCATGAGCATGGCCATCGCGATCCGAAACGCGGGGACCTGAAAATGTTCGCCCCACTGGAACGCGCTCTGGACGCTCCGCAGCGCTCCGTTGACGACGGCCAGGCCGACGAAAAATAACACGATCCCGCCCGCGAAGGCCAAGCCCAGCACGATGAATCGTCGTCGCGACTCCTTGGCCTGCTGGGCGATGGAGAGCACTTTGAGCGGGATCACCGGCAGCACGCAGGGCATGATGTTGAGGATGAGTCCTGCCAGCAGGGCCAGGAGGAATCCGCCGAGCATGCCCTGTCGCGTCAGGCCGCCGCCGGCGTACTCGCCGAGGTGCGGTCCGGCGGCGAGCAGTTGGTCGGCTTCGACCGCGTGCGACAGGCCTTGGGAAAATTCGTCGGTCCATTCGAGGTTGGCGAGCGGCAGCGCCGCGACGGTGACCGGGGCGCTCGCCTGCACAGGCCCGGCGGCGGGGCCGGCTTGTTGGAACATGCTCAGCATGAAGCAGAGATCGTCGCCGCAGAGTTGCCCTTGTGGCGTGAGGGTGACGATTCGCTCGCCCGGCGCGGCGTCGTCGGGGACGGTGAGCGGCACGTAGACGATGATCTCGTCTTCGTAGGAATTGTTGATTTGTCCGCGCGATTCGTGCGGCTGATGCGGCGGCCAGCGGACCGGGCCCGCGGTGAATCCGTCGGCCTGCACGTCGAGATCGGCGGGCATGGGGGCGACTTCGCCGCCGCCGGGCCTGGGGCTGTACCACACCCAGCCGGGCTTGAGCGTCACGCGGAGGGCGACGGTAAACGTCTGCCCTGGCCTGACGTGATTATGCGAGGCGACGGCTTCGATGGCGATTCGCCCGTCGCGGTCTTCGGCGAATGACAGGTCGCCGTGTTTGGCGAGATCAAACGGAACGGCCAGCCCAAAGCCGCCAGGCGCCATCGGCGACTGCGCGGCGACACCGCCGCACACCACCCACGCCATCGCCAGAATGCCCCATCGTCTGTGCATAGCCACACCGCCTTGTGAGTCTCATTCTATGAAGTGACTCCGCACGCGGCAACACGGTAGGCAGCAATCGCGTTCTCGTGACGCCTGGGTGAACAGGCGCCCGTTGTCCGAGGCAATGGTTTTGTTGATTCGTTAACTCGTTGATGAGTGAGGTTTCCCGAGTCAACGAATTCACGAGTCAACGAGTTAACGAATCTCGTGGTATACTCTCGCCATGTCGGAAACGTTGGCATTTTTTGGCGGCACGTTTGATCCCGTGCATTGCGGGCATTTGATTATTGCGCGGAGCGTGATGGAGCAGGCCCGGCTGGATCGGTTGACGTTTGTGCCGGCGGGGCTTCCGCCGCACAAGGCCGGGGCGTACTCGGCGGCGGCGCATCGGCTGGCCATGTTGAAACTGGCGGTGGCGGGGCATGACGAATTGGCCGTCAGCGACATCGAATTGGCCAGGCCTGGGCGGAGTTTCACGTACGACACGCTCTGTGCGTTGCGGGCGTTGCATCCGCGGGCGGAGTTGCTGTGGCTGATCGGGCTGGACATGCTGGAGGATCTGCCGCGGTGGTATCGGGCGAAGGAATTGGTTCGGGAGTTTGATTTCCTCGTGGCGATGCGTCCGCCGGGCGGGCCTCTGCTGGCCGAGGCGAGCGAAGCGCTGCGGCAGGCGTTCGGCGTGCGGCTGGCGAAAAAGCTGACGGCCCGCGTGCTGCCGACGCCGCTGGTCGACATCTCCTCCACCGCCATCCGCGCCCGCGTGGCCTCGGGCCAACCCATCGACTGGCTGACCCCGCCGCCCGTCGCGCAGTACGTACGCGAGAACGGGCTGTATCGGAAATGAACAACGTTTCGCAATGGCTCTGCCTGTTTGCGTTGCAGGACGTTCCGTGCAGGAAACGGTTCCTTCACGGCCTCGCGTTGAAAAACCGGCATGCAGCCGCGAAGCGGCGTCGTTTTTAGCCCCGGGTGAGCGGTATTCCGCGAACCCGGGGAAAGCTGTCCTATACCATTCAAGCCCCCGCAGGGGCGTCGTGTCGCAGGCATGTCCCGGTGTGGGCACCGCACGACGCCCCCGTGCGGGGCTTGTCGGCAAAGGGGGCCGTGGTCCCAGGGTTCGCCGAGTACGGCTCACCCTGGGCTAAAAACGACGCCGCTATCGCGGCTGTGTGCCGACGATTCCGCGCGAGGCCGGGGAGGCCGATCGGTTGTTTTCAACATCGAAACCATACAACTGCGAGACCACAGTTTCCATTTGTTTTGTGCTTTGGATTTCGGATTTTTTCGCTACACGCCCTGGAAACCGAGTTTCTTGATCGGGGTCGTTGCCAACACGTGGAAGTCGAATTGTTCCGGCGTGCTGCTGTAGATCGGCTTGACGTTGGCGAAGAGCGGGTCGGCGTAGACGTTGTTTTTCCACGAGCCGCCCAGGCCGTTGTTGAGCTTGTTGGCGGCGAGCGTCTGCGTTCCCGATTTCAGCACGGCCGAGTCGCCGCCCGTGCGGAAGACCAGGTTGTTCGACACGTTCGTCTTGCCGGCCCACTGGGCGTCGGTGTACTTGAAGGCGGCCCCGCCGCTGGTGACGATCACGTTGTTGCGGAAGGTGTTTTTCGCCAGGCTGCTTTTGCGGGCGGCTGTGGAGTCGTTGAACAGGACGGCGTCGTAATTGTTCGGCGACCACTCGCCTCCGGGGGGCGCGTTTTGGCCAACCCAGATCGTGTTGTATTCGAACACGTTGTCGGTCTGATTGTACGGCGCGATGTTCGGGTCCGAGCTGTCGTACATGTACAGCACAATGGCCTGCTTGCCGTTGTTGAAAATCAGGTTGTTGCTCACGAGCGACTTGCACACGCCCTGAATAAACTGAATGCCGACCTGTCCGTTGGAGTGAACGACGTTGTTCTCGATCCGTGCGTTGGTGATTCGCCCGTTGAGCTGGATGCCCTGCCAGTTGTTGCCGTAAATCACGCTGTTGCTGATGGTGATGTTGGAATTCGGCAGCTCGCGGGCGCCGATGTACATGCCGTGCTCTCCGGAATTGCTGTGCACGACCATGTTGTCCCACGTGATATTTTTCAGGCCCTGCATCGCGATCACGCCCCAGAAATGGTTGCGGCTTTCGGTGTGCGTGACGAGGACGTCGTGGCTGTACTTCATGTTCATGCCGCGTCCCATGCCCTGTTTTCCGGTGTTGTCGAGGAGGAAATTGTCGATGACGACCCAGCCGCAACTGTCGACGTCGATGGACGCGCCGTCGCCGCCCGCGGTGTCGAGGATGACGCGTTCGCCGGGCATGCCGGCGATGACGATCGGGGCGTTTTTCGTGCCCTGGAGATGGTTCAGCGCGATCACGTGCGTACCCTTGGGCTTGTACGTGCCGGCGCGGAAGATGACCGCGTCGCCGGGCTTGGCGAGGCTGACCGCCCTGGCCGCCGACGCGAAGGGCTTCGACGCGTCGCCGATGACGCCGGTGGCGTCGTTGCCGTTCGGGGCGACGTAAATGATCCGCTGCACGCTGAAGCCGTACCGGTGCGTGAGAATGGCCAGGTCGCTGCCGTATTTTTTCAAGGCCGACGCATAGGTGTTGACGTTCGGGTCGTTGTCGTCGGCGTCGGGGCCTTTCGGGCTGCCCACGCCGTACCCGTCGCCGTCGCGGTCGATGAATTTCGTGTTCACGTCTTCGGACGGGACGTGTTTGGCGAGGACTTCCGGCGTGGTTTTTCCGACGAGTTTGTATTTGCCCGTGCTGCGGTCGGCGGCGCCGATGTCCAGCGTGTAGGCGACGCCCTTGACCGCGTAGAAGGTCACGCTGGCGGTGTCGCCGGTCCGGGCCGATCCGCGAGCGATGACCGCACCGCTGTTGTCGGTCACGCGAACGGCGGGGGCCAGCGTTGTGTTTTTATCGCAGGCCAGCGTCATCGTCATCCATCCGCTGACGGTGGCGACGAACGCGTAGTAGTCGTGATCGCCCTCGTAGTCGACCGTGCCGCCGAAGGAGATTTCGCCTTTGCCGCTGGCCTTGTGAAATTTCGGCGTGTCGATCGTGTTGTCCAGGTCGTCGTTGGGGATGCTCGTCAGGCAGATGGTGTATTTTCCGTTGCCGACGTCGGGGGCGATGGTGTAGGTCTCGCCGGCCTTGACGGAAATCGTCACGGTGCTGCCCTTGGTTTTGTTGGTGATTTTCGAGATTTCCTTACCGGCCTGGTTTCGCAGGACGACGAGGCTGGCGTCGGTGTCGAGGAGGTCGACGCGGACTTTTCCGGTGGCCGACGCGGTGAATTTGTATCCGTCGGTGCTGCCGAACAAGCCCGCCAACGTTACGCTGGCGGTGGGGGCGACGCGGACATCCTGGGCGCCGGCTAGGGCATCGAGTACGGCATTGCCCGCCAGGAGCAGCCGGCCTTCGAGGGCTTCGATACACGGTAGATTCTGGGGGTCAGGACTCATGATACCTCCGGGGTAAGAATAATCGAGACATATATTATCGGACGTTCAAGGGTGAGTCAAGGGAATCTGGTGGGGCAGGGTGCGGGGTGAATGACCTTCTTTTCTGGCGGCGGTGCGAATGCGCTGGACGTGCGGCTGGGCGCACCAAAAGGCGAGACTTGTCCTAGTGGACCATCCGCCGTGTTTTGATGGGTTCGTGGAACCGTTTCCACGGGCTTGGCCTCTTTGCGCTGTTGGGATTCCAACAGCGCAAAGAGGCCAAGCCCGTGGCCAATCCATCCGTTCAC
>Ga0123353_10001671_pt1 | contig 27315 bp, 24 predicted proteins | sample TergutLab28metaG_3_FD_92763 | JGI IMG/M metagenome (GOLD analysis project Ga0123353, IMG submission 92763) | Labiotermes labralis P3 segment gut microbial communities from Petit-Saut dam, French Guiana - Lab288 P3 | ecosystem: Host-associated > Arthropoda: Insects > Digestive system > Gut ...
AATAAAGATTTTAAAAGGGCGCTTGAGCAACACAAAATAGGCCACCATGTATATACAATCAAGTATAAAGAAAATACTTTTACGTTTGGAGTCAAAGATATTCTCTATATTGAAGTATATAACCGGCATTTGCGCCTATGGACCAATGAAGGTCAATATGAATTTACCGGCACGCTGATGGCTGAAGAAAAGAAGCTCTCGCCTTATAACTTCGTGAATTGCCACCAAAGTTATCTAGTCAATATGAATTACATAAAAAGAATCACTTCCAATCCCTATTTTTACATTTTTGGCGTTTTAATATCAAAAACACTTGCCTTTGTTATTGTTAAAGCGATACAATTTTTTAAGATGGGCAGAGAGGGAGACATATCATATAAGATTTTTTTCCCATTAATCCTTATGCCGCTTGCGACTGTTTTAATAATATATGTAATATATGCAAATACATATGATGTTGCAGAAATTAGTGAGCCATTGCTTGCCGTTATTGCGATCTTAACGCTTATCACATCTAATATATTTATTATATACATTTTTGAAAAACAGGTGAAGCAAGAACACGAAAGGAAAAGTAATATGCTGATTCAGCAGCACTTGAAATTACAAAGGGACTATTTTCAAGAGTTGGCGGAAAAACAAAAATTATCCAATAAAGCGATGCATGACGCCAAAAATCAACTTTATGCAATTACGGCCAACCTTAATTCCGACGAAATAGAATACGCAATTCAAAAAATGAATGAACTGTGCTCAAATGTTTTTAATACAATCTTTTTATGCAATACCGGTAATAACGCTTTAGATGCTTTAATAAATTCAAAACATAAAAAAATAAATGAAAACAACATTGATTTTTCGTCAAATATTTTTATGAGCCTTGAAAGTAAAATTGATGATGTTGATCTATGTATATTGATTGGCAATGCTCTTGACAATGCAATCGAAGCTTGCGAAAGAATAAGCAATGATGGCGCGAGGTGGATAAAGCTAAAAATTATGCAGATCGATGACAATCTGTCTATTGAGCTAGTAAATACATGCATTGAAGATAATACGATTAAAAATTCGTTTAACACAATAAAAAAGGACAAATACCTTCATGGATTCGGCCTTAAAAGTATGCGGGAAATCACGAACAAGTATGATGGCGATATAGAGTATACTATTGAAAACGGGGTGTTTTATCTGAAAACCTTCATTCCAATGCCCGAATAAGCAAACCATATTGATCTTAATACCAAAACATGATATATAGAGAAGTCCAGAGAATTCAGTAAATTCAATGGGTTTGGAGATTTGACAATTGGCTGATAATAAATTGTAAAGGAGAAGCTACTCGACAAAATATTTTGAGTAGCAAGACAAGGCATGACCATATATGAGCGCGTGGACGAAAACAAGGCGGCGATAGATGTCATACGTCCCTTTGAAGGTGAATACCTCCGCCAGCTTCGGGAATATTACCGCATCGGGTTGACGTGGACGTCAAACGCCATAGAGGGAAATTCATTGACAGAACTTGAAACAAAGATATTGCTGGAGGACGGTCTGACGGCAGGCGGAAAACCGCTCCGAGATATGTTCGAAGCTTTGGGACATTCCATTGCCTATGATTATATGTTTGGTCTGTTAGGCGAGCGGCGAATCACTGTGGAAGATATAAAATGCCTGCATCGACTGTTCTTTAAGTCCATCGATGAGGCAAACGCTGGTGTGTGGCGTGATGTGAGCATTGTCGTCACAGGTACTGATTATAAATTTCCCGCTCCCCCTGAATTGGACGGACTTATGGCTGATCTCGGTAGATGGATAGAAGCCGAGCGGGACAAGATGCACCCTATCTGCTTTGCGGCCACGCTCCACCTGAAGTTCGTCACCATTCACCCATATATCGACGGAAACGGACGCGTGGCGCGACTCCTCATGAACGCCGCGCTGATTCAGGATGGGTATTTGCTTGCGGTGGTTCCTCCTATCCTTCGTCAGGAGTACATGGCTGCTATTCAAGGGTATCAGCAGAAGGGAGACGCCAATCAGTTCTGCGATTTTATCGCCGAGAGAGTGCTGGAATCCGAAAAGGAGATCATGCGGCTGCTCCATATTGGCATATCCTGAGATAATCAAGACCCGTGCGAAAGAAATTTTAGAAAAATACTAAAAACTTTTTCAAATATGACATACTGTTGTCACTCCAACTTGTTATAATAAAGGAAAAATATCGAGGAGGCACTAAAAATGAACATTGAAGTAACAAATCAAAAGCCTGAAATCGCGGCGGCAATTAAGGTGACTGCGGTGGGTATGGACAAAATGGTTGAGGCGATGGACGCAGCGTACTCGAAACTTATGGAATATATAGTAGAGCAAGGCAAGCAGATTGCGGGTGCGCCGTATTGTTGTTACACGAATTGCAGCGAGGATTTTTCGCAGTTTGATATGGAATTTGGGATACCTGTCAGCGAAGCGGTTGCTGCTTCCGGCGAAATTTTCATGAGTCAGACTTACGAAGGCAAAGCGGTTACGGGAACGCACAAAGGCGCGTATAAAGACCTTGACGCGACATACACGGCGCTTATGGATTATGTAAAAGAAAACTCGCTGGAACTTACGGGCGCTTACTATGATTACTACATTAGCAATCCGGCAGAAACACCGGAGAGCGAGCTGTTGACACAGGTGGTATTTCCGATTAAATAGGGAAAGGAAGTAGCACGTGGAAATCTAAGCGTACTATTATCGCTTATTTGGCTATTTTTTATACAATGGAGTTGTCAATAATTTTTACTCTTAGAATAGGTATGTTTTAAGAGTGGAAATTATTGACAACTCCAATTCATCTTTGTGTAAATGAGGAAAGCATGCATATTTAGAAATATTGGTTGGAGAACTTTTCTTATGCGGTAGCTCCGCGCAAGCAGTATGGCAGGCTAATAATTACATGAATTTTCGAATTGCTATTTATCCCGATAATGTGAGCCGCATTGCCAAATTTCCAATTTTCCGCACTCAATACGAAAGACAATTCTGTTTTTCTCGTCAATTCGAACGCTCCAAAAGCCGCTTAAATCGCCTTTCAACGGCTCTGGTTTGCCGATACCGTTATAGCCGGTTCGCTCGATGTCTTGTAGGAGCTTATTTATCCGCTTCAACGTCTTTTTGTCCTGTGTCTGCCAGTACAAATAATCTTGCCATGCTTCATCCTGCCAAAGCTTAATCATCTTCTATCTCGATAAGTTCATGTTCAGTCAGCTTCGCTTTTCCGGATTCTACGTCAGCAATCGCTTTTCTCAATCTGCTCATGTTAGCTTCTGAGTAAAACGGGTCTACGGCTACTTCAAATGGTATTCTTTTTTCTCTGCTGACTTTGGTTGCAAAAATTGTAAAAGCTGTTGTCATACTCAAGCCCATTTCCTTACAAGCTTGTTCCATTCCCCTTTTTAATTCTTCGTCTATGCGAAAATTAACCATAGCTTGTGCCATTAAAATCACTCCCCTCTTGTAATTAGTATATACATCCGTAAATCATTTGTCAATAGATTGCTTTACATGGATAGGCTATAATAAACTAGACAGAAAAAATAAGGGCATGTAAAATAAGAAAAGAAAGAAGAGGAAAAAGACATGCCCAAAAGAGAAAGACCACCGTTCAGAGCTTGAGAACCAGCTTATAGAATTACAAAAGGAAAACAAACGCCTTCTAATGGAGAACGACGTTTTAAAGCAAGCGGCGCTGATAATGGGACGAAAATAAATGTGATTTGTAATAACGCTCACAAATATAGCGTATCAGCATTGTGTAAAGCCCTAAACGTCCCGAGAAGTACATATTACTATGAAGCCAAAATAAAACCTGATGAAAGCGAGCTTGTAAGTCTAATAAAGGGTATTTTCATATCAAGTAGATGTAACTATGGCACTCGCAAAATAAAGAAAGAACTTCAAAAAAAAGGAAAGCAAGTTTCCCGGCGGCGCATAGGCCGTATTATGAAAAGCCAAGGCCTGGTGTCAAAGTATACGGTTGCCCAATACAAACTTTATGTTGATAAATGTAACGAAGGCAAAGAGGTTAATGTTGTAAACCGCGAATTTAATAATCGCGATTACCTTGACGTTGTCGTAAGCGATTTAACTTACGTCAGAGTAGGTGGAAAATGGAACTACATATGCGTTTTACTTGATTAGTTCAACCGTGAAATTATTGGGTACAGCGTAGGGCGAAATAAAGACAGCGCACTTGTTATCAAGGCGTTCGCAGGGATAAAGGCAAACCTGAAAGGGATCTTGAGGACCCGGAAACTCTCAATAGAGAGTTAGCGTGGCAAGGATACATGAAGAATGACAAGGGATTCACGATAGAGAAAAAAAGTCACGAACATGAGAAATTGAGCATAGGTGATATGACGAGAGCCGCGCAAGAAATCTTCCAACCTAAGAACGCTACCGTAGTGATTATTGGAAACTCAAAAGGCATAACGAAAAAGAAAATTCGCGAAATTATCAAAAATGGTTTGTTAAGTACCGAGTAGTGGAAGATTGACATTGGTAAGGAATAAGGTGAATAATGGACTTAGATAAAATACAGGGGCGCATTGCCAACGACAATCAGTCCTGAAATAATATTCTCAGAAGGGCACATGTTTTTCTTGAAGAACACATAGGAATAGGGTATGCTATTAACGAGTGGAGAAGTGTATACGAACATGAGAATTGCAATTTGTGATGATAAAAAAAAATGTAGAGAAACAATAATCGAATACGTAACCCCTTATATAAATGAAGAAAACAATATTATATATGAAGAGTTTGAAAGCGGCGAAAGCTTGTTGTCTTCATATAATGATGCTGACCAAACTTTTGACATTATATTTTTAGATATTGAAATGCATGGATTAAACGGCGTTCAAATAGCAGAAAAAATACGGGAATTAGATAAAAATGCTATCCTAATATTTGTTACCAACCATATAAACTTTGTATCAGATACGTTTAGGGTTGGGGCTTTTCAATTTTTGGTAAAACCTATAAAAGAGCAAGATTTTAAAAGGGCGCTTGAGCAACACAAAATAGGCCACCATGTATATACAATCAAGTATAAAGAAAATACTTTTGCGTTTGAAGTCAAAAATATTCTCTATATTGAAGTATATAACCGGCATTTACGCCTATGGGCCAATGAAGGCCAATATGAATTTGCCGGCACGCTGATGGCTGAAGAAAAGAAGCTCTCGCCTTATAACTTCGTGAATTGCCACCAAAGTTATCTGGTCAATATGAATTACATAAAAAGAATCAACCCAAACTCAATATTGCTAAAAAACGGAACAGAATTGCCGGTAAGCAAGAGCAAAAGGACACACGTCAAATTAAATTTAATAATTTCCTATCAAGGAACGGTGTATGAAATGCTGATAGACATTGCAAATATTTTTAGCGCTACATTTACCGTAATAATAATTTTAGTTTTTTTTCAAACGTTTTTGGTACAGTTCAAATCGAGAAAGGAAACGACATCAGTCAACCTGATAACAGCGCAACGCTAAAAAATGCAATTCCCGTTTTTCTGCGGGAATTGCATTTTGAGGGAAGGATTTTCCAAGTGCGTCTGGAAAATTCAAAAATTGAAACATATTTGAATGCATCTACTTTACAATAACCCCTCATACTGCCGCCGCGCATAAAGTATCCTGCGGATTTCGACGGTCTTACCATTAATAACATAGAATACGATATAGTTATTAACCAGCAGCGTCCTATACCCGCGCAGCCGGAGCTGTGTATCCTTTGCCAGCGGGCAGCGCTCCGGTATGGTCGTGAGCGTTTCCACTTTTTCTATGATCAAATCGTAATACCGTATTGCTGCGTCGGGGGAGAGTGTGTTAAGATACTCCACAATGTCCCGCAGATCGCTTTGCGCGGTCGGGAATATCTTTGCTTTATACTGTTCCATGAACATCGGCCCTTAATTTTTTGGCAAACTCAAAAAAGTCCACCCCTTCAGCTCCCGAGGCGATTTCCGCTTCCGCTTCAGCTAGTCTGGCATAAAGATCAAGCTGCGCCTGCTGGCGCTCGTACATCTCAATGCTTAAAACAACCATGTCGCCCACGCCGTTCTTGGTGATAAAAACCGGCTCACGGGAGGAGCGGCAAAACTCGCTGATTTCATTGGAGTTATTTCTCAAATCGGATATCGGTCTAATAGCTGGCATAATTCACACCGCCTTATAAAATATATTTACAGCGTTATTATATCATAATTTTGAGAGTTCGGTCAAGGGCTTATCATTTAACGAAGAAGGAGTAGATTGAGATAATTACACATTTGTCGTTTGCGAGCGTAATAAAAAAGCTACTCTTTGATATAGTCCAGAAATTCTTCAAAATCATCGAAATCGCTCTGTATAAACTCATACAATACGGGCTCTTTGAACTCGTATTTGGATACGGGCAGAAGGAATTTGGCAATCGCGCTTTTTCGAAGATTTTTTTCCAGCGCGTGGATGCCGGAAATGCTGTACGCAGCAATGATAAGCTGGCCGTAATCGGTGATATAATACAACCCGAAGACATCCTCGTTGAGCCGAAAAATCTGTTTGTTGACGTGGTTGTTATTTTTATGAAACGACAGGAAAAGTCTTCCGTTTTCATGCACTGTAAGTAGTGTACTGGCGGTAAGTTCGGACAAATTACTGTTGAATTCTTCAGGGCCGCTCAGGATTTCGTAAACCGTGACGAACTCGGGCCTTGAAAGCATCATAGCGGCTTCTGTGGCTGAAACCTGCATCATAGAACGTTTTTCAAACGACGTTATACGTAAATTTCTTAGGGTTAATTCCGACAAAATGAGCATGTACGAGGTATCAAATTCGACGAGGGATTCACACAAATAAGAGTGTCCCATATCCCCTTCGTATGAATCGATAGTGTTTTTACATAAAGTAGCAGTGGGGATATTTCCGAAAATTTCGAGAGGGACCCTCCCGTCAAAAAGGAAACCAGCCGCGTTGTAATCTTTGCTGAAATAGCGCATCAAGAAATAATTGATCGCCTGAAACTCTGAGATGATTGGTGAACATTCCTTTGCGAATAATTCGCGCTCTTCATCAGGAGTCATCTCGATTTCGGCATCGAGTAAAAATTGATACTCTTTTTGGTCATCCGGCAGAGGTAAGCCTAGCTGGTAGTTTATTTTCACGTATTGCTGGAGCATATAACAGGCTTCCTTTTGGGACACATCTACCTTGGTCCCGCCCAGACCGCCCATCAAAGCTTGCTCAATGAAAGTGATTTCGGTTATATCATCTCCAATGATGCTTCGATAAGTTTCAAAGCCGTATTCTTCCGCATCAAAATAGAAAAACTGGTGAAAATCCGAACGAAAGCCACCGGTTTCCATCTCCCAGTGAATGTACAGGCCTACAACGCCCATCAAACGAGTATCGGTTGTGAATGCTGAAACGAACGTCTTGTGATCGATTTCATGGGGAGAGGATAAACCTCCTTTGATGACTGTAAATTTCCGGTCGGTCATAGCGGCCCCTTTCTGAAAATGATTACTTTAAGTATACCCTATTTTTGTAAAATTACAATATGCGCGTTCGTAACAAATTTTTATGTATTATTGTTGACAATTATGGCTCGTAGATTATAATCTGAAAGATAAGGATAATAATTTGATTATTTGAAAGAAAGAGGATAGAAATGAAAAGATTATTTACTTCTGAATCAGTCACCGAAGGTCATCCGGATAAAATATGCGATCAGATTTCAGACGCGATTTTAGATGCCATACTCAAAGAGGATCCATATGGCAGAGTTGCCGCGGAAACTACTGTAACAACGGGGTATGCGATGGTGATGGGTGAAATCAGCACCAACTGTTATATCGATATACCTAAAGTCGTAAGGCAGGTAATCTCTGATATTGGCTACACAAAAGGAGAATACGGCTTTGACAGCAATACGTGCGCTGTCTTGACATCGATCGACGAGCAATCCGGGGATATTGCGATGGGCGTTGACAAAGCGCTGGAATATAGAGATGGAACTTTGCACGATTCGATCAGTACAATCGGAGCGGGAGATCAGGGAATGATGTTTGGATATGCTTGTAATGAGACGCCTGAACTCATGCCTATGCCGATTTCTCTTGCTCATAAACTGGCAATGCAACTGTCGTTTATGAGAAAGTCGGGAAAACTCCCGTATTTGCGGCCGGATGGAAAGACGCAGGTTACCGTTGAGTATGATGATAACCAAGTCAAACATGTGGATACTGTAGTTGTTTCCACACAGCATGATGAGGATGTCACACAGGAACAAATCAGGCAGGACATCATCGAATACGTTATTAAACCAATTATTCCGGAAGCACTTTTGGATAAGAAAACCAAATACCATATCAACCCGACGGGCAGATTTGTTGTCGGCGGGCCGCATGGAGACTCAGGATTAACCGGTAGGAAAATTATTGTGGACACCTATGGCGGATATGCCAGACATGGCGGCGGCGCGTTCAGCGGAAAAGATCCGACAAAGGTAGACCGCTCTGCTGCGTATGCCGCTCGTTATACGGCAAAAAATATTGTTGCTGCCGGAATTGCCGACAAATGTGAAATTCAGCTTGCTTATGCAATCGGGGTGGCCATGCCGGTATCGATTATGGTGGACACTTTTGGAACAGGGAGAATCGATGATGAGAAGATCGCTGGTTTAATTGAAAAGCATTTTGACCTGAGGCCTGCTGCCATCATTAAAGACCTGGATCTGAGAAGGCCACTCTACAGGCAAATAGCCGCATATGGGCATTTCGGAAGAACTGACATCGATCTTCCGTGGGAAAAGACGGATAAAGCGGACATTTTAAGAAAAGAAGCGGGGCTATAGCGGTGGAAGCATAGCTTCAAGGGCCCCGTTTTAAAAAGTTTGTTGTTAAGACAATCTATATCTGATATAATAAAGCATTAAGTATAAAATACGGAGGAATGGTGTATGGGGCTTAAAGTAGCCAAGTTTGGAGGCTCTTCGGTGGCTGACGGAATACAGCTGACCAAAACGAAACAAATTATAGAAGAAGATCAGGACAGAAGATATATCGTTGTTTCAGCGCCTGGAAAAAGATACAACGAAGATAATAAAATAACGGATCTCCTTTACCTTTGCAAAACACATATAGAGCACAACTTACCTTATGAACAGGTGTTTCAAGTTATTTGTGACCGCTATATGGCGATGCAGATCTATCTGGGCGGCAACATTGATCTGGTAAAAGAATTTGAAGAGATGAAAGAAAATCTAAAAGCGGGCGCGTCGGCTGACTATATTGCCAGCAGAGGCGAATACTTAAACGCGATGATTACCGCTGAGTTTTTAGGATTTGACTTTGTAGATACAGCAGGACTTATTCTGTTTGATGAGAAGGGCAGATTTTTAGCTGATGAGACCGATAAAGCCTTGGGAGAAGAACTGAAAAAGCACGAAAAGGCTGTGCTTCCCGGCTTTTATGGCAGCCTTCCGGACGGAAAGATAAAAACCTTTTCAAGAGGAGGCTCCGATATTACCGGAGCAATTGTGGCAAGAGCCGCTCGGGCAGACGTATATGAAAACTGGACTGACGTGTCAGGGTTTTTGATGGCGGACCCGAGGATCATAAAGGATTCTAAGCCGATCAGCAGTCTCTCCTATAAGGAACTGCGGGAACTTTCCTATATGGGGGCTTCAGTATTGCATGAAGATGCGATTTACCCTGCGAGGATCGCAAATATACCGATCAACATCCGCAACACGAATGAGCCGCAAAACGAGGGTACGCTGATTACGGCAGAGGCGCAGGTTCAAGACGATCAAATCATAACAGGCATTGCCGGAAGTAAAGATTTTACGGTTATTGCCATCTATAAAAATATGATGAACGTTGAACGGGGATTTCTCAGGAGAATCTTAGCGATTCTTGAAGACTATGACGTCGCCGTCGAGCATCTTCCGAGTGGAATCGATACCGTTTCGGTCGTCCTCTCCAATAAAAGCATCAATGGCAGGCTGGACGAAATCCTGAAAGATTTCGATAACAACTTAAAGCCGGATTCCATCGATGTGTTTGAAGACATGGCGCTGATTGCGACAGTCGGGTGCAGCATGGCAAAAAGGCAGGGCGTAGCCGCGAAGCTGTTCGCAGCTTTGGCAGAGGCCGGCGTCAACATTAGAATGATCGATCAGGGTTCAAGTGAAATGAACATCATTGTCGGTGTTGAAAATAAAGATTTTAACGCTTCAATTAAGGCGATTTACAACACTTTTGTAAAATAAGAAGTTGGGGTTTTGAAATGAACAGTCATTATATGACGTCAATCATTACGATCGCTGTATTAGTTATTCTGTCTGCTTATTTTTCCGCGACAGAAACGGCGTTTACATCATTCAGCCGAATTAGAATGAAGCACAAGGCAAACGAAGGCAGCAAAAGAGCCAAGCGGGTCATGCGCCTTGTTGCCCAACAATATGATCAATTGATTTCTACGGTTTTAATCGTGAGCAACGTTATGAATATTGTAATCGCATCGATAGCGACACTGCTGTTTGTTGACCTTTATGGCAGCAAGTTGGGAGTGCCGCTTTCTATGATTGTGGTTTCCATTATCGTAATTATTTTTTGTATAATTGTGCCCAAAAGCATTGCGAACAAAATTCCAGAGAAATTTTGTTTGTTTTCCGCTTCTTTGATTCGGCTGATCTTGATCCTTCTGGCGCCGCTTAATTTCTTTTTTGTGCTGTGCGAGAAATTGATGACAGGAATCTTCTCACTGGATCCGGATAGAATGATTACAGAAGAAGAATTGCTGACGATGGTAGAAGAAGCGGAAACAGAAGGCGGAATTAACACAGAGCAGAGTGAATTAATTCAAAACGCAATTGAGTTTAGTGAGCTGGAAGCCTGGGATGTTTTGACGCCAAGGGTAGACGTAATCGCAATCGAAATCGATACGCCACAAGAAGAGATCGCGAAAATATTTAAGGATACAGGCTTCTCAAGGCTCCCTGTATATGATGAGACCATTGATAAAATTATTGGTGTGCTCACCCAAAAGGATTTCAGCAATAACATCGTAAACACAAAAAAAGAGATATCGGCTTATGTAAAGCCGGTCGTTTTTATGGCCGGATCAGTCAAAATTGCGATGCTCCTCAAAAAAATGCAAAAAATCAAAACGCATATTGCTGTTATCGTGGATGAATATGGTGGCACGGAAGGCATCGTAACGATGGAGGACATCATCGAGGAGCTGGTCGGAGAAATATACGACGAACACGACGGGGTGATCTCGCAGGAGATCGTCCAGCATCAGGATGGCAGTTATCGGGTTTTATGCAGCGCCAATGTTGAGAAGATGCTGGATTATTTTGATATGGAAGAAGAAGAAATGGATGTAACCACCGTAAACGGGTTTGTCGTTGTGGCGCTGGACAAGTTGCCAAAAGTGGGAGATACGTTCCAATACAAAAACTTGAATGTAACCGTCACAAAGGCGGATGAAAAAAAAGCGCTTGAAATTAATGTAGTCAAAGAAGAAGAAAGCGAAATAGAAGGGGAAAAGCAGTAATATGGGATTCATGGAAAAAATATTTGGCGATTTAAACGTCAAGGAAGTTAAAAAAATAGAGAAGATTGCTGATAAGGTCGAAGCGTTCGATGAAACCATGCAGGCGCTCACAAACGAGGAACTGCGAGGCAAGACGGAAGAATTCAAGAAAAGGTTGGTAGAAGGAGAGACGCTCGACGACATTTTGCCGGAAGCTTTCGCTGTCTGCAGGGAGGCAGCCTGGCGAAGCCTCGGAATGAAACATTTCAGAGTACAGCTTATCGGCGGTATCGTGCTCCATCAGGGCAGAATTTCCGAAATGAAGACTGGAGAAGGAAAAACGCTTGTCGCGACGCTTGCCGCGTATTTAAACGCGCTGGAAGGAAAAGGCATACACGTAGTAACGGTCAATGATTACCTTGCCAAACGTGATATGGAATGGATGGGCAAGCTCTATACCTTTTTAGGCCTGAGCATCGGCTGCGTCATTCATGGAATCAGTGGTGATCAGAGAAAGGCAGCGTATACCGCGGACATTACATACGGAACAAACAATGAATTCGGTTTCGATTATCTTCGTGACAATATGGTCACTTACCAGGATGAACTGATGCAGAGGAACCTGAACTACGCGATCATCGACGAGGTAGACTCTATTTTAGTCGATGAAGCCAGAACACCACTGATCATATCGGGCCAGGGTTCCAAATCCACCGACCTTTACAGCACCGCTGATGGATTTGTCAAAGGCCTGCGCGTAGACGTGGATTTTACCATTGATGAGAAAGATAAGACCGTTTCCATTACAGAAGACGGTGTTGAAAAGTGTGAGAAATATTTTAATGTAGAAAACTTCTCGGACCCAGAAAACATGGAAATCAATCATCACGTTCAGCAGGCGTTAAAGGCGAGAAACCTGATGAAACGCGATGTGGATTATGTCATTCATGAAGGCGAAATCATCATCGTTGATGAGTTTACAGGGCGTTTGATGTTTGGCAGGAGATACAGCGACGGCCTTCACCAGGCGATCGAGGCGAAGGAAGGCGTTTTGGTTCGCTCCGAGTCGAAAACGCTTGCGACTATTACCCTCCAAAACTATTTCAGAATGTATCAGAAGCTTGCCGGGATGACCGGTACTGCTAAGACCGAAGAAGATGAATTCAGAGATATTTACAATATGGACGTTGTCGTCATTCCGACGAACAAACCGATCGCGAGACGGGATTTGCAGGATTCCATCTACGCGACCGAACGTGGAAAGTTTATTGCCATCGCCGAAAAGATCAAAGAGATTCACGTGACAGGACAACCGATCCTGGTGGGTACCATTTCCATCGAGCGTTCTGAAATCATCAGCGACATGCTGAAAAAAAGAGGCGTGAAGCACAATGTCCTAAACGCGAAGCAGCATGAAAAGGAAGCGGAAATCATCGCGGAAGCGGGCCGCCTTCAGGCTGTCACGATTGCGACCAACATGGCTGGAAGAGGTACGGACATCATCTTGGGCGGCAATCCTGAATTTGAGGCGAAGCAGGAAATGAGAAAAAACGGGTATACGGAAGAAGATATCCTGTTTGCCACGAGCTTTGTGCCTTCGGATGACCCGGAAAAACTGAAAACCAGAGAAGAGTTTCATCGTTTGCATGAAAAGTTTAAAGGAGAAAGAGCCGCGGAGCAGCAACAGGTGAGAGAACTGGGCGGACTTTGCATCATCGGCACGGAACGGCATGAGTCGCGAAGAATCGATAATCAGCTCAGGGGCCGTTCCGGACGTCAGGGAGACCCAGGAAACACGCAGTTTTTCATCTCACTGGAAGATGAACTGATGAGGCTCTTTGGCGGAGAGCGCATGCAGGCAATTGTGAATCGGCTGGGTGTGGAGGAAACGGAAGCGATTGAAGCCGGTATGCTTACAAAATCCATTGAAAACGCGCAGAAAAAAGTTGAAGGACGTAACTTCTCGATTCGAAAATATGTGTTGCAGTACGACAATGTTATGAACAAACAGCGTGAAATCATCTACAATGAGCGCCGTAAAGTTCTGTTTGGAGAGGATTTAAGAGACCATATCATCAGTATGGTATCCGAACTGATTGACGAATGCGTTGACCCGATTACGGTAAGCTCTAAGTACGCTGAAGAGTGGGATTTCAAAGAAATGACGAACTTGCTGCAAAAAATTTGCGCGGCATGTCCGGAGGTTCATTACGATAAAGAAGAAATCCTGTCGCTGAAGGAAGGATCGCTAAAGGAAGACGTACTCGAAAAATTCACAGGCCTTTATGAACAAAAAGAGGAAGAAATTGGCAAGGAAAGAATGCGTGAACTGGAGCGCATGATCCTGATCAGAGTCGTAGACAATAAATGGATGGATCATATCGACGCGATGGATCAGCTCAAGAGCGGTATAGGCCTGCGTGCGCTTGGGCAGCAAGATCCGGCTGCCGCGTATGCGAGCGAAGGGTTTGATATGTTTGAATTGATGGTTAAATCCATCAAAGAAGACACTGTGAAATTCTGTTATAGCGTAACTGTGCAAACTACGACGGAAAGAAGGCAGGTCATCAGCGGCGGAGTGGGCAGAAAAGATGAGTTCTCTGACGCAGATGTTGCGTCAGGCCCTAACGCTACAGTCGTACCTCCGCGGGAGAAAAAACAGGAGACCGTTCGGCGCAGCGGCGCGAAAATCGGAAGAAATGATCCGTGTCCATGTGGCAGCGGCAAGAAATATAAGAATTGTTGTATGAATAAAGAGGAGCAAGAGTGAAAATAAATTTCACTCTGACGCCCTTTAGCAATGGAGGCAAGAAAATGATTGAATTAGATAACATCAAATATGAAATTCCGGAGATGAGGGAAAAACTAAAGGAAGCGGGTGACTCCCTTTGACCTCGCTGGTCTTTCAGGGAAACTTAAAGAAGTCACAGAAAAAACAGAAGATCAAGACTTTTGGACCGATCAGGAATCGGCGACAAGGATATTAAAAGAAAAAAAGAGCATTGAAAGCAAGATTGACGAATATCAATCGATCGCCTCATTGCTTGATGATGTGGAAGTTCTTATAGAAATGGCGGAAGAGGCAGAGGATACTTCCATGATCGGTGAGATCCAGGATACGTATGAGGACTTCAAAGAAAGAATTGAGAATCTGCGTATCAAAACGCTGCTCAGCGGCGAGTACGATGATCATAACGCGATCATATCCGTTCATGCGGGATCCGGAGGGGCGGACGCGCAGGATTGGGCGGGTATGCTTCTTCGCATGTATACCAGATGGTGTGAAAGCAAGAAATACAAAGTTCAGCTTCTCGATATGCAAAGCGATGTAGAAGCCGGAATCAAAAGCGCTACCCTTCGCGTCGAAGGGGAATACGCATATGGATATTTAAAAAACGAAAAAGGCGTTCACCGGATCGTAAGAATCTCGCCGTTTGATTCTTCGGGGAGAAGGCATACTTCGTTTTCGTCTCTGGATGTAATGCCTGAAATCGATGACAGCGTTACCATAGAAATTGATCCTGAAGACATCAGGGTTGATACGTACCGGTCCAGCGGGGCAGGCGGGCAGCATGTCAATAAAACGGATTCCGCGATTCGAATCACGCATATTCCCACCAATGTTGTCGTAACTTGCCAAAATGAGCGGTCACAGCATCAAAACAGAGAAATGGCGATGAAGGTGCTCATGTCCAAGTTGCTTGAATTGAAGGAACAGGAGCACAAAGCAAATCTGGCGGAATTAAAAGGCGATTTCAGCCAAATCACCTGGGGCAGCCAGATTCGTTCGTATGTTTTCCATCCGTACACGATGGTCAAAGATCACAGAACGGGCGCTGAGATCGGGAATGTTCAAGCGGTGATGGATGGCAAAATCGATTATTTTATAAATGAAAAGCTAAAGCAGAAAGAGTAAAGGATCAAAACGGATGAAGATTACGGAGATACTCGCAAAAGAGTTTAACATAAAGCTAAGTCAGGTCGAAAGTACAGTTGCGCTGATCGAGGACGGAAATACGATTCCTTTCATCGCGCGGTACCGAAAGGAAGCGACAGGAGGTCTTTCTGATATCACGCTAAGAGATCTGGACGCGAGGCTTACCTACCTGAAAAATCTGGAAGAAAGAAAAGCAGAAGTCATTCGGCTCATCGATGAACAAGGCAAGCTTACAGAAGAACTGCGAAATGAAATTGAAAAGGCAGAGGTGCTGCAGCGGGTAGAGGATTTATATAAACCATTTAAACAGAAAAAATCAACCAGAGCGTCCAAAGCCAGAGAAAAAGGACTGGAACCGCTTGCGCTTTTGTTTCTGGCGCAGGAGTTGGAATCAGGACTTGTGGATGAACTGGCGGCTGAATACATCGATGAGGAAAAAGGCGTCGCAAGCGCAGCGGAAGCCATCCAGGGAGCCATGGATATCATCGCCGAAATCATTGCCGACGACCCTGAAATTACAGCATCTGTCAGAGAAAAGACCCAGAATTCCGGGTTGGTCGTGAGCGAGGCCGTAACCCCAGAAGAAAAAACGGTTTACGACATGTACTATGAATATCAGGAAGCCATTTCGAAAATTCCGAATCACAGAGTCCTTGCGATCAATAGAGGCGAAAAAGAAAAGAAATTAAAAGTCAAAATTTCGGTTATTTTCGAGGAAATAACGAAGATCATCGGGAAAACCGTCATCAAAAACGAGCGTTCGATCTTTACGCAGCTTCTATGCGATACGGTTGACGACGCCTACAAAAGACTGATAGCGCCTTCCATAGAGCGCGAAATGCGAAATATGCTTACGGAAAGAGCCGAACTGGAGGCTGTCAAGATTTTCGCCAAAAATACTGAAAAACTACTCATGGTCCCGCCGGTAAAAGGCGCCAGAGTTATCAGCATCGACCCAGGATATCGCACAGGCTGCAAGGTCGCGGCGCTCTCCGAAACGGGAAAGCTGCTGGCATACACGACGGTTTACCCGACTGAGCCGAAAAAAGACATTGCAGGCACAGAAGCAACGCTGAAGAAGCTAATCGAAAAGTTTAATTCAAATATCATCGTTATCGGAAACGGTACGGCTTCAAGGGAGACCGAGCAGGTAGTCGCCGAATTTTTGAGCAAAAACAATTATGACATCAGTTATACGATTGTAAACGAAGCGGGCGCATCCGTCTACTCGGCGTCCAAGCTGGCCTCGGAAGAGTATCCGGACCTGGATGTGACGACCAGAGGCGCTATGTCGCTTGGCCGCAGACTACAGGATCCGCTTGCGGAACTCGTTAAAATATCCCCAAAACACATCGGCGTTGGACAATATCAACATGATATTAACCAAACCAATTTAGACAAAGCGCTGACAGGCGTGGTGGAGGATTGCGTAAACCGAGTTGGCGTTGATCTGAATACAGCTTCGCCGTCACTGCTTTCCTACATCGCCGGAATAAACATGGGCATCGCGAAGAACATCGTCGCATACCGCGAAGAGAACGGAAAATTTTCTAACCGGAAAGAACTGATGAAGGTGGCGAAACTTGGGGAGAAGACGTTTAACCAATGCGCAGGGTTTATGCGAATTACGGAGGGGAAAAATCCGCTTGACAGCACGTCGGTTCACCCTGAATCATATAAAGCCGCTGATCTCATGCTGCAAAAACTTGGAATTGAAAAGAGCGAACTGAGCAAAGGCGGCGTTAAAGATATCGAAGATAAAATCTGCAAAGCTTATCCTGCCACACAGTCGAAAAGAGCAGGCGATGCGAAAGGACAAGGACTGGCGGCGCTGGCTTCCTTGATCCAGGATGATAGCGATGTCCAAAAAAATATCGGAAGAAGTGTCGAACGACTGGCTGAAGAAATCGGGATCGGGACGATGACCCTGCGAGACATTATCGATGAAATGAAAAAGCCGGCCAGAGACCCGCGTGAGGATGCGCCGCCGGTTATTTTCAGAAATGATGTAATGGGCATCGAGGATTTGAAAATCGGGATGGAACTGACCGGAACCGTTAGAAATGTCGTTGATTTTGGCGCTTTTGTCGACATCGGCATTAAAAATGACGGTCTTGTGCATATCTCTGAAATCAGCAATAAATTTATCAAGCATCCGATGGATGCTGTCTCTGTGGGGGACACGGTAAAAGTAAAGATCCTTGAGATCGATTATGAAAGACAAAAGACAAAGCTGACGATGAAGCAGTAGACACTGATATACAGACAAATACGCTCCCGGAGGAAGACGATGCCCAAATATAATACACTTCTTGTTGAATCGAATTGTACATACTGCCACGAGAAAATTACGCTGAAAATAGAATTTCAGTATGGAGAGATTTGGGACTACATCTACTTCGTAGGCGATAAAATCAAGTGGGGCGAAGAGAACATCGGCGAGCCGGGCAAGAAATCAGTCGTGCTGGACGGCGTAGCGGATGCATGCGAAAATTGTGAAGAAGCTGCCGATTATTTGATTTTTCTGGAAAATGATATTATCAAGTTTACCCGGCTCAATATGGGCGAGCATTCGTTGTTTAATGTTGACAGTTTTATCGTTCTGGAGCCGTAGAGCTTGAATTAAGGGAGGGGATTATGGAGAAAATAAATACCGTTTTGTTTGATTTTGATGGGACATTAATGGATACAAATGAGGTCATCCTCGGCTCCTGGCAGCATACCTTCAAGGCCTTTGAAGGGCGCGAAAGGCCGGCTGGCGAGATTTTAAAAACTTTTGGGGAACCCTTGACGACAACGATTGTGAAGCTGCTTCCAAACGTGAACGTCGAAGAAGCAGTGGATATATACAGAAGTTTTCAAAGAGACAAGTTTGGGAAGATGATTCGTCTTTTTCCGGGAATGCCGGAGCTGCTGGCCGCATTACAATCTCAGGGCTACAAGCTTGGAATCGTAACGTCAAGACTTACAGGGACAACCATGCAGGGCCTTGAAAAATATGATATCAAAAAACATTTCGATGCTGTTGTAACTTTTGATGATACGAAAAAACACAAGCCGGATCCGGATCCGGTCTTCTGTGCTCTGGAAAAATTGGGATCAACAGCGGAAGAAGCGATCATGCTCGGAGACAGCAAGTTCGATGTTCTGTGCGCAAGGAACGCAGGCGTTAAATCGGTATTGGTCGGATGGTCACTTGCTGCATCCGAAGAAGATAGAACCGGCGAAAACGCCCCTGATTACATTATTGAATCAGCGGATGAACTGCTGGCCATTTTAAAGGATGTCTAGCCGCGGAGACTCACTTAATGCTTACGATTCATTACGGACGCGAAAGTTTAAATAAAGAAAAATTTATGTTTGAGAAGATCGGGGAGACGCAGGGAAAGACAATACTGCTGGTACCCGATCAGTTTACATTGCAGGCGGAAAAGGAAGCATTTCATTATTTGAACACAAACGGCCTGATGGACTTAGAAGTTTTAAGCCTTTCCCGGCTTGGCGCGAGGATTCTTTCGGAAACCGGCGGAAGCCAAAAGACGCCTGTCGATGAAAACGGCAGGTATATGCTGATTGCGAAAATCATTGCCAAACACAAGGACAAGCTCAGGCTATATAAAAGCGGCATGAATACGCCCTCCTTTATACAACTAGCAAATGATCTGATCTATGAAATGAAACAGTATAATACAGCTTCACATGACTTGTCTGACATAATCCAAACCATAGAAGAAGACTCTATTCTAAAACAAAAACTTGCCGACATCCTAATCATCTACCAGGAATACGAAGAATACATGAAAGAAAAGTATCTGGACGGAGAAGATTACATCGCTCTTTTTACATCCATGATGGAACGCTCGCAGCTCGTTGCAGGCAGCCACATTTGGATCTATGGATTTGACTATTTCACACCTAAAAACATACAAGTTCTATCTTCGCTGATGACCTATAGCAAGGAGCTGCACATAATGCTGACCTTTGATGAGGAGGCGGCCAGGGACGCCGAGCTTTTTGAACTGGCCGGGGGAGTGATTGCGCAGCTGAGGCAGATTGCAGAAAATAACGGAATCGGATTTGCTATGTGTCCGGCGCCGATATCCTATGCGATTGCAAGGCGAGAAAAAGAGGAATCGCTGCTCACGCTTGAACAGGAGCTTTTTTCAACGCCTGTAAAAAGCTGTCGCCCCCCGCAGGAAGGAATTACCCTGGTCAAGGCGGCTAACCCTTACAGTGAGATTGAGTCCGCAGCGGCCTATATTCTTGAATTGATCAGAGATTATGGACTGCGGCTGAATGATATCGCGATCATTTGCAATGATATGGATGTCCGTGCGCAGGTTGCGAAGCGCATTTTTTCAGAATACGGCATCGAATTATTTATAGATAAAAAACGGAATTTTACAAGCAACCCGATGGTACGGTTTATTGTTTCGCTTTTGTCGATTGCCTCTGAAGGATATCGAAACGCGGATCTTTTTTGCCTGCTGAAAACAGGTCTTACAGATGTGAGCACAGACCAGTGTGAACAACTGGAGAATTACGCATATCAGTATAAGATTAAAGGCGGAAAGTGGAAAAGCGCGTTTTTAAAAGGGCAAGAGGAGCATGGAGAAACACTGATCAAAATTGAAGAAACAAGAAAAGAACTGATACATTTTATTTCTGAATTTGAAAAGCCATATCAAAAGGCAAGGACTGTCAGAGAGAAGACAGAGGCTCTCTGCAATTTTTTAATTGATACGGCAAAGATACCCGATAAACTGGAGCAGCTTACGGGAAAACAAATTGAAGACGGATTTTACGAGCTGGCGGAAGGGACAACGCAGGCGTGGGCGATCCTTGTCAATCTTTTTGACCAGCTTGTGAAGCTGATCGGTGAGGAAGATCTGCCTGCGGCCGGCTTTACAGATGTACTGCGGGCGGGGCTTGAGTCCGTTGAAGTCGGGCTGCTGCCGCCGACCGCTGACGGCCTCATTGTGGGTAGCATGCAGAGAATCAGGGTCGGAAGAATTAAAGCGCTTTTGGTTATCGGCGCAAACGATGGCATTCTTCCTTCCGCCATGGCGCGTGAGGGATTGCTCAGTGATGATGAAAAATCGTGGCTGCTCAGCCAAGGAATTGAGATCTGCAGAGGGGAAGAATTGCGCGCGCGGGAAGAGCGTGTTGCAATCTACAGAAATTTGTCTAAACCACAGCGTTTCCTTTGGATGAGTTACTCCATATCGGACACAGAAGGAAATAAGCAAAACCCGTCCCAGATTTTTGAAAAGGTGCGAGAGATTTTTCCGAGGCTAAAGCCTCAGGCCGATGTCCTTAGCAGCAAGACGCCCATTCAGCTGATGCAGGCAAAGGACAGTTCTCTGCTTCATCTGACCAATGCGCTCCGGAATTCGATGGACTACGAGACGTTTCCTGAAGAGGAATGGATGGCGGTAATGGATTGGCATAAGGAAAAAAATGCTGCATGGTATGAGATGCTGGTAAGCGGTCTTTTGTATAACAATCATAAAAAGCATATGGAAAAAAATGTGATAAACGGTCTTTATAAAAAGGGCGATTTCTCAGTCGTTTTAAGCCCGTCCAGGCTGGAAAAATATGGAAAATGCCCGTTTTCGCACTTCGTTTCTTATGGTATTCGTCCGGATGAAATGCGCGTTTATGAAATCGCAGGGAGAGAAATCGGTGATCTGTATCACAATTGCCTGATGCGATTTTCCATGGAGTTAACAGAGCCGGACCGTGAGGTTACGGACGCAGATTCAAAGTGGATGACGATCACAAAGGAAGCGTGCGATGAGCTGATCGGCAGAATCATCGAAGAGGAAGCAGGCCGCTATAAAGAGGGAATGCTCAATCAAGGCAACGAGGAGATGTACAGGACACAGAGAATTAAATCGGTCTGCGCGGAAACTGCCTGGACTTTAATCGAGCACGTTCGGAGCGGAAACATCAAGGCAATCGATTTTGAGCTGCGCTTTGGCAGGCTGCGCGATTCGGACAAGAAACATGATTTGGGCAGGCGGACTCTGCCGCCGGTTGAAGTGCAATTACGAGACGGGCAGCGCGTTTTAATCGAAGGAAAGATCGACAGAATTGATGTGCTTGGGGATGGAAGTGTGAAAGTCATCGACTACAAATCGGGAATAGAACGGTTTGATGTCCGCGAAGCGAAAGCCGGCTGGCGTCTGCAATTGATGCTGTATCTCAAGGCGGCGCTGCAGGAACATGCGCATCCGGCAGGTATATTTTATTTTTTGATTGACGAGCAATCCGAAAACGGGCGTATGGATGGGATCGTTGTGAACAAAGTTTCTGTCATCGATAACATTGCCGGTGATTTTCAAAAGTATTCTAATATCATTCCGATTCAAAAGCTTGCGGACGGCCGGATCAAAGGCAACAGCGAAAATAACCTCATGAGCGAGGAAGTGTTTGAAGAATTCCGGCAGGCAGTTGATGAAAAAATTCGGCAGCTTTGCAGCGAACTGATCGATGGATGCGTCGATGCACGGCCCAAACGCTCCGGAAGCATATCAGCATGTACATACTGCAGCTACAAAAGCATTTGCTTTTTTGATCTTGAATTTGAAGGATGCCGGTATGAAAACGTCTGAAAAATCTGAAAATATTATATTTGACAAACATAACTGCCCATGCTATCATTACTCGAAAGACGTTTTTTTTAAAAAATCACTATGATTACCGCATTAGGTATTATGAAAGGAGTGACAGAACTTATGACAGAGATTGGTTTCATTTCCTTAAAAAACAAAGGCGGTTTTGTTGTCAGGTTGGAGTTCGAATATTTCAACGAAGGCACAAACAAATGGATTCGTACAGGAGGTACCGGCGATATAACGCTCGGATTCTCCGCAAAGGCAAATCCTGGTGATTACGGCGTGCCAGACGGGTGTCTTGTCAGGCTCCATGCGAACGTTGTTTGGGGTACTGATAAAGTTTCTAATGAGATGTTTTCTTATAAAAGAAGCAACGGGGGCATCGCGAGTTATTCCATTTCCGGTACAACATTGAGCAGCCATTTGGAGTTTCACGGGATTTCGGCTATCTCAGTCGGCGAAGGGTTGGATAGTGTTAGTTTGGAACAGGCTAACATTTTGCTTGACTACTCAAATTTGTCGGACGAGCAGTTAAACCAGATTAAGGCAGACTTAGAATCCGCTCCCCTGGCTCAAAGCGGCAGTTACGGACCGTTGAGTTGGGACATCTCTTTCCATTTCGATCCGATCGACATTAAAAAAAGCCGCGCGGATGTCCAAATTTATGCTTACGGCGTCAACATCATTGCTGCCCAGCTTGACGTTCAGAATCCGAAAATAACGGTTGATAAATCAATAGCCGGTGTAGGGGTTATCGTGGAACTGGGATTAGATTTCAATTCAAGAAAGATTTATCTCAAAGGGAATCTGAATTTTGTAATATACACAAAATCATTTGACCTAACAATACTTAGTTTTTAAGGGCAAATCATTTTTCGACGCAAGTAGTATTAAGCAATAAATTTAAACTCGTCAGGATATGTTGACAAGTCCGGGCGAGTTTTTTACGTTTGAAAATATTTTCGTAATTCAACAAATTAATATTTGACGAAACCTCACAAGGATAGTAAAATATAAAAGCAGTGGCATTTGTCAGAGTAGTTAATTTGCTGGAGTAGCTCAGACGGTAGAGCAGCGCATTCGTAACGCGCAGGTCAGGGGTTCAAGTCCCCTCTTCAGCTCCAAAAAATATATAGGGCTAAAAGCCCTATATATTTTTTGGAGCTGAAGAGGGGACTTGAACCCGAAAGGGCCGCACGGGATAAAATCATGTCCCTTCCCGTAAAATATCAAGATAGGCGGCATATGAAAATGTTCTGTTTCGCTGATCTCCGGAACTCTGCGTTAAAATACCCATCTCACACAAACGTCTTACTGAATCGGATATTGTTTTAAATGTTGTGCCAAGAGCATCTGCTGTTTTTTGGATCTCAATGATGGGGTTTTCTTCAAGATAGGAAAATAAGCGAGAGGCAGTCTTCGCGGCTCGTCCCATGCCCTTAATAAACGCAATGTTTTTATCATGGAGGATAGTCAGTCTGTCGATGGTAATCGTTGCGTCCTCGGCAGATTCATAAATAGCCTGCAGGAAAAACTTTACCCACTGTTCATAATTACCGTTACGGCGTACCTCGCTCAAGCGGTCATAATATTCAATTCGGTTCTTTTTAAGGAAGTAGGAAATATATAGTGCTGGTGTGCTCAGAACACCTTTTTCAATTAGATATAATGTTATAAGCAAACGGCCTACGCGCCCGTTTCCATCTAAAAACGGGTGAATGGTCTCAAACTGATAGTGAATCAATGCAGCGCAAATCAACACGTCAAGTTCATCGTCACTGTTCCAGTATTTTTCCAAGTCAGACATTGACTGTATCATATCTTCCGGTGTGGGTGGTATGAATCGAGCGTTTTTCAAAGTGCTTCCTTGACTGCCGATCCAGTTTTGAGAGTATCGGAATTCACCGGGGGTTTTTTCCTGTCCGCGGGCGCCTTCCATCAACACTGCATGAATTTCTTTGATAAGGCGGTTACATAGTGGCAATTCTTTTAGACGGGCAATCGAAAACTCGGTCGCTTTAATATAATTTATAACTTCGGCTACATTTCGGTTGGCATTTTCATCCATCAACGGATCAAGCACATCTTCCAAAGTAGCTTGTGTTCCCTCAATCTGAGAGGACATAAGCGCTTCTTTGCGGACGTACATTGAAACAAAAAGATTAACGCTTGGAATTCGTGAGGCGAGGCCCTCCAGAAGAGCCAGTTGTTTGTTTGATTTCACCAGTAATTCTACCGCTTCACCATCCAGCTCAATAGGCGGCTTGGGCGGTAGCGGCGCCGGCAAAAAGGATTTATATGCAGCTTCACCCGATAAGTTTGTTTTCAGTTTTCCGGCTCTGTCCATCATGGGATTGCATCCTCTCTTTCGTAAAACTATAGTATTAATAAATACTATAGCTGCCTTATTTTAGTTTGTCAATTAAAAGTAAAATAAGACAATCGATGAATTCTATCATTTATTGTTTGCTATATGTATAGTTGATAAGCTGGAAAAAATACACTATAATAATATATATGTTATGTCGAAACTGTTGAAGCGAACGATTAAATACGAAATAGTGATTAGAGGTTACCTTAATGGAGATAAAACAATTATTAGCCGATGTAGACAGCAGCAAGGCGATGCTGGCCTCGTACCGTCCCTTGACGCAGTGCGAGACTGAGCGGTTACGCGATGAATTCATCATCGGCTTTACCTATAACTCAAACGCTATAGAGGGAAACACCATGACGCTGGATGAAACGGCGTTGGTTTTGCGGGAAGGTGTGACAATAGACGGAAAATCTTTAAAAGAACATATGGAGCTGATTGGTCACAGAGATGCCTGCCTGTTTGTGGAAGATTTGGTGCGGGAAGCGGCCACGCTCACGGAGAAGATGATCCTCGACATCCACAGCCTTGTGCTAATGGATCGCAGGGAGGATCGCGGCGTTTACCGCAGGGCGCCGGTCACGATCACCGGAACTAAAGCCGAACTGCCACAACCTTGGGCGATACCGATTGAAATGGAGCGATTGTTGGCTGCCTACAACGGTGAGATGAAAAATCTGCATCCCGTCGAAAGGGCGGCGTTGTTCCATCTGCGGTTTGAGTCGATCCATCCATTCATAGATGGAAACGGACGCACCGGGCGTTTACTGATGAATCTTGAACTGATGAAAGAGGGATTCCCGCCCATCGATGTAAAATTTCAGGACCGGGCGCGATATATAGCTTGTTTTCGTGCATGGAACTCCGGCCAAGACGTGGGGCCGATGACGGAGCTAACCGGCGAGTACATGGCGATACGGCTGGAAGAATATCTGCGGATGCTTGAAATTGCAAACGGTCATCAGAAGTCGCCGCTATAACAAAAGACTGTGTTAAGCATAATAACCAACAAGGGAGGGAAAAAATGTCAAACTTAAAAGGAACAAAAACCGAAAAAAATCTAATGGAGGCATTTGCCGGCGAGAGTCAGGCGCGGAACAAGTATACGTACTTTGCTTCCAAAGCAAAAAAAGAAGGTTATGAGCAAATCGCGGCTTTCTTTGAGGAAACTGCGGGCAATGAAAAAGAACACGCGAAGATTTGGTTTAAACTGCTTTGTGGGGGCGAAGTTCCCACGACTTCCGAAAACCTCAAAGCCGCCGCCGCCGGTGAAAACGGAGAGTGGACTGAGATGTACAAGAGAATGGCGGCCGATGCGCGTGAGGAAGGCTTTGGCAACATCGCATTTTTATTTGATTCGGTAGGCGCGATTGAGAAAGAACATGAGGAGCGCTACCTCAAACTGCTCAAAAATCTTGAGGACGGCGCCGTATTTGCTAAAAAAGAGAAATCTGTTTGGATTTGTCGTAACTGCGGCCATATCGATCAAAGTGAAAGCGCTCCGGAGAAATGCCCTGTATGTGACCATCCGAAGGCGTACTTTGAACTGCGCGTGATTAATTATTAAGAGGAGGTAAACAATATGTGTGGTAATCAGAAATTCTTTATTTGTAAGCATTGTGGCAATCTAATAGGCCTTATCGACAACAAAGGTGTACCAATAGTTTGCTGCGGCGAAAAAATGACAGAGCTTGTTCCCAACACAGTTGAAGCAAGCATCGAAAAGCATTTGCCTGTCGTCAGTGGAGAAACGGCAACTTGCGATTGTGGTTGTGACTGTAGCTGTTTGAGCGTTGAGATCGGCAGCGTGCCGCATCCAATGGAAAGTGAGCATCACATCGCGTTTGTGTATGTGGAAACCGAACGAGGCGGTCAGCGCAAATGCTTAAAAGTTGGCGAAGAACCAAAACTTGAGTTTTGCTTTCCGAAGGATAAACCCATAGCCGTGTACGCTTACTGTAATTTGCATGGACTATGGAAAACAGAGGTCAAATAATACAGTAAAGAGGCCGCCATAACGGCGGCTTTTTACATTGTTGCTTTTTGATCGAAGGTATCAATAGCTCAATCGTTCTTGCTTCGCCCCGCTCATTATAAGCTGTCAGCACGTATTCCTTGCCTGGCCCTTGACGGTCTGGATAGTCGGAACGGTGGTTAAACGAATAAACTGGGACGTTTTCACGCCCCGGTTTATTCGGTGATTTTTCGTTGTAAATTTCGGTTTGCTATTAAACTGCGAGTTCAACGCTGATGGCTTCAAAGAAGAAATCATCGTTGTTTGCTTCGTCCCCGAATGAGAAAGGAGCAAATGCCGGGGCTATTCCCTGTGGAGGATTAACGGGGGTATAAGTACCACCGCTTCTGCTAACGGTAACTTTATACGGACCAACATTAAACGTCTGGCTTCCGTTGTTAGGAATGGTGTTAAACGCGTAATTTGCCGTGTAAACCTCATCAGGACCGCCGGAATATTTTTCTGTTACGGTAATTCTGTAAGTGTTGCCAGAAACATTAGCAACTGTAGCAGTCGCGCTGATGACTACCCATTTCGATCCTTCGTCAACTTCTACTTTGGTTTCGCCACAGACTTCGCATTTGTAAGTCGTGAAACCGTCCGATGCACGAGTAGGGTTGGTATAAACGCCATTGTCCCAATCATGCCCGAGAGCCGCCACGAGAACCTCGCCGCAGACTGTGCAGACTTGGTCGTTGGTGCAGTCGGCGTCCGCGCCAGCGGTGTGTCCGAGTTTCGCCACGAGAACCTCGCCGCAAACTGTGCAAACTTGGTCATTGGTGCAGTCGGCGTCC
>Ga0123353_10001672_pt1 | contig 27301 bp, 30 predicted proteins | sample TergutLab28metaG_3_FD_92763 | JGI IMG/M metagenome (GOLD analysis project Ga0123353, IMG submission 92763) | Labiotermes labralis P3 segment gut microbial communities from Petit-Saut dam, French Guiana - Lab288 P3 | ecosystem: Host-associated > Arthropoda: Insects > Digestive system > Gut ...
AGAAAAATTTACAAGGTTATATATTGTTAGAGCAATATAGGATAAATTTTAAAACAGATTCCTATGATGAAATATTGAAAACAATATTATTATAATGAACCATCAAATGGACATGAGCCTAAATTAAATATAATAATTTAAATATATTCACATAAAAAGTATTATATATAGAAATATTATTATAATTAATATAGTATTTTGTAAATATATTAATATTGTAATATTTTAGTTATTCTAAGTTTATATTTATATTTTATAATTAGAATAATTTAGTTATATAATCTTATAATTAGAATAATTTAATTATATAAGTTCATTATTAGAATAACTTATTCATTTAATTTATAATTTACCTACAATTAAAATATCGAACAATGGGGAATAAAATGATTTTAGAAGCTTTTAAACCATTATTTTCTTTACTTCCTGCGGTAAAAAATCCGATTCACCGTCAGGATTTTAGAGAAAAGCTGAAATGGACGGCTATAGTATTGGTATTGTATTTTTTCTTGACACAAATACCTTTATATGGATTAAGTCCTTTGGCAGTAGATCAATTTGCTCAAATGAGAGCAGTTATGGCAGGTAGTTTTGGTTCAATTCTTACTTTAGGTATTGGTCCAATAGTCACATCATCTATTGTACTCCAGCTATTGGTTGGGGCTAAAATCTTAAAATTAGACCTTTCTAAACATGAAGATAAAGCAATGTTTCAAGGTACTCAAAAAATATTAGCTATTGTCTTTACAGTTTTTGAAGCAGGGGTTCTTGTTTTCACTGGTAGTTTAATCCCTACTGATCCTTCATTGTTATGGCTTTTAATGCTTCAACTGATTATTGGTGCTGTATTAATCCTTTTTTTAGATGAAGTTGTTTCGAAATGGGGCTTTGGAAGTGGTATTGGTCTGTTTATCGCAGCAGGTGTTTCTGAATCGATTGTTGTTGGAACACTTAACTTTTTACCAACAAGGGCAAGTCCAGGTGTAATGCCAGGTGCTATTCCTCAATTTATTCAATCTATAGCTCAGGGAACTCCAGACCTTGCTATATTATTCCCTTTAATTGCTACGATAATAGTATTTTTAATAGCAGTTTATGGGGAAAGTATGAGAGTAGAAATTCCTATTTCTCATGGACAAGTTAAGGGTCATGGAAGAATTAGAGGTTCTGTAGCTAAATATCCTTTAAAATTTATATATGCAAGTAATATGCCAGTTATTTTAACCAGTGCACTTCTTGTGAATGTTTCATTAATAGCTAGTGTATTCCAAAGATTAGGAATACCAATTTTAGGAGAAGTTATAAATGGTCAGGCAGTTAGTGGTCTTGCATATTATCTTACCACACCTTCAAGTGTAAGTGTTATATTTACAGATCCATTGAAAGTTCTTATTTATGGTGTATTTTTCATTGGCTTTTGTATTCTTTTCTCATGGTTATGGGTAGAAATGAGTGGTTTAAATGCAAAAGAAGTATCAAAACAGCTTTATAATTCGGGAATTCAAATTCCTGGTTTTAGAAGTAGTAAAAGGCAGTTATATAAAATTATGAAAAAATATATTCCTGCATTAACTGTTCTTGGTGGTGCATTTGTAGGTTTACTTGCATTTGGTGCTGATTTAACTCAAGCTATTGGTGGAGGTACCGGTGTTTTACTTACTGTAGGTATTGTTTACAAGCTTTACGAAGAAATTGCTCAAGAACAACTTATGGATATGCATCCTATGCTTAGAAAATTTTTAGGAAATTAATTAATATAATATCTAAATTATATGACTTTAAATATCGAAATTTTTGATAAAAATTTATATTAGAGGGGATTATTTTGAAATTAATAGTATTAACTGGAATTCCAGGGTCTGGAAGCACTACAGTACTTAAAAAATCTTTAGAAGAAGTTGATTATATTCATTTAAATTATGGAGATGTAATGACTGAAATAGCTATAGATGAAGGTGTCGTAGAAAATAGAGATCAATTGAGAAAATTATCTCCAGATGTCCAGAAAAATATTCAAAAAAGAGCAGCTGCAAAAATAAAAGAAAATTCTAAATCAGAAAATGTTATTGTTGACACTCACTGTACAATAGCTACACCTTCTGGATTTTTACCAGGACTCCCTCAATGGGTTTTAGAAGAATTAAAACCAGACACTTTTATTTTAGTTGAAGCATATCCTGATGAAATCATGATGAGAAGAGCATCTGATGAAACTAGAGATAGAGATAATGAAATGTATAATGATATTAAATTACATCAAGAAATGAATCGTGCAGCATCTATGGCTTATGCTACAATAACTGGAGCTACAGTTAAAATTTTAGAAAATCATAATAACCAGCTTGATGTTATTGTTAATCAAATGATTGAAGTGTTAAAATAATTCAAAATTAAGATTATTAATAAAGAATTAAGGTTTTTAATAAAGAATTAATATTATTAATAAAGAATTAAGGTTTTTAATAAAGAATTAAGATTATTAATAAAGAATTAGAATATAAATAACTATATTAAATTTATAATAAATATTTAGGATTAAAATGGAGAAATATAATGGCTTTTGAAATAATTTTCGATGGATTGAATTGGATTTTCGCACCAATTTTTGCTTTAGATCCAATGCCGAATGGCTTTCCGATTCTCACAGTTTTTTTAATAGCAACTATAATTGCTTTTATTACTACTTTAGCTAATAAGCTATTAGTTGATCAAGATGAAATGGAAGCTTCAAGAAATGAAATGAAGGAATTCCAAAAAATGATGAAGGAAGCTCAAACGAATGGAGATGCTAAAAAATTAGCTAAAGCTCAAGCTATGCAACAACAAGTCATGGCAAAACAAAGTTCTATGATGATGAATTCTTTTAAACCATTGATAGTAACTTTTGTTCCAATCATGCTCATGTTTTGGTGGATGGCTCAACCAGATAATCCTATTAACTCAATTGTAATCCAACTTCCACAATTTGTTTACTATGTACTATTAGTTCCTCTTTGGCAGGCTATTTTTGGAATGTTTTATGGAGGAGGTTCTTCTTCATTACCATTTACTGCAGGGTGGTTAGGATGGTATATAATGTGTACTTTTGCAATGACTCAAATACTTAGGAAGTTCATGGGTTTTAAATCAGGATTTTAATTGATTTAAAACCTTTATAAAATTTTTAAATTTTTATAAGTTAGAAATTTTTATAAATTAATTATATAATTTTTATAAAAATTAATTATATATAATTAACTTATTATCAATCTCATGATTTTTAATCTATATTTATTTATAGATTATTAATTTTATAACCTCTCATGATTTACTCGCTATTAATTAATCATGAAAATATATTAAATAATATATTAAAATTCAATAAATTAAGAATTAATGTAAATTAATTTGAAAATTAAATAAATTAAAGAAAATTAATTAGATAAATTAAAAAAATTAATTAGATAAAATTAATCTAAATTAATTTAATAAATATTATTAGGTGAAAAAAATGCCTGAATTAAGATACAGATCTAGATCATATAAAAGAGTTCATAAGAAAACACCTGGTGGACAAAATGTCTTAAGGTATAAAAAGAAAAAACCAAGTAAGCATGTTTGTGCTGAATGTGGTGCAATTTTACATGGAGTTCCAAGAGGAAGATCCTATCAAATTAATAAATTATCTAAAACTAAAAAAAGACCTAATCGCCCATTTGGAGGTTATTTATGCTCTAAATGTGCTCGTAAGCATTTTAAATCAGAGGCAAGGTCATAATGATTATAACAATCGGTGGCTTAGCAGGTAGTGGAACAACTACTGCTGCTGAAATATTGTCTAAGGAATTAAATATTCCATTTCTATCTGCAGGTAATATTTTTCGTGATATGGCAGAAGAACATGGAATGTCTCTTCTTGAATTCAGCAAATATGCTGAAGATAATACAGCTATCGATATTGAACTTGACAAAAGACAAGCGGATATAGCTAATAAATCTAAAGATCTTATTGTTGAAGGAAGACTTTCTGCCCATTTTATAAATGCTGATTTTAGAGTATGGTTACTAGCTCCATTAGCTATTAGGGCAGAAAGAGTTCGTAATCGTGAATCTAAATCATTAGATTTAGCTATGAAAGAAACTAAAATTCGTGAAGAAAGTGAAGTTTTAAGATATTTAGATATTCATAATATAGATATTAACAATTTTGATATCTATGATTTAATATTAAATACTGATAGTTTTAATCCAGATAGTATTTCAAAAATAGTATTAACTTCTTTAGATACTTTAAGTCTTAAAGATTAAAGATAAGTAATAAATATATTGATAAATAAATCATTAAAACTATGAAATAATTAAAATTAAATAATTAAAATAATTAAAATTAAAATAATTAAACAATTAAATTATGTAAATTAATTAAAATAATAAATTAATAAATAATTTAAACAATTAAAATAATTAAATTTAAGGTGATATAATGGCATCCATAGAAGTAGGAAGAGTTTGTGTTAAAACAGCTGGAAGAGAAGCTGGAGAAAAATGCGTAATTGTAGAGATTATTGATGAAAATTTTGTAGAAGTTGTTGGAGCTTCTGTTAAAAATAGAAGATGTAATATAAATCATTTAGAACCTCTTGAAGAAACTTTAGAAGTTTCTGATGATGTAGAAACTATTAAAAAAGATTTAGAATCTTTATAATTCTTAATAGAGTATATTTATAATTCTAAATTAATATTTTTTTGTTTTTTAATATTTTTTTTATCATAATGTTTTTTATATTTCAATATTTTTCTATTTTTTAATATCTTTTTTATTATAATATCATTTTTTATTATAATATTTTTTTTATATTTCAATATCTTTTTTATTTAATTTAATATTTTTCTATAATATAATTTAATTTATTAGCTTTTTATAAATAATTAATCAAAATCATTTTATTTAAGATATTAATAATTTTTAATTTGAATTAAGAGTGTATTTATATCAGAATGTTTATTAATCATAATAATAAATATTATATTATTGTTTATTATTAACTAATTAACAATAGTTTGTAAACTTATTATATATGATTTAAATTTTATTAAATAATTCAATTCTAATTTAGTATAACTTGAGGTATAATATATGGAAAAATTAATGTTCAAATCTGAAGCTACCACAAATCCTAAATATGGTTTCGAACCTCAAAATAGACATATTGAAGAATACATATCTCAAGGTGTTATTAATTTAGATAAACCTTCAGGTCCAACTTCTCATGAAATTGATTCTTGGGTTAGGCGAATTTTAAATGTAGAAAAAACTGGACATGGTGGAACATTAGATCCTAAAGTTACAGGAGTCTTACCTATTGGTATTGATTCTGCAACTCGTGTTATTCAACTTCTTATTTCTGCACCTAAAGAGTATGTTTGTTTAATGACTTTACATAAAGATGTAGATGAGGAGAAAATAATTTCAATTATCAATGAGTTTCAAGGCAAAATTTATCAAACTCCTCCAGTAAAATCTGCTGTTAAAAGAGAATTAAGAGTTAGAAATATTTATCATTCAAATATTCTTGAAATTGATAATCGTGATGTATTATTTAGAATCAATTGTGAAGCTGGAACTTATGTAAGAACTTATTGTCATGATATTGGAGAAGCTTTAGGTGTTGGTGCTCACATGGCAGAACTTCGACGAACTAAAGCAAGTTCATTTACAGAAGAAAAAGATTTAATAACTTTACAAGATCTTACTGACGCTTTTTATTATTGGAAGGAAGAAAATAATGAAGAATATTTAAGAAAATATATTTTACCAATGGAAAGAGCTGCTGATTACTTACCAAAAGTGATTATTAAGGATTCTGCAGTTGATGCAATTTGTCACGGTGCTAATTTAGCTGCAGGAGGCATTATTGCAATTTCAGATAATATTGAAAAGGACATTGATGTAGCTATTTTCACTCTTAAAGGAGAATTAGTGGCTTCAGCTAAATCTCTTTTAGCTACTGAGGAAATATTAAGTTCTACATCTGGAATAATCTTTGATACAAAAAAAGTATTTATGAAAACAGGTATTTATCCTATGATGTGGAAATAATATACTTAGTTTTTTAAGTTTTTTTTTATTTTGATGAATATTTTAAAGTTAAAGGTTAAGCTAAAAAATTAGGTTAAAAAAATTAGACAGTTAAACCTTATAATAAAAAGGGGAATTTACTTAAAACTTAAAAAGATTTACTAGCTAATAAGTATTGAATTTAGTAATCAATATAATATATTAATAGGAGATTTGTAAAATGAACAAAAAGAAAATAATAATATTAGCAATACTATTTGTTGCTGTTGCAGGATTTGCTTTAGAACCAGCTAGCGCAGCTGCTAAAACACATAAGACAGATAAACTTTATTTTAAACAATATGAAAAGAACAAATTCGATGTTTTTGTTAAAAAATTAAATAAAGCAAATATAATTGAGGGATTGTACACTCATCCTAAAGTAACTTCTCAAGGCGAACCAAATAGTGTTTTGGTGGGATTTAGAGAATCTTATCCAGCTAAACAATATAAAATAACTAAAATAAAAATTAAATTTAAAAAAACAGTAAAAGGTAAAACATATTACTCTACAAAAACTTTTAACAAAAACAGTGTTTATTATAAACCAAAAAATAATTATAGACCTCATTATGCTATAGTTTATTATAAAAAATAAATATTCATGGTTAATGTGTAGTTAATATAATCAATCGTCAATAGTTCCTATTGAAGTTGCACTATTTAATTTCACATATTTTTTTATATTTATTTTATTTTTTTCCTAAGATCAATGTAATATTTTTTGTGTTCTTAAATTTTTTTGTATTTTTAAGTTTTTTGTATTCTTAAATTTTTTACTTATAAAAATTTTTTTATTATATATAATTTTTTTTAGTAATAAGAGGGTCGGACAAAATTCTATATCAGTTTGTCAAAACCTTAGGAAAATCCTTTGTTTAGCAAAAGAAGAAACTTTTTTTTGAAAAAAGCTATTTTTGTCCGACCCTCAATAATATAATTTTTATTTTAGCTGTAAATAAAGTTAAATGTGTTATTTTTATTTTAGCTATTTTTCCTGCTTAATTTTAACAAAACATTTATATATTCCTTTGTAAATATATTAATACATTTCAGAATTTACCTTATAAATTTCAATTAGTATTTTTTTACAATAGTTATGTTTTTGTTATTTTCTCTGAAAATTTATAAGGTCTGAACTTTTTTCACAGAATTTACTCCATTACATATATATGGGATTGTTCTTTTTACTTAACTTTGTCAATTTTATGATTTAACATTAATAATCTTTATATTAAGATTATAATTTTCAGTAAATTTGTATTGATTTTTAGCTAAATTTTTATTAAAGAATTTTTCACCATAAACTATATATAGTTTGAAAATAAAATATTGTGTTATCCTCAATTATATGGATTCATTCTCTAAAGAATGCTTATGAAAATGTAAATATTTTTCTTATTTGAATTATGTTGGGGTTAATTAGACTGTTAAACCATTAAATTTTAGTTATAATTGTTTGTATTTAATTTTAACAGTTAAAATAATATATTTGAAGCTTTTTTCTTTTATAGATATGTTTTTTACTGTAAGAGTTATGTTTCAATTGCTATATTATCTTTGCCGAGATAGTCTAGCCTGGTAAGGCGCAAGACTGGAAATCTTGTGGGGATCTCCCCTCCTGGGTTCAAATCCCAGTCTCGGCGTTTATTGGTATATTAAACAATTAGTAAATGACTTTAAATCTTCAATTTTTCTTTAAATTGAGTTGATTTTGTTATTTGTATCAATTGTCCCTATTACTAATATATTGAACTCTTAGAACTTAATATTTATATTAAATATTTTTTAATTATATTAAATTAAATATTAAATTAGATATTTTTAAGAATATTATTATAATTTATATTAAATTAATGTATAGAATATAAACTATTTATTAATATATAGAATTAGATATTTTTAAGAATATTATTATAATATATATTATTATATTATAGTACTTTTAATTATAATAGAATAGTATTGTTAATTATAATAAATAATTTTAATATTTTTTTAATATTAACTAAGTTTAAATTGTTGAAAAAACTGTGTTTTGTTGTATATCAATAAAATATTTATACATCAAAACATTCGAATCCAGATTTTTACGTCTCGTGGATTCGCTCTAATAATCGGAGGTTATTTAATGGAAGACGACTTTAAGCACTTGGTGCGTATTTCCAGAAAGGATGTAGATGGTAAAAAAACTATCGAGCATGCTTTAACTGATATTAAAGGTGTGGGATTGTCCTTATCAAGATCTCTTGCTATAGCTATGGGATTTGATTTAAATCAAAAGATTGGATATATCTCAGATGAAGATGTCTTAAAAATCGAAGAAGCTTTGAAAGATCCTCAAAAATATGACATTCCTGTGTGGATGTTAAACAGACAACGTGACTATTCTACTGGTGAAACCGGTCATTTAATTGAATCTGATCTTGATATGACATTAAGAGATGATTTAAACAGAATGAAAAAGACCAGAAGTTATAAAGGCAGAAGACATGAAGTTGGTTTACCTGTAAGGGGTCAAAGAACTAAATCTACCTTTAGAAAAGGTTCATCTGTTGGTGTAAGAAGAAGAAGAGGATAATTTAGTTATAATGGTTTTCTTTGAACTTATTTTGAATAATATTTATTGAATGTTAATTTACATGTTTATTGGATATTAATTGATATATTTGTTGAATATAGCAAATTTATTGAATATAACAGATTTAATTGAATATAACAGATTTAATTGAATATAACAGATTTAACTGAATATAACATGTTTATTGAATATTAAAGATATTATAAAATAATTATGGAATATTATTAGAATATATAAAATGCTAAAATTATCAAATTTAAGGAGATTATATTATGGGACATCCAAGAAAAGCAAGAAAAAAGTATGATACTCCACCTCATCCTTGGAATGCTGAAAGAATCAAGTCAGAAAATAAATTAATGGTTAAATACGGTTTGAAAAATAAAAAAGAAATTTGGAAAGCTGATACATTAGTTAGAAAATACAGTAGGGAAGCAAGATACTTACTAGGATTCTCTCAAGATCAAGTAGAGGAAGAGAGAAATGAATTAATTGGACATTTAACAAGACAAGGAATACTTGCAGAAAATGCTCAATTAGAAGACATTCTTAACTTAACTGTTGAAAATGTTTTAAGAAGAAGATTACAAACTATGGTTCATCAAAAAGGACTTGCTAGAACAGCTAAAGAAGCAAGAATGTTTGTTGTACATGGACACATAGCTTTAAACGGTAAAAAAATAGATTCTCCAAGTTATGCTGTCAAAAGAGGAGAAGAAGATTTAATAGATTATTATAGTCCTGCAATAGCTAAACAGATTCAGGAATTTAATGTTCAAAAGGCTAGCCGTGCCAAAGATCAGGAAGCTTCTGGTAAAAAATCAGAAAAATCTAAATCTGGTAGGAAATCTAGAAATGCAGGTAAATCTAGATATGGAAATAAATCTAGAAATGCAGATAAATCTAGAAAACCTTTTAAAAAAGCTCCTGTTGATGCATCTGGTGATAATAATTCTGATTCTGTAAAGAATACAAAAAATACAGAAAATAAAAATACAGATAATTAATAAAATGGTGTAATTATGGCAAAAGATGAAAAATGGGGAATAGCTAATATTTATTCATCATTTAACAATACTATCATTACAGTAACTGATATTACTGGTGCTGAAACTATTTGTCAGTGGTCTGGTGGAAAAGTTGTTCGTGCTGATAGGCAAGAAGCATCTCCTTTTGCAGCTATGGAAGCAGCTACTCGCGCAGCTGATGATGCTAAAGAGAAAGGATTTGTTGGTTTACATATAAAAGTTAGAGCGCCTGGTGGAAATGGTCCAAGAAGTCCAGGTCCTGGTGCACAAGCTACTATTCGTGCTTTAGCAAGGGCTGGCATTAGGATTGGTAAAATTGAAGATATTACTCCAATTCCTCATGATGGTACTGGACGACCTGGTGGTAAAAGAGGAAGAAGAGTCTAAGAAGGGTATATTATGGAGATTGAAGTTAAAAGTAAAGATGAAAATGAAATTGTTTTCATTGTCCACAATGCAGAAGTACCTTTTATCAATGCTATTCGTAGAATTGCTATGATGGAAGTTCCTAAAATAGCTGTTGAAGATGTTAATGTTATTATAAATGATTCTGCAATGTTTAATGAGGTATTAGCTCATAGATTGGGTCTAACTCCTCTGATTTCAAATGCAAAAGCTATTGAAGGAATGGTAATGGCGGAAGAATGTGATTGTGAAGAATATTGTCCTAAATGTAGTGTTTCTCTTACTTTGAAAAAAACGGGTCCTGGAATTGTTTATTCTAAGGATTTAGCTTCAACTGACTCAACAATAATACCAGTTTATGACACAATACCTCTCTTAAAACTCAAAGAAGATGAAAATGTTGATTTAGAAGCAGTAGCAAAAATTGGAATAGGTGAAAACCATGCTAAATGGATGCCTACTACAGTTTGTGCATATAAACAATACCCAAAAATAACTTTTAATGAAGATGCAGAAGTAAATTATGACTTAGCAGATGTTTGTCCAAGAAATATTTTAAAATCTGATAGACGTTCTAAAAAGTTAAAAATTTTAGATATAGAAAACTGTTCAATGTGTAAAACTTGTATGAGAGCAGATGAAAATGACTATATCGACATTGGGTATGAAAAAAATATTTTCATATTTACTATAGAAACTGATGGATCAATGCCTCCTGAAGAGGTTTTATTAAAAGCTTGTGATGTTTTATCTGATAAAGCAGACAAGATTATTGAATTTAGTAAATAATACTTAGAGAAGGAAAAAGAAATAGGGGTGAAAACAAATGGCTAAAAGAGTTATAAAAACAAATCCTAACCTCATTGAGCTTATAAAAAGTCTTAAAGATAAATCATATAATGAAGAGGTAGCTATTTGGAAAGATATTGCAAAACGTCTAGAAAGGTCAGCGAGGAGACAAGCTGAAGTTAACTTATCAGATATTAACAGAGTTTCGAAAGAAGAACAAATTGTAATTGTTCCTGGTAAAGTTTTAGCTAATGGTCAACTTGACCATAAAGTTAGTATTGCAGCTTTAAATTTTTCCAAAGTAGCTCAAGAAAAAGTTGAAAAATCTGGTGGAGAATGTATTTCTATCAGTGAAATCATGGAAAAAAATCCTAAAGGTAATAATATAAAGATTGTAGAATAGTTTAAAATAAAATCTTTAGTTACAATTATTTAAAAGGTGTTATGATGATTATTAATGGAGAAGGACATATTTTAGGAAGACTTGCTAGTTTAACAAGTAAAAAACTTCTTGAAGGTGAAGAAATTGTTGTTCTCAATTCTGAGAAAATAATGCTTACTGGTTCCAAAGATTGGGCTTATGCTAAGTACAAACAAAGACTCGACAGAGCAAGTATTTCTAATCCAAGGGATATGGGACCAAAATACCCAAGAAGACCTGAAGAAATATTTAGAAGAACTGTAAGAGGAATGTTACCTATTAAAAAATCTAAAGGAAGAGTTGCATTTAAAGGTTTAAAAGCTTATGTTGGTGTTCCAAAAGAGTTTAAAAAAGCCGAAGCATCTACACTTCCTGATGCAGAATACAATGATATTAAAAAAGGAATTGAATTAGGTGAAATTTCAAAACTTTTAGGAGCTAAATTTTAAGTTTTATAATTTGTGATTTTAATTATTAATTAATAAATTATAATTTAAATATCACTTAATTATTCTTAAAATAGTTCAAGTTTATTATGGATGTGTGTTAATGAAAAAAGTTGTTCATACAAGTGGAAAGCGTAAAACAGCTATTGCTAGAGGTACTGTTCAAGAAGGTAATGGTAGGGTTAGAATAAACAAACGCCCAATTGAATTATACTCTCCAGAACTCGCTAGATTAAAATTAACTGAACCATTAACTTTAGCAGGAGACATTGTTAATGATGTTGATATCAATGTTAAAGTTGTTGGTGGTGGAGTTATGGGTCAAGCAGAAGCTGCTCGTATGGTAATTGCAAAAGGATTAGTACAATGGACTAATGATATGAATCTCAAAGACAAATATGTTCAATATGATAGAACAATGTTAGTTGGAGATCCAAGACGTTCAGAACCTAAAAAATATGGTGGTCCTGGAGCAAGAGCTCGTAAACAGAAAAGTTACAGGTAAGTTATTAGATTATTTATTTTTTTATAAATCCCTGTTTTTTTAATTATTTAATTTATAGAAATTATTTAATTATATAAAAATATTTAATTATATAAAAATTATCAAAACATATTTATAAAATAATTTATATAATTTTTTATGATATTTAGTATAATTTGAAATTTTATAATTTAAATTCATATTTAATTATATTATAAAATAATAATTATAATAATAAATTATAATATTAATAAGAAGGAACGATGATTTAATATGATTCCTATACGATGTATAAGTTGTGGAAAACCAATTTCTGCTTACTTTGATGAATATAATAATAGAATGGCTGATGGAGAAAATTCAAAAGTTATTTTGGATGATATGGGTATTAAAAGATACTGTTGTAGGAGAATGTTAATTACTCATGTTGAAACATGGGAATAATTAATGAGGATATAAAATGACTACAAGTAAATTAACAAGATTCGAAAAAGCTAGAATTCTTGGAGCAAGGGCTCTTCAACTTTCTATGGGTGCAAAACCATTAGTAAAAATAGGAGATTCTATTGATCCAATAGATATAGCTTTATTAGAACTTGAAAATAATGTTTTACCATTGAATGTTAAAAAAAGAGAATTAAAAAAATAAAGCTAATTAATAGCAAATATATTAAAAAAATTATAATGATAAAAAAGTAAGATAATTATATTATTGATTAAAATTAAATAATGTATTAATTAAATCATATTAATCTATAAATCAACCTCTATTTTTTATAAGATTTTTATATCTCATTATAGACATATGGTTAGAATTAAAGACAAAGTTTATTGTAATATCAACTATTAATATCTTTATCTATATATTCATATTATTAACAGTATTAATTGTATTTATTATAATAATGCTTTAATATTATATAATATTATATACTATTTGGATATGAATAATATATGAATTAGATAGTTATATCATGACAATAAATTTTTATTAATTTGAATATCTTTTAATTAAGATATAGAGGGTATTTTTGATAATATGGAAATATTATCAAAGTAGATATGATTTTATATAATTTGTTAATGTAATAAGGTTATTATTCAAGTTAATTGATTAATAAGGTTATAAGTTAATTGATTGTTGTTGTTATTATTATTACTATTATTTGGATTAATTGATTAATAAAATCTGTTTTGATTTAAAATAAATCCCTAGGGGTGTTTTTTTGGACAGTGTTATAGAAGATGTTCGTGTTAGAAAAATTTTAGATAGTAGGGGAAATCCTACTGTAGAAGTTGATATTATTACTTGGAATGGTTTTGGACGGGCTGCAGCTCCAAGTGGTGCAAGTACTGGGTCTCGTGAAGTTGTTGCTTTTCCAGAAGGCGGAGTAGATAAAATTATTAGTGAAGTTGAAGATTTAATTTCATCTGAACTTATTGGAATGGATGCTGAAGATATTGCTGATATAGATTTTGTTTTAAAAGAAATTGATGGAACTGATAATTATGCATCTATTGGTGGAAATACTACTGTAGCAGTATCTATGGCAGTAGCTAAAGCAGCAGCATCATCATATAATTTACCTTTATATAAATATCTTGGAGGAAATATGGTTAGTGAAATTCCTTATCCTCTTGGTAATATGATGAATGGTGGGGCTCATGCAGGTATTCATGCTCCAGATATTCAAGAGTTTCTTGTTGTTCCTGTTGGTGCAAAAAATATTACTGATGCCATTTTTGCAAATTCCACAGTTCATAAAAAATTAAAAGAACTTATCCAAGCTAAAGATTCTCTTTTCACTGGTGGAAAAGGAGATGAAGGAGGATGGGTTCCTAATATAACTAATGATGTAGCATTAGAAATTCAAGCTCAAGCTTGTGAAGAAGTTGGAGATGAAACTGGAATAGCTATTAGACCTGCTCTTGATATGGCAGCTTCTGAATTTTGGAATAATGATGAAGAAAAATATGTTTATTCTCAAGATAATATATCACGAGATATAGGAGATCAAATTGAATTTGTCAAAGACATAATTGAAACTTATAATATGATTTATGTTGAAGACCCATTTGATGAATCTGACTTTGAAGGATTTTCACAGTTAAACTCTCTTGTTGGTGATAGATGTCTTATTTGTGGTGATGATTTATTTGTTACAAATAAAGAAATATTGTCTTATGGAATTGAAATGAATTCAGCTAATGCAATAATCATTAAACCTAATCAAATAGGATCTTTATCTGAGACTTATGCAACTGTTAAATTAGCTAAAGAAAATAATATAGCTCCTGTTGTTTCACATAGATCTGGTGAAACTACTGATGAAACTATAGCTCACTTAGCTGTGGCATATGGTGCACCTTTAATAAAGACAGGTGCTTTAGGTGGAGAAAGAATAGCTAAATTAAATGAATTAGTTCGTATTGAAGAAGAATTATCTAATCCTGTAATGGCAAAATTAGATAAATAAATTAAATTATTAAATTATTTATAATTATTATAAATTTAGATTATACAATTTATTAATTGTAATAATGTTAAATTATAATCTATTATTTGTTAAATTTTAAAATGAAATTAAATTAATCATTAAATTGATGAAATTAATATATAAAATATTTAAGGTGATATTATGGTAAAAGTAACTGTTGATTATGATAAATGTGAAGGTGGAGACTGTGGAGAATGTGCGGACGTATGCCCTATGGAAGTTTTAGTCCTTGAAGGAGATAAAATAGTTATTCAAAATACAGAAGAATGTAGCTTATGTGAAGTCTGTATGGATGTTTGTCCTCAAGAATGTGTAAATGTTGAGGATGATTAGATAAGTTATATTTTATTTTAATAAAGTATTTAAAGATATTATTTAGTAAAATATTTAAAGATATTATTTAGTAAAATATTTAAAGATATTATTTAGTAAAATATTTAAAAATATTATTTAGTAAAATATTTAAAAATGTTATATTTTAATTTAATAAAGGTGATAAATTGTCAGAACTTTTAATACCATTGGAAGAATACTTAGCAGCAGGGTTACATATAGGAACTCAGCAAAAAACTAGTGATATGGAAAAATATATATTTCGTATAAGATCCGATGGTTTATATGTATTAGATATTAGTAAAACTAATGACAGAATTATTTCTGTAGCTAAATTTTTAGCTAAATATGACCCAGAAGATATTCTTGTAGTAGCTACAAGACAATATGGTCAAGCCCCAGTTAAGAAATTTGGAGAAGTTGTTGGAGCTAAATCTCTCCCTGGAAGATTTATTCCAGGAACATTAACTAATCCTAATTATGCAAAATTCATAGAACCTAAGGTAATTGTTGTAACAGATCCAAGGTCTGATTCTCAAGCTATAATAGAATCTAAACAAATTGGTGTTCCTTTAGTTGCTTTATGTGATACTGAAAACTTACTTAGTACTGTTGATTTGGCTATTCCTGTAAATAACAAAGGAAGAAAAGCTATTGCTTTAGTTTACTGGTTATTAGCAAGACAAATTTTAAGAGAGAAAGAAATTATTGGGGAAGAAGAAAGCCTTGATATGGAACCTAGTGATTTTGAGCTTAAGTTCTAATTAAACTTATATAGTAATAATGTCTTGTAAAGATAGATTTAATAATTAATATAGAGTTATAATAAGTATTTAGTATAATTTTATAATATTAAATAAATTTATTAAATCATAAAAAACATATAGTATATTATGATAAGAAAACCAGCTGTTGCTGGATTATTTTATGATTCTAATCCAGATAAATTAAAAAGAGATATTGAGCATTGTTTCGAGAATAAACTTGGTCCTGGAAAAATTCCAAAACTTGGAAAGTATGAAAAAAATAGAATTTATGGAGCGGTTGTTCCTCATGCAGGATATGCTTATTCAGGGTCTGTAGCAGCACATGCTTACTATGAAATAGTTCAAAATGGTTTTCCTGAAATATTCATTATTTTATGCCCTAATCACACAGGTTTAGGCACAGGGATATCAGTTTTTACTGAAGGTGTTTGGGAAACTCCTCTTGGAAAAGTCAATATCGATGAAGAATTTGCAAAAAAAATGGTTATAAATTCTGAATCAATAGATTCAGATACTTCCGCCCATACTAATGAACACAGTTGTGAAGTTCACTTACCATTTTTACAATATTTTTCAGATGATTTTAAAATAATCCCAATAGTAATGTGGATGCAAGATATGGAAAGTGCATATGAAGTTGCAGATGCTATTTGTAAGACTTCAAAAGAACTAAATAAATCTATTTCAATTATTGCTAGTACAGATTTAACTCATTATGAGGATAAAGACTCAGCTCAAAAGAAAGATGTATTGATATTAGATGCAATTGAGAATATGGATGAATTTGCTCTTGTAGATGCTGTTGAAAATAATAATATTAGTATGTGTGGTTATGGACCAACTACTGCCACTATTAAAGCATCTAGAGACTTAGGTTCAAAAAAAGGAAAAATTTTGAAATATGCTACAAGTGGAGATGTTTCTGGAGATTTGAGTTCTGTAGTAGGATATTGTTCAGCTATATTTGAATGATATTTTTAGTAAAAAAATATTGCTATAAGGTATTGTTTAGTTATATTTGATTTTATATTATTATTATTATCATTATTAAATTCGTTGTGTAAAAATGGAAATTATAGCTTCAGCTCCAGGTAAAACTATATTATTTGGGGAACATGCAGTTGTTTATGGAGAACCTGCTATTGCAGGTGCTGTAAATAAAAGAGCAACTATTAAATTAAAAGAATCTGATAAAGGAGTTTCTATTTTCAAATCTGATGATTTAGGTTTTGAAGCTGAATTAAATACAAGAACTAAAAAATACACATTAAAAAAAGGTAGACCTGGAATAATTAATTATATATTGGAAATTTTATCAAAGTTTCACGATCATAGTCCTATTGAAATTGATTTATCTTTAGATATTCCAATAGGTTCTGGTTTAGGTTCGTCTGCTGCTGTTACAGTAGCTACTCTTGCAGCTCTTTTCAAATATCAAAAAAAAGAATTTAATCGGAGTTTATTAGCTAAAAAAGCTCACGAAATTGAATCAAGTGTTCAAGGTATCGCAAGTCCATTAGATACAAGAGTAAGTACTTATGGTGGATTAATATATCTTTCAAGAGATAAAAAAATAGCTAAATTTAATACAAATCTTAAATCTTCATTTGTTATTGGCTATACTTCTAAAAGAGGCAATACTGGTAGAATGGTCAAGTCTGTAAAGGCATTAAAAACAAAATATCCTGATATTGTAAATCCTATTATAGAAGCAATGGGTCAAATAACAGAAGAAGCTAAATTAGCTATAGTTAATAAAGAAGAATATAAAATAGGAGCTTTAATGAACATTAATCAAGGACTTTTAGATTCTCTTGGTGTAAACACTAATGAACTTTCCCGAATGGTTTATTTAGCAAGAAAAGCTGGAGCTACTGGTTCAAAGATTACTGGAGCTGGTGGTGGAGGAAGTATAATAGCATGCTGTCCTAATACTCAAGATAGAGTATTTAAAGCTATTAATTATCATGATCATGCAATAAAAGTTAATTTTTCAAAAGAAGGAGTTTTTGTTAAATAACAATTAAATATTTTAATAATAAGTAGGTGTTTTTAGTAATAATTAAGTATTTTTATAGTAATTATAAGTTTTTAATAATAAGTAGGTGTTTTTAGTAATAATTAAGTATTTTTATAGTAATTATAAGTTTTTAATAGTAAATTCTTTTATATATTTGGTGTTTCGATGATAATTTTAAAATTAGGTGGAAGTATTTTAACTAATAAAGATTCAAATGAATCTGAAGTTAATTATACTAATTTAAATAGAATTGCTAAAGAAATTAAAGATGCTATTGATATTTTAAATTTTACATCAAATCAAGATTTAAATAAATCTGAATCTTCTGATTTAATTAATTCTTTAATTATTATTCATGGAGCTGGTTCTTATGGACATCCTCCAGCAAAGAAATATAAAATTGGTGAACCTTTTACAGAAGAAGAATATCCTAAAAAAAGAATTGGATTTTCAAAAACTCAAAATTCTGTTAAAAAATTAAATACAATTATTTGTGATGCTTTAATAAATGAAGGAATCCCTTGTGTTTCTATGCAAGCTTCTTCATTCATAACTACTAAAAATAAAAGAATAAATTCTTTTAATTTAGAATTATTAGAAAAATATTTAAAAAAAGGGTTTATTCCAGTGTTTTATGGAGATGTTGTTCTTGACAGTAAACTTAAAGTAGCTGTTTTATCAGGTGATCAGATTCTCCAATATATTGCTAAAAATATTAATATCAATAAATTTACTAGTTCCAAAAAGATTAATGCTTCAAAAAAGGTTATATTGGGAACTGATGTTGAGGGAGTTTTTACAAAAAATCCTAAAAAATATAAGGATGCTAAACATATTGAAAAACTTAGTTCTTTAGAAGAAATTGAAGAATTTGATTCTACAACTAATATAGATGTTACTGGTGGAATGATTGGAAAAATTAAAGAACTTTTAGAATTAGCTGAACTCGGAATTGAATCAAAGATTATAAATGCCAATGAACATGGAGCTATATTCAATGCTTTAAATAATAAAGAAGTTAAAGCTACTATAATTAGAAAATAATTATTTATTAATTATTATTATCCATATATTATATAATTATATTTTATTGTATTATTATATACCATATTATTATAATATTATACAAATATAAATAGATATAATAGAATGATATTAAATATAAACAAGTATAAATATAGTATATCATATATAAATAAATATAAAAATAGTATATTAAATATAAATTAGAATGAAAAGATTATATTAAATATAAACAAATATAAAAATATCATATCATATATAAATAAATATAAACAAGTATAAAAATATTATATTAAATTTAAATCAATATAAAGATATCATATTAGACATGGACAAGTATAAAAGGAAAGTAAAATGATTTCAGATAGAAAATTGGAACATCTTTTAATATGTAAACACTATGATGTTCAATATAAGAATAAAAAAACAGGGTTTGAAGATATAGAACTCATTCATAATGCATTACCTGAAATAAATAAAGAAGAAATAGATATATCCACAAATGCTTTTGGTAAAAAATTGGAATCTCCATTAATAATAACTGCTATTACTGGTGGTCATCCATCAGCTTTAGGAATAAATAAAGAGTTAGCAAAAGTTGCAGAAAAAGAAAAAATTGGACTTGGTCTTGGTAGCCAAAGAGCAGCTATTGAAGATTCTAGTCTAATTGAAACTTATAGTATTGCAAGAGAAAATGCTCCTAATGCTCTTTTAATTGGAAATATTGGAGCTCCTCAAATAATTGGAAATAGTGAAGATTCAATAGAATTTGCACAAAAAGCAGTAGATATGATTGGCAGTGATATTTTAGCTATTCATTTAAATGCACTTCAAGAATCTATTCAACCAGAAGGAGATATTAATGCTACTGGTTATCTTGAGGGAATTCAAAATATTAGTGAAAATATTGAAGTTCCTATTATGGTTAAAGAAACAGGAACTGGGATTGCTTCAAAAGAAGCTATATCTCTTGAAAAAGTAGGTGTAGATTTTATTGATTTAGCAGGAGCTGGAGGAACTAGCTGGGCTGCTGTTGAAACTTATCGTGATGAAGACAGATATCTTGGAGAATTATTTTGGGATTGGGGAATTCCTACTGCAGTTAGTACTGTAGAATTAGCAAATTCAATCAATATTCCTATTGTTTCTTCAGGAGGAATTCGAAGTGGTTTGGATGCTGCAAAAGCAATTGCACTTGGTGCAGAGTCAGTAGGGATAGCATTACCTATATTAAAAAATGCATTTATTAGTCATTCAGAACTTATTAATTTTATTAAAAAATTTAATGATTCTTTGAAGATAGCTATGTTTTTAGTTGGTGCTAAGAATTTGAAAGAACTTAGAAATTCAAATTTAATAATTAAAGGCGAAACTAAAGATTGGTTAGAAGAAAGGGATTTTAACACAAAAATATATTCAAGGAGGAAATAATTTGACTGTAGAAGTTATAGCAATTGGTGGATATGAAGAAGTTGGAAAAAACATGACTGCTGTTAAAGTAGGTGAAGAAGTAATTATATTTGATATGGGAATCCATTTAGATAGAATAAGTATTCATGAGGATACTGATATTGATAGGATGCACAGTTTGGATTTAATTGAAAGAGGAGTTATTCCTGATGATACATTAATGAAGGATGTTGATGGAAAGGTAAAAGCAATAGTTTTTTCCCATGGACATCTTGATCACATAGGAGCAGTAGCTAAGTTAGCTCATAGATATGATGCTCCAATTATAGCTACTCCATATACTATAGCTCTTGTTGAGCGAACTATTAAAGGTGAAAGGAAGTTTTCTGTTTCAAATCCACTTAGAACTTTAAATCCTGGTGGAAAATTACAATTATCAAAAGATTTAACTCTTGAATTTGTACAATCTACTCATAGTATTCCACAGGCAGTTTTACCAGCATTACATACTCCTGAAGGAGTTGTTGTTTATGCAAACGATTTTAAATTTGATAACCATCAAAAAATATCTCCACCACCTGATTACAATAGATTAAGAGAATTAGGTAAAAAAGGAGTTTTGTCTTTAATTGTTGAAACAACTAGGGCTAATGAGTTTCATGAAGTTAAAACTTATTCTGAAAAAGTTGCTAAAATAATTTTAGAAGATTTGATGAAACAACCTCTTAGAGAAAGAAAAGGAATGATTGTTACTACTTTTTCATCTCATGTTGAAAGACTTCAAGCTATTGCAGATATAGCTAAAACAAGTGATAGAGAAATTTTATTTTTAGGAAGGTCTATGGAACGATACTGTGGAATAGCTCAAAAATTTGGAATTTTAGATTTGCCAGAAAATTCAAGTGTTTATGGAAGTCCAAAAGCAGTTTCAAAAGCATTGAACATGGCAGAAGACAACCGTGAAAATTTCTTACTTGTAACAACTGGGCATCAAGGTGAACCTGATGCGCTTCTTCCAAGAATAGCTAGTGGAAGAACTCCTTTTAATGTAAGACCCGGAGATAATGTTGTAATTTCAGCACCAATTATCCCAAATCCTACAAATAAAGCTAATAGACATATAATGGAAAGTAGATTAATCTCAAGTGGTGCTAGGATTTATTCTAATGCTCATGTATCAGGGCATGCTGGAAGAGAAGATCACAGAGATTTCTTAAGAATGCTTAAACCAATGCATATAATTCCTGCCCATGGAGAATTAGAAATGTTATCTGCTTATGGTGAATTAGCTGAAGAAGAAGGCTATAGAATTGGAAACAATGTCCATATATTGAGAAATGGTCAAGCACAAGTATTTAATGGGTGAATTATAGTCTTATTTGATTAAATTTAGAATTAAATATATTTTACGATTTAAAATTATTTATGATATATTTATAATAAATTTTATAGTTTTATAACTTTATAAATAGATTTTATAGTTTTATAGATAAGTTTTATAATTTTATAATAATATCTATAATAACTTTTATAATTTTTATAATTTTATAGATAATCTTTATAGTTTTATAGATAAGTTTTATAATAATATTTATAATAACTTTTATAATCTTTATAGTTTTATAGATAGATTTTATAATAATATTTATAATAATTTTTATAATTTTATAGATAGATTTTATAATAATATTTATAATAATTTTTATAATTTTATAGATAGATTTTATAATAATGTTTACAATAATATGATTTATAATAAAAAAAATAAATATAATAAAAATATACTATAATATTTTTGATTTAAGGTGATTTTTCATGTCGAATGTTAATGAAGAAGTAGGTAGAATTTTGGGATCTTATTCTCAAAATATTAATAATGAAATTGAAAGTACACTTTCATCTATAAGTCCAAATGATCTTCAAGAAGCATCAATTTATTTAACTAAAGCTGGTGGGAAAATGTTAAGACCCGCATTAACAGTTTTAGTAAGTGAAGCTGTTGGAGGAAATATAGAAAGTTCAATCAAAGTAGCAGTTGCAATAGAATTGATTCACACCTTTTCATTAATTCATGATGATATTATGGATAAAGATGATATGAGGCGTGGAAAACCTTCTGTTCATAAAGTATGGGGAGAACCTGTAGCTATTTTAGCAGGAGATACTTTATTTTCCAAAGCTTATGAATCAATTATTAATTCTAAAGATGAAATTGATTCTCCTAATCCTGAAGAATGTTTAGAGAGAGTTAATAAAACATTATCTGTTGTTGCTGATGCATGTGTTAAAATATGTGAAGGTCAAGCTCAAGATATGGGCTTTGAAGGCAATTTTGATGTAAAAGAAGAAGAATATCTAGATATGATTTTTAAAAAAACAGGAGCTTTAATAGCGGCAGCTACTAAATCTGGAGCTATTATGGGTGGTGGAGATGAAGAAATAACTTCTGCTATGTATGAGTATGGTAGACTTATTGGTTTAGCTTTCCAAATTCAAGATGATTACCTTGACCTTGTTAGTGATGAAAATTCTATTGGAAAACCAGTTGGTAGTGATATTGCTGAAGGAAAAATGACTATTATTGTTGTTAATGCATTATCTAAGGCAAATGATGAAGACAAAAATAAACTTTTAAAAATTCTTAAAATTGGTAATGAAAGTGGTAATTGTAGTAAAGAACATATTGATGAAGCACTGTCAATTTTTGAAAAATATGGTTCTATTCAATACGCTTATAATGTTGCTCTTAAAAAAATACAAGATGCTAAAAAGCTACTTGAAATATTACCAGACTCTGAATCTAAATATGCACTTTCTTTAATTGCAGATTTTGTACTTGAAAGACAGAGCTAATTTTTTTAAAACAATATTGGAAAATTATATTTTAAATTAAATTATTAAGTATAAATTATTATAGTTAAATTGTTAAAAATTATATTTTAAATTAAATTATTAAAGTTAATTAAGGGATTATATTTTTAAATGATATTAATTATTAAATAGGTGTTAATTTGACAGAAGAATTAGAAATTATAGAAAAATTATTAAAATTGAATATTGAGGATAATGATAATGGGATTTATAATTCTCAAATTGAAACAATAAAAGACCTAGTGGTTAGTGGATTATCAACAGGGGATTTAATAAATGTTTTAATTGGAATTCAAATGCAAAGATTGTCATTAGGATTCAAAAAAGAATTAGATAATAAAAAATTAAATAACTCATCTGAAGCTGCTGTTGAAAATTTAATTCAGCTACTCACATTAAAAGAGAGCAATGAATGTGATTTATTTGATGGCGATCAAACTATTGAGATAAATCCATTTAATCTTTAAATTTAATTTTTGTTTTTTTTATTACTAAATTTTGTTTTTTTTTTATTGGTATATTCTTTTTATTTTACTATTTTAACTCTTTTATTTTATATTTTTTCTATTTAAGTATTAATTTTATCTTTATTTTTTATAATCACTTATTATTCATTATTATTTTATATATTTATATATTATTTTATCTTTATTTTTTAATATTATTTTTTTAACTTTTTTATCAAAAAATAATAAAAGCATAAACTAAAAAATATTATAATGAAAATAGTGTATAAAACTTAAAAATAAAAATATAGAATTATAGAATAAGAATAAAAAAGAATAAATTATAAAAATAAAAGTATATAGTTATAGAATAAGAATAAAAAAGAATAAATTATAAAAATAAAAAAGTATAGAAATATTTAAAGTAAGATTTTAGTCTAAATTTAAGGATACATCCTTATTTTATTATTTTACTTTAAAAATACTTCTACGAATTTTGCATAAGCGGGTCTAGTAATTAATACACCCACTAAAACACCAATAATAGTAGTAAATGCAAAACCAGCTAATGTTCCAATACCACTAGCTCCTCTTGCAAAACCAACATAGGCAAGTGGTAACATAGCTGCAATCAAAGTACCTGCTGAAGCAAGTATAATGAATAATGCATTTTTAACACTCATTCTAACTCTAGTTAGTCTACGTTTCTTGTTTTTTTCACCACTGACTTGTTTAACTAAAACTTCATCAGTAATAATGATTTGATCATCAACTCCAGTACCTACTGATGCAATCAATCCAGCAATAGCTGCTAAATCAATGTTCCATTGTATTATGGAAGCAATTCCCATAACTATTACTACCTCTGAAACACATGTTATTACTATAGGCAATGCCAAAATAGCTTTTCTATATCTAATAAATATCATTCCAGTAATAACTAATATTGCAAGTAATCCTGCAATTACTGCTCCATTGAGGAATTGGTCTCCTAATTCTGGAGAAACAGTACTTGCTCCAGTTATTGAAATTTGAACTGGTAATGATCCAGTTTTTAAGACAGTATAAACTTGGTTGGCTTGTTCTTGTGCTTCTTCAACATTTGCTCCCCCACCAGTAATACTTAATTCAACAGCAGGTTTTCCAGTAGCTAATTCCTCAGAAAGTTGTGGAGGGTTTTTATCAATAAGGTTACCATCTAAAAACATATAAACTTTTTCTCCACCTAGACCTTTAGCCATTTCAGCAAACTTTTGAGCTCCACTAGGTGTAACTTGGAATGGAACCATCCATTGTGTGTCTGTTATTTCATACATACTAACAGATTGAATATCTGCACCAGTAAGTGCAACTGGAGCAGTTTCATTTCCAATTCTAGCTTCAAATTTACCTGGAGATCCAATAAGTCTTTCAACTTCCTCAGGACTAACACCTGCCATTTCTATTATTACATTTTGATCTCCACCAGGTCTTACTTTCACATCCTGGACTCCAAAAAGGTTCAAACGTTTGTCTAAAACATTTGTCACAATATTCATTGTTTCAGTATCAACAGGTTCTTCAAGTTTTAATTGTATCAATGATCCTCCTTTCAAGTCAAGTCCTTGCTGAATTCCAAGAACAGAAATACTGGCGATACTTACCATTATTAATATGATTAGTAACATGACTCGTTTGTCTTTTACAAATTCTTTAATATGCCTTTTCTTCATTTTTTCCACTCCATATACCATCTAAGAATTCCAAGATTCATAAGCCAAGTTTTAGGAATGTCTGCAATTAATCCTATAGTTAATACTCCAGCAATATTACTTAAAGTTGATGCTTCTGGAATTAAAAATATTGTTACAATGTAAAGAACAAGCATTGCTGCAATAGCTGTTAAAGACATTGTTAATCCAGTTTTCATAGCATCTTGCGCTCTACTTATAATTGTTCCTTCTTTTCTTCTAAGAAGCCTAGTTGTGAGAAGAAGATCTGTATCAACACTGTAAGCAATCAACATCAACAATCCACCAATTGAAGCTATGGTTAATGGAATGTTAAATAGGGACATTCCTCCAAGAGCTATTACCATATCACAGAATGCGCCTAATATAACTCCAAATGATGGAACAGGCTCTCTAAATATGATAAATACTGCTATTGACATAAATAAAAATGCAAATCCTATAGCCCAGTAAATTTGACCCATAGCTTCTTCACTTAAAACAGGCCCAATAGAATTATAACTTGCAATAGTACCTTTGTTTCTTATGGCATTTTCAAATACCGTCGAATTTAAGTCAGTTCCTATTTGGACAGTTACATCAGTACCTCTATTACTTACAACATCAATTTCATTAACTATTACTCCTTGACTATCAAAAGAAGCTTTCAGAAGATTTTCTAAATCTGAGGAATTAATCGGTTCTTTTAACTTTAAACTAGCTATAGAACCTCCTTTCAAATCTATTCCTTCATCTATTCCATTAAAAGCTATAAACAACCCAGATAAACCAGTTATTATTAGTGGGATCATGATAAATAGCTTATAATGTTTCATCAGTTTTTCTAACATTAATTCTAACATTAAAGCACCATTATTATTTATTTTACCTTATTTTTATTATATTTTTACCTTATTTTTATTATATTTTTATCATATTTTTATTTTTTCTTGCAAAATATACTAATTTTGATTAAATAAATTTAAATCTAATAATTTAGCTATATTTATACAATCTTCTTCTAAATCAGCATAACTCTTATTTTTTGTTCTGAGGGTAAATGATTCTACTACTCGTGCCCCTCTGTTTTTAACTTTTTCTTCCATTCTTTTAATGGCAGATTGTCCTCCAGAATTACTCATAGTTGCAAATAAAACTATGTCTTTACCTTGTAAATCACATTTATCAATTAATGTTATTATTGCAGGTGAAGGATTTCCTGCCCAAGTAGGAGTTCCAAAATAAATTAAATTATAATCTTCTAAATCAATAGTTTCAGGGAAAATTCTTGTTTTATTTTCTCTAAAAGCATCAACCCCAGAAATGACATTTCCTAAAAAACCTTTTCGACTTTTTAAATCTTTTATTTCAATTAAATCTGTAGATAAATTTTCAGAAAGAGTATTAGCTACTATTCGAGTACTTCCACTTCCTGAAAAGTATATTATTATTGTGTTCATTTAAATCTTTTTTTTATTTCTCACATTAGTTTTTATTATTTTATTTTATAATTTAGTTTAGTTTATAATAGTAGTTTATTTTATAATATTAATTTATTTTATAATAGTAGTTTATTTTATAATATTAATTTTAGATTATAGTTTTAGATATATACTTTATTTATTTTAATTTTATAATTACATTTTAAATATATATTATATTTTGATATTATGTTTTTACTATAATATTATAATTATAAAAAAATATTGTTTTTTAATTTATTTAATATTATCATAATACTAAAGAAAATATAAAAATATAAAAATATATAAATATAAAAAATTATTAAAAAAATACAAAAATTAAAAAAATTATTAAAAAAATAAAAAATATAGCTAAATTTAATTAATATGAAAATCAATACTATATCAATGAAAGAAAATCGTGGACTATTAATAGGAAGAATGCAACCTGTGCACAATGGACATATGCAAGTGATTAAAAAAACATTAGAGGAAGTTGATGAGATTATA